>ERZ772855.601-NODE-601-length-41034-cov-36.477952_pt1 | contig 41034 bp, 63 predicted proteins | sample MGYA00511900_ERZ772855 | MGnify/ENA primary metagenome ERZ772855 (study PRJEB29015, sample SAMEA2737701) | human gut metagenome | biome: human gut; feature: human-associated habitat; material: faeces | place: China | collected 2012 ... | reverse complement strand
CGCATCCTCCGCAACAGGCAACTGCGGCGCATCCTCCGCAACAGGCTACAAAGGCAGTGCGATTGCTGGAGACCCAGAAAGCATTGCAGTAGCTTGGGGATACAAAGGGAAGGCCAAAGGCGTTATTGGTTCGTACCTTGTTCTTGCGGATTGGGAAGGAAACGAAAATAATTTCTGGACACAGGAAGAATGGTCTTTAAAAGGCGCAAAGATGGTGCGCGTGGATGGCGAAAAAATCAAAGCTAACACATGGTACATGATGGAAAACGGGGAAGTCGTGGAAGTAGAGGAAGAGTGAATGAGAGCGAAAGAAATAAATTTTTGCCCGTTCCGCGCACAACAGTAACTTATCCACCGATGTTAAAAGGAGACGGAAACGTTACAAAAGCATACTTTGAGCCGTGTTTAAAAGAAAAATGCCCGGCATTTTATATTTTACATGGAGAGCGTGGAAAAGAGTTTGAACGGTGTAAAGGGTTAAGATAAATAGAAAGGGATCCGCCGCATGGAAGATGCGCGGCGGATCATTGCAGGAAAATAAGAAATGGGAATGACAAGGAATCAACTTAATCTAGTTCGGTACGTAGCTGAAAACAATATGAAAAAAGCAAAAGATGCTGCTCTTTGCTGCTGCGTTGAAGATACAACTCAGAAAAACCATTATGCAGTCACTAAATATCAAATTCTGTTGCGATCTGGCGGAATGAATCTGATGGAGCTTCCTGCAAGTGTTTCGGGGTTTGCCACGATGGAAGACCTGACAAATACATACTTAGAAAACAGATATTACCTGACAAACGAAGAAAAGGAATTGTTCGAACTGATCAAAAACATGAACGATGTGAGCTTACAGCTTATGGAGAAACAGATCCCGTATCTAAATGCTACACTGCTATATGGTGAAAGCGGAGTAGGGAAGACTGAATTTTCGAGATATGTTGCTTATAAACTGGGTTTGCCATATCTGTATGTAAACTTTTCTAGAATGCTGAATAGCTATCTTGGGGGAACTGCTAAAAACCTGACAAGCTTATTTCAGTGCATCAACCAGCAGCAATGTGTTGTCATGTTGGATGAAATCGACAGCCTTGCTGTAAAAAGACAGTATGGGCATGATGGAGCAAGCTCAGAAATATCACGAAGTACAACCTGCCTATTGCAGTTGCTAGACGCAGTCACAAATGACCACATAATTATTGCTGCAACTAATCTGATCGAAGACGTAGATACAGCTGTAAAGAGAAGATTTACAGAAAAACACGAGCTGCATAGACTGTCTTCCGAAGATAATGAGCGGTTTATCTGTCAATATCTTAATGATACAGGTTTTCCATACGATTTGCGGTCTGTTAAAAAGTATGCCGAAGAAAATCACTCACAGGCTGAAATTATGACGCATGTGGCAAGAAGTATTGCCAATATGTTAATTGAGGGGGATGAAATGGTATCACTGTAAATTTTAGTTTAAGAAAGACAAACAGAGAGGAAACGGATCCACTAAAAAGGATACTGGATGGATAGGGTACAGTAAAATGAGTCTGGACAGATGCGTTTTGCACAATAATTGGAGATCAGGAATGTATAAAAACGCAGAGGGCTACCGCGATGAAACAGCCTGCCGGGCAATCATCGCGGTAGCAAGAGAAGAGAGAATAAAGAGTAGAAAGTTGAAGGAGGAAAAGGATATGGGAACAGAAAATAAAACCGGAGAGGTTTGGAGAACACGAACTGTCACAGGGACAGAGAAGATTGTGCTGGTGGTAGCAGACCACGGGGCAATGGCGTATGTAATTCACTTGGCGGAAGAAGGTGTACACACAGACATCGAGGTAAATTGCGAGGGGCTGCGGTATGGCTCCAGCGATCGAATGTATTATGTGCCATCCAGAAGTTTTGAGGAATACCTCCGTACAGTAACAGATGAGCAGCTGGCAGATGTGAAAAACAAGCTTGCGGCGGCGATCGGGATTGAACCGCAGATCGTAGAGAAGGAGGTTGTTCGGGAAGCACCGGTGGAAATTCCGAGCAATATCGCTCCTGCGGAGCCACAAAAATGTTGTGATGCAGAGGTGCAGGAGCTTATGATCCGGGCAGAAAGAGCCGAAGCTCTACTGGAAGAGTACAGAGAGCTGTATAAACAGATGCTTGCAAAAGTGTAATTGCTAGGAGGTGACACTAATGGATAAAAAAGACATTGTTGTAGTCATTGAAGGGTGTATGTGGTTTCTTAGTTTAGTGCTTTTTCTTCTGGCAAGCGTTGTGGGAGCTATCGGAAGGTTTGAGCTGACAATTCTTTCATTTGCGTTAGGTGTTGCAGCGTTTTTTTTGCATTATTTAAGGCAATGATCTTCTTTCTTATAATAGTGTAGCAAATTGAAACAAGTGAATATGCATGCGCCAAGTAGAAAGAACAAAATAGTATATTTAATGTATTGGGGCGTTCCATATTTGGGATTTTTATAGCGAAATTTAAGATAGCATATAGAAAATCCCAGGACACCAGATGCAATAGAACCAAAGATAATTCCAGCAATAACTTTAGGGGAATGGAGAATGATTGAAATTTTTTGCTTATTAAGATTCTTATCTCTTAATACAGAAATGATAAGAAAGACAAAATAGGCAAAAGGAACTATGGAAATAGAAATCATTAAAAACGGCGTGATATCTATTGAATTGAAAGTGAAAAAGGCATTAGGGATTCCGTGTAATAATATGTAATAGGTTTTAGCATCGTACTGAAAATCAATTACGATAAATCCTAAAGAATTCATAAGGTAAATACAGACGTTGATAAGGCAAAAGAACCCGACAATTAAAGAGATGCTTTTTTCAAGCTTTAGTTTTTCACAATTGCAGGATGATATTTTTTCAATGGAAGAGCCAAGCCCAGATAAGAAATAAAGAAACATCATTGGTAAGTATAATTCTTCGGAAACAAAACTGTTTAGGGAAACAGCCATGAAAATATTGATGATGCAAGTAAGAAGTTGTGTGCCAAGATTTGTCTTTGTATTCATAAAATCCCCTCCGTAAATGATAGCTGAAAAACTATCTACATCATAGCATATAGTAAACGTAATATCAATTAATGACAATGGGAGAGGAAGACCAGAAAGGAGCGATACCAATGGATAAGAAACTTTTATCCGACTACATAGACGCCTGTGAGCTGATCCGGGAGACCAAGCAGCAGATCAGGCGGTGGGAACATGATGTTTATGAGACAGGAGATATTGGAAAAAGATGGAACAAAAGGAAATGAGCAAGGCATATGCTGTAGATTTCGACGGGACGCTGTGTGAAAACAGGTGGCCGGAAATCGGGAAACCGAATCAGGAATTGATCGGTTATCTGATCGGACGCAGGCAGCAGGGAGATAAAGTAATCCTGTGGACCTGCCGGAGCGGGGAGCTGCTTCAGAATGCAGTAGAGTGGTGCCAGGGACATGGTTTGAAATTTAACGCCGTGAATGAAAATCTTCCGGAAAGAATTGAATTTTTCGGAGGGGACTGCCGGAAGGTGGGAGCTTATGAAAAAGATAAGAGCAATAGCCGTTGTGATGGCAATGACAGTATTTTTAAGTGGGTGCTACGATTATGGAAGGGACATTACCATAATTTGTCCGGTAATAAATTATATGGCTGTGGACGGTGGAGCGATTGTTATATACGAGATGGACGGGGAACGCAGGGAGAAAAAATTTTTAGAAAAAGATGTTTACGCCTGCGATGAATCCAGCCGGATCATTGCGGTAGGGAAGGTGTACGAGGATGGATCGAAGTCGTTGAGGTTGTACCTGTACCTTAGCGAGGAGGATTATGCGCAGTACACGAAATATAGGTTTGATTTGGATTAAATGAGTATTTAGGCGAATAAGCCGGAAAGGGAAGAGGAAATGAAAGAACAGAAATTGTTGATTAAACTGAGCATTTAGAAAAACAGAGGGGAAGCCGCAGAATTACACCTAACCGGTCAGATCCGGCGCGCCAGCTTGTGTGCTGGTTCCCTCTGTCTACACAGATAAATCCTGCGGGACTGGGATAGGGTAACAAAAAAATAAAGCAAAAAGAAAGAAGGTGGGAAATGTGGGAACAAGGGACACATACTTTAATGGTTACGGTCTGACATACAATGAGGTAAAAAAAATAGAAGACAAGTGCAAAAACGCAAAGGGGAGGGAATTGGAACTGCTGCTTTTGGCTGCGGAAAGCGCATATGCAGAGTTGGCGCAATATCTGTTTTTTAGCCTGACATCAGGGCTGGGGTATGACAACATCTCAAAGATATGCAACATCCCTATCGGGAGGAAAGATTTTTATGGGTATCGCAGGAAAACGATATATCTATACAACAGCTATATGATACTGGAAGGACATGCAATTGTGTAAAAGGGGTACGCGGATCAGGAAACGAGAATGGTAAAATAGAATAATAACTGTATGGGGTATGATATGAATTGTAATGCTGTCATGAAAAAGCTTCAGCGCGCCATACTGTCCACGGGGCTCGTAATCAAAATTTCTACCAGCCAATTTTACAGCGAAGAGCAGGACAGGATGATAACGATGTGGATCTTAACAACACCTACACTTCAAAACGGGCGGAACGGATGGAGGATGAGGGACTACGAGATCTTACGGACGGCGAGCGCGATTGAGGTGGTGAAATGTTTGACAGATATATGGGAGCAGTCGAAGGGACGGTGAAAAAATGCTAACACCGAAGCAAAAGGCGTTTGCGGATTATTATATAGAGTGCGGGAATGCGACAGAGGCGGCGAAGCGGGCAGGGTATAAGGAGAAAGCGGCATACGCCACAGGCTCCGAAAACCTGAGAAAGCCTCAGATAATTGAATACATCGAAGAACGGCAGAAACAGATTGAGGACAGCCGTATCGCCTCTGCTGCGGAAGTAATGCGGTATTTTACGTCTGTCATGCGAGGCGAGGTGAAAGACCAGTTCGGACTTGACGCACCGCTGGCGGAGAGAACAAAGGCCGCTGTTGAATTGGCAAAGCGAAAGGTTGATGTGGCACAGAACACAGATACCGGCGGAATCGTTATTGTGAATAACATACCGAGGCCGGGGAAGGAATAGTGAATGTTAAGGGAGATTTTGGAAGAGTTATTAAACAAATACCGGGTTGTAAAAACAGACGAAGACCTTGAATGGAATAGAGCGGTGGATATGTGCCGCAATATCATCGAAAAGCACATAAATGATGGCAAGGGCACAAATGTACCTACCAAAGACGGATGGATTTCGGTGGAAGAGCGGCTGCCTAAGGAACATTTGACAATGTTAAAAAATTGTCCGTTTTGCGGGGGAAAAGCAGTTGTACATATCAACGAAGGGGTAAGGGTTGTGTGCAGAGAGTGCGGCGCAACGTCGAAGTGCTTAGTTGATGGCTATTCCAAAGGAAAACCGAATGGAAGCGCTTTAGAGACTGTGATAAAAGCATGGAACAGACGAATACAGTAAACCTTACTGACATCATAGCTCCGGCGTTTTACCCTGCCCACTGGGACATCCTGGACGGGAAGCATACATACTACGACCTGTACGGCGGGCGAGGTTCAACCAAGTCCTCGTTCATATCCGTTGAGATAGTCTTGGGGATGATGCAGGACGCAAAGGATGGAGTTTTTAGCAATGCGGTAGTGTTCCGAAAGGTGGGGAACACACTCCGGGAATCCGTCTTTGAACAGATTGCGTGGGCGATTGACGCGCTGGGAGCCAATGACCTGTGGGCATCCAGCGTCAGCCCCATGCAGTATGTGTATAAGCCTACCGGGCAGAAGATCATTTTCCGGGGGCTGGACAAGGCAAAGAAAACGAAGTCAATTAAGACGAGCCGAGGGTATTTTAAGTATCTCTGGTTCGAGGAACTTGACGAGTTCGCCGGTATTGAAGAAATCCGTACAGTACAGCAGTCTGTTCTCCGTGGCGGGAGCAAGTTTGTGGTGTTCAAGTCCTTTAACCCACCCATCAGCCGGAGTAACTGGGCGAATGTGTATGTCAGCGAGCCGAGAGATGACAGTTATCGGCATAAGAGCGATTATACAAGCGTTCCTGCTGACTGGCTGGGCGATCAGTTTATAGCCGACGCAGAGCATCTCAAGACCACGAATGAGCGGGCATATCGGCACGAGTACCTGGGCGAGCCTGTGGGACTGGGAACCAATATCTTCGACATGCTGGAGATCCGCACGATAACCGACGATGAGATCCAGACATACCAGTCAATTTATCAAGGTCAAGACTTCGGATGGTATCCGGACCCGAAAGCATTTATCCGTGCGGCATATGTCCCGAATAAGGAGAAAATTGTACTGCTGGATGAGCTGGGCGGGTGCAAGATCAGAAACGCAGATATGGCGCAGATGATAAAGGACAAAGGGTACGAAGATTATGCGCTGATGTGCGGCGTGGATGAACAGGAGAGCATTGTGGATCTTCGGGACGCTGGGATCCCTGCCAGAAACGCCATCGTAACACCAGGAAGCCGGAAGTATACCTTTGAATGGCTGCAGTGTCGAACAATTGTCATTGACCCCGCTAGAACACCGCGGGCGTACAAGGAAATTACAGAATATGAGCATGAGGTAGATGAAAATGGGGAGGTAATAGCAGATTACCCAGATGGTAACGATCATTGGATAGACGCCATGCGGTATGCTATATCTCCTATGGCGATGAGAAGAGGGCATAGCGCATAATGGGTTTAATAGCAACTGTTAAAAGGTGGATAGGTATGATATTTAAAAAGCAGGCTGAGAAAGATTTCATGGTAAAGGATACCACGTCTTCGCAGATGATGGCAAAGGTTGCAGAGTGTGCCAACATCTACCGCGGCGCGCCGTACTGGTTAGACGCAGATAATCGAATAAAGACTATCAATTTTGCAAAGGCGGTATGCTCCGAAACGGCGCGGCTCGTCACGCTAGGGATTAAAATCCAGATTGACGGCGGCGAACGCGGGGCGTGGTTGCAGGAGCAGATTGATAAAGCCTATTATAGCATGCGTCATTGGGTAGAGTATGGCTGTGCTTATGGCACGATCATTGTAAAGCCTAATGGCGGCGGGCTTGATATGTTTACCCCTCTGGACTTTTTCGTGACGGAGCAGGACGATAACGGGAATATAACGGGCGTTGTGTTTAAAGACAGCTATGCGGCTAACGATAAGCATTATACACGTCTGGAGTATCACAGGTTTGTCGAGATGCATACAGAGGCGGGCGTGATATACCCGTATGTGATATCCAACAGGGCGTATGTATCAAAGAGCAGCGAATCCCTCGGCGATCCTATCCCGCTGGAGCAGACAAAGTGGGCTGATCTGCTGGAGGAAACGCCGCCGATTCTCAAGGGCGGGAACGAAAGACTTGATTCCCCCATGTACGGAGTGTTCCGCACCCCTGCTGCAAACAACATAGATCTTTCCTCTCCGCTGGGAATGCCGATATACGCAGAAGCCATCGAAGAAATGAAAGACCTGGACATCGCATACAGCCGGAACGCCGGTGAGATATATGACAGCGAGAAGATCATCCTTGCAGATGACAGGCTGATGTTTGACAGCGGGACGAACCTTAACGGGCGCATCCCAGACGTTAAGCTGCCGCACTATGTAAAAAACGTGTTCGGCAACAGCCCGGAAGAGTTTTATCAGGAGATTTCACCGCAGCTTAACACAGCCACACGCCTGGACGGAATCAATGCTCTCCTGTCCCAGATAGGGTATAAATGCGGGTTCTCTAACGGCTATTTTGTTTTTAACGAAGCGAGCGGCATCCAGACAGCGACGGGCGTGGAAGCGGAGCAGCAGCGAACCATCCAGTTTATTAAAGACGTGCGGGACAAGTTGGAGAGTTGTCTGAATGATGCTATATATGCCATGTCGGTGTATGCAGATCTGTACGCGCTTGCCCCTGTCGGGGTTTATGAAGTGGTATACGACTTCGGGGACATCACTTACAACCGCGAAGAGGACAGGGCACGCTGGTGGAGCTATGTTGTGCAGGGCAAGGTACCCGCGTGGATGTATTTCGTAAAATTTGAGGGCATGACAGAGGACGATGCGAAGGCAATGGTGACGGAAGCGCAGCCGAAGGAAACGGGGCTGTTCGGGGAGGAATAAGATGGAGCCGATAACCAGGGAAGAGTATTATCTTGCAAAGATTGCAGGGACATATGAGGGCAAAACGCCCGCGCCCGTGACTATTGAAGAATATTATCTTGCTACTATGGCGGGGGATTATTCCGGCAATACCCCGCAGCCCGTCACGAGAATGCAGTATTACATGGCAAAGGTAGCAGGAGTATGGGGCGGGAGCATCCCTGCGCCCGTGACACGATTAGAATACTACTGGGCGGCGATTGCCAACGGAGAGGGGACAGTCTTTCCACCTGTGACACGAGAGGAGCATTTCTTGGTGTTGGTAGCCGATGCGTACAGCGTTGTGCTCACAGTCGTTACCGGCAACCCCGCCCTCTTGGAAAATTCAAAGGGGAATCGTGGGCTGGAATCCCTTACCCTATACGGCAAATCAACGCAGATGAACACGACTGGGGCACAGTTATTACCGTTTGAGGTAGGGAAAAAGGGCATAAATTTTGAGGTATTTGAAGATGGGATAGCGCTATCCTGCAAAAAAGGAACCGATATCTATGCAGTTGGACGACCAGGCTATGCGTTTGAAAGTGCATATGACGATTTCCCGTTATTAGCACCGGGAGAATATTATATTTATTCAGACGGCAAATATGTGGAATTATTTGCCGTTACATTTGTAAATGGAGAATATTTAATTTTGGGAATTTCCGGAAATGGATCTGCTGCGAAAATTAAAGTAATTGCTGGATATAAATTTCGGATATTTCTTAGATGTAAAGAAGACTTTGATGGCAAGGTTAAGGCGATTATATCCAAAAGATATCCAACTGCATCCAATTACGAGCCTTACACCGGCGGCAAGCCCTCCCCGTCACAGGAGTACCCGCAGGAGATTGAAAGCGTAGGGCAGGATGGCGAGATTGAGGTTAAGACACTGGGCGCGAATCTGTTTGATGCTTCCACTGCATTAAAAACACAGATAGATGCAGGACTTCTGCATATAAACGATTCCGGAGAGGTAGTTTTAAACGGAACTTTTGGTACAAATAACCGAAATTTTTACATAACGTTAAAACCTGGGGTATATTGTCTAACAGGTGGCGCTATATGGCACATTATTGCATCTAAAGATTCCGTATTTGATCGAATATTAACAATTGATGAAGAAACAACTTATCACTGTTATATTAGCAATGGGACATATAACGAAGTAGTGTCTAATCCGATGATTAACGCAGGCTCAACCGCCTTGCCATACGAACCCTACAAGCCCGCCCAGACCCTCATCATTCCCACACCAAACGGTCTTTCTGGGATCCCGGTATCATCCGGCGGAAACTACACAGATGCAGACGGGCAGCAGTGGGTATGCGACGAGGTGGATTTTAAAAAAGGAGTGTATGTGCAGAGGGTCGCAACAGAAACACCAAAAGCAAAGTGGAAAAATTTTGAAGAAACCGCTGATGTTCCAAACAGATATCGTATTTCTGGAGCCCTTGTAAATAGATATAGGGATGGTTCGACTAAGTGTTTAATCTCACATGGTATTTATACAAATTGGGGAATTGCTCCCGGATGGGCATTAAATTCAACAACTTTTTATTATCATCCCAAAGAAGATGTTACAAAAGAAGAGGCTAAAGAACAGATTCTTGGTTTTATAAACTCAGCCAATCCATTGACGTTTTTAGGGCAGCTTGAAACACCGATCGAAAAACCTCTTACCACAGAGCAGCTTGCCACTTATAAAGCCCTGCGAACCTACAGCCCAACAACGACCGTGGCAAACGATGCGGAAGCGGGGATGAGCGTGGGATACGCAAAGATGAAATAAGGGTACGCCATAAAATGCGGGAGGTGGTAGAATGGAACTGGATACGAAAGTTGGGGACGTGGAGATTAAGCTCGATACGTCCCGCATAGACGATAATCTGCTGGAAGCCCAGAAGCTTTTGAATATGCAGGTAGTGGCGGACAGCGCCCCCTTCGTTCCATTCCGGCAGGGTGCACTAAGAAACAGTGTAAGATATCCAGACGGGGTATACGGCGGCATCGTTGAGTATGACACGCCATATGCTCATTATTTGTACAAGGGCGTTGTGTACGGTCCGAATATCCTGCTTAAAGACGCAGAGGGGAACATCATAGGGTGGACATCCCCTCCCAGCAAAAGCCCGACGCAGAGACGGATTAAATATCACGAGCCGGGAACAACGTCTGAATGGTTCGAGGAAGCCAAAAGGCGGCATAAAGACGACTGGCTGAATCTTGTGAGAAAAACGGCGGGGAAAGAGTGATGCTGAGACCAGAGTATTTTGAAGGGAAAGCTGACCGGATATTAGAACTCTATGAACGGCTGGAAAACTTTATCCTGCGGGATATCGCCAGAAGGATTTTAAAATCCGGGAAAATCACAGCCACGGCGGACAGGTTGCTGTACAGGCTGGAGCAGTTGGGGGAAAGCCGGGATGAGATACAGCGGCGTATCATGGAACTGACAGACCTGAGCGAAAAAGAACTGCGGAAGCTCCTGCGTGGTGCCGTGCTGACATCGTGGGAAGATGATGCGGTTACACTGTCAGAAATGGGTATCGCGGCGCAGTCTCCGCTTGAAAATGCACGATATATGGCTGTTATTGAAGCAGAGTACATAAAAAGCCGGGCGGAGTTGAAGAACCTCACAAGGACGACGCTGGAACAAAGCCAAAAAGACCTTGTGTCGCTGCTCGACGAAGCCGATGTAAGGGTAGCAAGCGGAGTGCAAAGCTATCCCGCAGCCATAGCGGATGTGCTGGATGCGTATGCGGGACGCGGCGTTATGGTGGATTACCCGACAGGGACGCGAAGGACGCTGGAATCTGCGGTACGATGCTGTGTAGTGACGTCAATGAACCAGACAGCGGCGCAGCTGACAAACAGGTATATCGTGGACAGCGGAACAGAGTATGTGTTAACCTCGGCGCACCTCGGGGCAAGAGTAAGGCGCGACGGGCAGCCCTTGCTTGCAGGTCATGACGAATGGCAGGGCCGTGTATTTAAAATTGACGGAAGCGAGCCTGGATATCCGAACCTGCTGGAATCGACGGGGTATGATATTGATCTGACCACGGGAGAGGGCAGGGTTGTGGATATGAGAGGGCTGCATGGCTATAACTGTCGTCACGGTCATATGTTGTTTGACAAGCGGATGAAGAATCCGTGGAGGGACGCAGAAGGGAATCTGCTGGATGGAAGCGGAAATAAAATTACCGATGCTGAAAATCTAAAACGGTATGAGGACAGCCAGAAGCAGCGAGCTATGGAGCGCGGAATCCGAAAGACGAAACGACAGTTGATAGTAAAACAGGAAGAGCTTGCATGGGCGTCCGGCGCGGAACGGGAAAAGCTCCAGCAGGAATATGATAAGCTGGCTTACCGATTGCAGGGACAGAACAGGGCTTATAACCAGTATTGCGAAGAACATGGATTACAGCCGCAGTATGATCGGAATGCATTAGCGGGATTTGGATACCCGCAGCAAAAGGCAGCAAATAAAGGGGCAAAAAGATATGCGGAGAACGAACCGATTTGAATATTACAATCCAAACCCCTCGAAATGGCAAAGAGTAGGGGATTGCACTGTGCGCGCATTGTGCAAGGCTTTAGGGCAAGATTGGGATACAGTTTATGTAGGTTTGTCCGTGTATGGTTTTTCGTTGTCTGACATGCCAAGTGCTAATAGAGTCTGGGGCGCGTATCTGCGCGAGAACGGATTCCGCCGGTATATCGTAGACGACCACGGACAGCATGTTTACACGGTAGATGATTTTTGCCGAGACCATCCAGCAGGGACGTATGTGCTCGGGATAGACGGCCATGTGGTGTGCGTCAAAGATGGACATTACTGGGACACATGGGACAGCGGTCAGGAGATACCGATATACTACTGGGAGAAATAAGGAGATAGGCACTATGGAAACGATACAGGCTATTCTTGCTGTGTGCGGCGGCATTTCGGTTATAGGGGGCGCTGTGGCTGTGATACATAAATGGATATCCCCCGCGATTAAGCTCACCACGCGGGTAAAAGTCCTTGAAGAGCATGACAAGCGAGACTTTGAAACGATGCATGAGATTAGGGAGCGGGACAGCCTAATCATGGAGACATTGGTAACGATGCTTAACAGCCAGATATCAGGGAACAATGTTGAGCAGTTAAAAGAAACGAGGGGAAAGCTTATATCTTATCTGGCGCGGACGCAATAAGGGGAGTAATCTTGAAGGTATACGATTTTACAGTGTTTGAATTGGATTTTTTTCGCAAATACTGCAATTTTACACCTGAGGAACGGCGGCTTTTTGAATTACGGGCGCAGAATATTCCGCTGGAAAGATGTGCGGAGATGATGAACGTGAGTGTGTCCACCGTGAAAAGAATGAGCCAGCGAATAAACAAAAAGATAATACGGGTATGTTGATTTGATACTTTTGTAAGCCTTTGATGGACTGTCAGAGGCTTATTTTTTATGCCATAATTTAGCTATAGAAAGTCATTGAATTAGTCATAGGAGGCGCAGGCATGGCATTACCATATCAAGGATACGGCTATAACCCGTATCAGTATGGACAAGTAAATCCGCTACAGCCGCAGATGGACAGGCTGGCGCAGATGCAGGCTCAGTATCAGCAGCCACAGCAGGTAAATCAGGGGATCCTGTGGGTGCAGGGCGAGGCTGGAGCTAAATCTTATCTTGTCGCTCCAAATACAAGCGTCCTTTTGATGGACTCCGAAAACTCTAATTTTTATATAAAGACTACCGATGCCGCCGGGATGCCGACGCTCCGCACCTTTGCTTACAAAGAGGTCACGGTGGGCGCGAAAGAGCCACAGAAACAGGAGGAAGTGAACTTAGACGATAAATACGTTACTCGGAAAGAATACGACGATTTGAGAAGCAAATATGAAGAATTATATAGTTATCTCGAAACGGCAACAAAGCCGGAAGGAGGCAGACATGGCGAATCCCTTGTTTGAGGCCCTGAATGGTAATAGAATGGCCGGAATGCTGGAACAGTTCCAGCAATTCCGAAAAGAGATGGAGGGCAGAAATCCGAATGAAGAGATTAACAGGCTGTTGCAGTCTGGCAAAATAAACCAGCAACAGTTAAATCAAGCCCAGCAGATGGCGCAGCAGATGCAGGGTATGTTTAAAGGCTTTTTTAAATAGTACACAACCGGGTGCACACGGTTTTGTAAATACATTATCGAAGGAGATAATTACTATGACAGACGGTTTAACCGCTTCTGATGTTGCCGTATTAACCGGCGGCACAGGAAAAAATGACGGCTTCGGCGGAGATTGGGGTGCATGGATTATCCTTTTCCTGATTTTCGGTATGTTTGGCTGGGGCGGCTTCGGCGGCTGGGGCGGAAATGGTGGAGGAGCAAATTCTCCTGCATTTCAGGGTTATGCAACCCGTGCCGATATCGACGCAGCGCTGTCCACGCAGGGAATCGAAAACGGGATCCAGAACCTTTCCGGCCAGCTTTGCAACGGCCTTGCTGGCGTAAACGCCAACCTGTCAAATCTGGGTTATCAGATGCAGCAATGCTGCTGCGATACCCGTGAGGCTATTGCTGGCGTAAACTACAACATGGCAGCCCAGACAAACATCCTACAGAATACCGTAAACAACGGATTCCGCGATGTAATTGACGCGCAGAACGCCGGAACACAGCGCATTATCGACCTGTTTACACAGGACAAGATACAGTCTTTGCAGACCGAGTTACAGTCCGCACAGCTCCAGCTGTCTAACAACGCACAGACAAACAGCATCTTAAATGCTTTGAGACCTACACCCGTGCCGTCTTATCCGGTCATGTCCCCGTACACGTCCATCGTAAACCCGACAGGCTTTAGCTTTGGCGCCGGATGTGGCTACGGAGGCAACACGGGATGCGGATGTTAAAACTTCAGACGGAGTATCTTCGTGGCATTATTTTGCCATGATGTTCGGCTGATGCCGTTATTCACAAAAAGGGGCAGGCTGAGAACGTCTGCCCCTTTTGAAATGAAGGGAGAATAAAATGATTGAGTTAGTAAACACAACGCCGGTCACGGTCCCCGTAGGGCAGTCTATCCCGTTTTCGGCAGTGGCAACAAAGGGCGGATGCGCAGAAAGACACAGGGCTGGAAGCGCGCAGATAACGCTTGTAAAGCCCGGTAGATATCTGATTACATTTTCCGGAAACGTCGCAGTACCGACTGGGGAAACGGTAGGAGAAGTGGCGCTGGGAATTGCCAGAGATGGGGAAATCCTCGGCGGCACGGTGATGCGTGCCACCCCTGCGGCAGTAGAGCAGTATTTTAACACATCGTCCCAGACATACGTCGATGTGTTCTGTGGATGCTGTGAAAACATTTCCATCAAAAACGCAGGGACAATTCCTGTGTTAGTAGACAACCCGAACATAACAGCTGTTCGGGTTTGCGGTTAAGGAGGGCAGACCATGAGCTATAAATTGATGCAAAATATCCGTGAAGAACTGGATAAAATCGCAGAAAAAGGTCTGAATACCGGAAACCTTGAAACTGCATACAAGCTTATCGACATGCTGAAAGACATGGAAAATGTGGAATACTGGAAGTGCAAAGAGGGCTATTATAACGCCGTTCTCGACGAAATGGAAGGCGGTTATAGCCAGAATGGAGAGTACAGCGAGAGGCGGAAACGCGACAGCCGTGGGAGATACAGCAGGGATGACGGAATGAGCATGACGGCTTATGACGATGGATCCTCCTATGCGCGACGTGGGGAGCACTATGTAAAGGGTCACTATAGCCGTGGAAACGGAAACAATGACCCTTATGATGATTACATGGAAAACAAGCAGTCTTATCGCAACGGCAAGTCTGAGGATTGCAAGCGGCGTATGCTGGCCGCTCTGGAAGAGCACATGGATGCGCTAACAGAAGAGCTTGGAGATCTGTCAAAGGATGCGGACTGCCGAGAAGAACGGGAGACCATTTCGCGGTATATCGAAAAATTACGAAAGATGATGTGAGTAAAGGCGGCGGGTAAACCTGCCGCTTTTGCTTTAAACATGGGTACGTCATAGCTTTTTTTGTTTGGTAAAATGTATTAAAGGCTATGGAAAGGAATGATAATCATGGATATCAAAAGGGTATACTGTCCTGTCTGTAATAGCAAAACGCGGTCAGCATTCCGCAAGGATACGACAGCGCATAATCTTCCGGTGTTTTGTCCAAAATGCAAAATGACCAGCCTCGTGAATATTGAAAACGGGAAAGTAGAACCTATCGCCCGTTAAGTGCCAGACGCCAGACGCAGAGCCAGTGATTTGTAAGGATTTCTTACAGATTGCTGGCTCTTTTTTGTATTTGTATTTCCTCCTTTACAGCACACAGCCTTGCGGGAAGGTTGAAAATGCGGTTCGACTCCGTCTGTGTGCAATCCTGTAAATCGTAATTGCAGGAAAATCCATCCCATCTTTCTTTGTTTTTGCCACCGTGCATGGAAGCAGCCGGGTTCAAGCCCCGGCGCACGGTATAGGTGCATTGTTTAGACAGCGCCGATCATTACGCTTTTCGCCCGGTTCGCTACCCCGGGCGCTTTGTGGGATAGCTCAGGAGGTAGAGCAGCGGCCTTATAAGCCGTGTGTCATGGGTTCAATTCCCCTTCCCACAACTACCCCGCCCGTGGTTTATCGGGCTTAATCCATACCGCTGACGGGCGGTTAATCAATCACGTTTAGGAGGATAAAGATGCAGAATATTGAAGCAATTTTGACAGAACTGGGAATTGAGGTCTCGGCGGACAAAAAGGAAAGCCTTACGAAAAAGGTGGCGGAAAATTACGTCACGAAAGCTGAACATGAAAAGAAGCTGGGAAAGGCTGAGACTGACCGGGACACGTGGAAAGAAAAAGCTGAGACGGCAGAAAGCACCCTGAAAGGCTTCGAGGGCGTTGACCTTGAAACAATGCAGAAGGATTTGGCTGATTGGAAGAAAAAGGCCGAGGATGCCGAGAAAAACGCACAGGCGCAGCTGTATGAGAGAGATTTCACGGACGCTCTGAAAACGGAGTTTGAAGGAATTAAATTCTCGAGCGAAGCGGCAAAGCGCGCAATTATGGCAGAAGTCAAGGAGGCCGGATTAAAACTGAAAGACGGGAAAATCCTCGGACTGAATGACCTCATAACCCAGATGAAGGAAAAGGACGCTTCGGCATTTGTTGACGATGAGCAGCAGAAAGCACAGCAGAATCAGGCACGCTTTACACAGCCGACAAACAAGCAGGAGCAGGGCGGCGCGCTGACGAAAGACCAGATTATGAGCATCAAGGATGCTTCTGAGCGTCAGGCTGCAATTGCTGCGAACATGAGTTTATTTAATTAAAGCAGGAGGGCAATTATGGCGGCAAAGGCCAATATAATCGGAACAACAGATATACAGGTAACAGCCAGAGAGCTGGACTTTGTTACGCGTTTTGAACGCAACTGGCAGCATCTGCGGGAAATCTTGGGGATTATGCGCCCCGTCAAGAAGCAGCCCGGCGCAGTGCTGAAAAGTAAATACGCGGAAGGTACGCTCGAGGATGGTGCAGTAGGCGAAGGCGAGGATATCCCGTATAGCAAATTTACCGTAAAGGAAAAGAAGTATAAGGAGATGACCATCGAGAAGTATGCGAAGGCTGTTTCCATTGAGGCAATCAAAGATCACGGTTATGACAACGCTGTCCAGATGACTGACGACGAGTTTCTCTATCAGCTTCAGGCGGGCGTGACAAAGAAGTTTTACGACTATCTGAAAACCGGAACGCTCACATCCGAGGAAACAACCTTCCAGATGGCTCTTGCGATGGCAAAGGGCAAGGTGGAGAACAAGTTTAAACAGATGCACAGGAACATCACCGGGGTTGTCGGTTTTGTGAACATCCTTGACGTGTACAAGTATCTCGGAGCAGCGAACATCACCATCCAGAATCAGTTCGGCTTCCAGTACCTGAAGGATTTTATGGGGTTCAATACAATTTTCCTCCTTTCTGACAGCGAGATCCCGGCTGATACGGTAATCGCTACACCGGTGGAAAACATCGTGATGTATTACATCGACCCCAACGACAGCGACTTCGCGAAGGCAGGACTTGTGTACACGACCAGCGGAGAAACGAATCTGATCGGTTTCCACACACAGGGCAACTACAACACCGCCGTGTCTGAGGCGTTTGCGATCACCGGCCTTGTGCTGTTTGCGGAATACCTGGATGGTATCGCGAAAATCACCGTAAATGCGGGGGGTTGATGGCCGCCAGTACACCCCTGAATACTGACGGCGAACCGCTTTCCGGGGAAACAAGACGGAAGAGTAGGAGATAAGGAGGCCGACGGGATGGCATACACGACATTTACATTTTATGAACAGATCTACCACGGGAATGTCGTCCCGGCGGAGGACTTTGATCGTATCGCAGATCGCGCCAGTGACTTTCTGGACGTCATAACCTTTGACCGCCTGGTGGACGGGCTCCCAGACAATGAACGAGCGAAAACAAAGGTTCAGAAAGCCGTTTGCGCGGTCTGTGACAAATTATATCAACTGGAGCTGGCAGAGAAGAAAGCGCTGTATTCCGCTGGGGGGACATCTTCCGGCGGGGCTGGCGGTGTTACTTCGGGAGTAATTACTTCCAAGTCTGCCGGTTCTGAATCAGTTTCCTACGCCTCCCCGTCTGAAATGGCAAACGGCGCAAAGGCATGGAGCGCGGTCTACCAGGCGGCCGGGGATGCACAGGAGACGAACAAGCTTCTGGCAGATGCGGCAATGCTTTATCTGGCAGGAGTGAAAAATGATGATGGCGTACCGTTGTTGTACGCAGGAACGAGGTAGATATGGAGATGTTGTTTACAAATATGACCGCAATTTTGGCGGTTATCGGTGCATTAGCGTTTATCGTGTCGGTCATCACACAGGTATTTAAGGGTGTAGGCGTGCTTTCCAAAATCCCTACGGATATCCTCGTGCTTGTCCTGTCCATCGGGATTACAGTGACCGCGTTTGTAGCATATATGCAGTACATCCAGCAGACTATTATTTGGTACATGATTCTGGCGGCTATTCTGGCGGGATTTTTAGTTGCTTTCGTGGCGATGTACGGCTGGGAGAAGTTTGCAGAATTATGGAGCAGATTTAAGAAAGGCGAGTAGGCATGGGCTTTTTTACGGTTCCGTGCCAGAGGAATGCATGGAAAATAGCGTTAGAATCCTGGCGTTTACGGATAAATTTAACGAAGCTCTTTGTGAAATGAGGGATACCGATGAATGATGCGATAGTGACAATATTCAATTTTTACGAATCCAGCACTGCCGCCATCTGGTATCCACATGTGCTTTCCGGCGTGCATCTTGAGACTGATCGGGGGCAGATCATGAAACTGTACGGGACAGACAGCACAGATAACGCACAGTTACATATCCCGTTCGGGGTTAAGAACGGGAGAAAAATTATTGTTGATACCGTCGGAAAAGAATTGCCGTGGCTTCCGCCGAAGGAATGGAACAGACAGGTAAATGATCTGTTGCCAGACAGCATTACATTTAATCCGTCTACAGACTTTTTCATGGTAGGAGCATGGGACGGTGCCGTACTCGTGAACGATGCAGATTATACAGACAGGCGATATGAAGGGTTTTATGCGTTTATGAATGCCGAAAAAGATTTTGTTTACCTGATATCGTCAGTGGGAGGACCGTATACGGTAATCCCGCATTTTGAAATCTTAGGGAAGTAGGTGGTGAAGGTGGCTGAACCTATCGGGAATGATGCTACTGGATATGATGTTCTGACGGCGGCGATGAAGTCGCTGCTTAACCAGTTTCCGGGGCTGTATCCAGATGAAGTAATTAAATTCGAGGAGCTTGGGACTGAAGATGGCATTGCGTTTTCCAATGATTCCGGGGCGCTGGTGTATACAGAAAAAGAAGATATACTCGGGCGGATATATCAGGAATGCCGGTATCCCTGCTTTGTAGTATACCGTTCGACCACGGGAGCAAGGGAACGACAGAAAATTACTATTCTGGAATTCCTGGATACGCTGGGTCGCTGGCTTTGCCACGAACCCTCCGGGATTGAAGGGAAAGAGTACGAAAAAGCGATATACCCAGATCTGACCGCAGGGCGGAGGGTTGAGCGGGTAACACGCGGGAACGCATATGGGGCACAGCCGCAGGAGAATGGCGTGCAGGACTGGGTTCTACCGGTTACGGTTTTTTATAAAAATGTTATCGAGCCTGAAATTTAAGAAAGGAAAAAAGCAATGAAAAGACATTTGTTGAGACATTTTGTCGATGTAAAAATGGACACGACCTCTGAGGGGACAGCGGCAGACTACCGGCTTCTGGGAACGGGTATTACCTCTTTAACGGAGGAAATGAACCCCGAGACGGAGACGGTACAGTACATTAATCAGGAAAACGGATCTACGGACCTTAAATCCTATACGCCGTCCATCGAAGTTGAAAGGCAGAACGTAGACGAAGAGGATCAGGATCTTACAGACTGGTTTAACAAGATGATAGACACGCTGCCCGTCGGAGCTGATGCCATAACATCCTATGTCCGCGTGAGAGTTTCCGGCGCTGGACCTGAATATCCGGCAGTCCGCCGTCGCTGCGTTGTGAGTGTAGGTGGCACAGGTGGCGATGCAGGGTCAAACGTGACAGATAAACTGACTCTGGGTGGCAGAGGTGACGGAGAAGCTGGAACGTTTAACGTAACCACAAGAAAATTCACGGCGACGCCCGCGTCTGGCAGGGCTTTAACGGAATAAGGAGGACAAGATGGGAGCAGCAAGTTTACGAGTAGACAGTGGCGTCAAACGAATTGAGGTCAACGACAACGGCGATTATATTGCGGTCAACATCTCTGACAACAGTTTTTTTAAGCGTTTTGACGATTTTGTGGCATGGCTGAATGCAAAAAACGAGGAAGCCGATAGGATTGCTAATGATTCTTCCGGTGATTTCACGGAACGCTTCGGAGCGTATGACGCTTTATGCAAAGAGGCCTGCGCTGAGTTGGATTCTCTGTTTGGGAGCGGGTGTTGCAAAAAGGTGTTCCCTGACGTGGAATCCCCGGGAATGGAGCTTATCGCGGACTTTTTAGACCAGATCATACCGATTCTTCAGGGCTTCGCCACTGAACGAAATCAGAAAATCACAAGCAAATACAGCCCGAACAGGAAAGGGGCGCGAAGCAATTAAATGTGGAATGTGCTGCTTGATAAATTCCCAACAGAATATGAGGGTTTCCGCATAGACGAAGCCTTCCAGACAGGGATCCAGATTTCACAGGCTTTGCAAGATCCGGACCTGTCAGACGATGAAAGGTTGGCTGTAGCGCTGGGGCTGCTGTATCCGTCAGAGGATGGGGACGGCAGCCCTTCTTCTTTACCCGATTTAAAAACTGCCGTGGATGGCCTTAGGTGGTTTCTGAGCGGGTGGTATACCGACAACCGCCCGAAGGATGAGGACAAAGTTCCGGTAACAGATTTTGACATAGACCAGTGGCGCATCTATTCAGCATTTCTGGAGAAGTACGGAATCGACCTGAACCGGTCTGACATGCACTACTGGGCGTTCATGGGACTGCTGTCCACGCTCGGTGAATGCGCATACACGAACGTCATAGCCATCCGGCAGCAGAAAATAGACCCTAAGATGGACACGCGTGCAAAACAGGCATTGCAGGAGCAGAAACAAATATTTGCAATAGAGCGGGAAGAGGAACTGACAGAAGAGGAACAGGAAGACGTTGACGCTTTTATGAAATGGATCAAGGTAGGAGGCTGATATGCCGAAATATGACGGTTCGATACGGATAAACACAAAAATTGAAACAAAAGATTTAAACAGCCAGATGATGCGCGTGTCTAATGCCATAAAAAAAGACAGCGCGGCTTTAGATTCTCTCAATCGCAAAATGGAAGAATTTTCGCAAAAGAAAATCCCGACAGAAAAATTTGCAGAATTACAAAGAGAGTTAGAAAAGGCAGAATCCGAGTATTCAAAACTGCAGGCCCGTATGTCACAAAAGGGGGCGGCAACGTCTGAGTATAAAGCTTTACAGAAAGACCTCGTTGCGGCGCAAGGAGAGCTGTCTAAGCTTGTAGCACGTCAGACAGACTGGGAAAACATGGGGGTACCTCAAACCGGCGGCGCATGGGACGTACTAAATGAACAGGTTGCAGCCGCATCCGACCGTGTAGATGATCTGAAAGAAAAGCTTCAGCAGATGGAGAACAGTGGAAAGGCGTATACCCCGAAGGTGGACAAGGCTCAACTGGATGAAGCGGCTCAAAAAGTAGATGAAATCAAGGCAAAAATAAACGCGGAGAAAGCATCCGGCGCTGCGTTTGTATCCCCGAAAGACACGGAAGAGTTTCAAAAAATGTCTGCAAAAGCGTCTCAGCTTGCCGGAAACATAGATGTTTCAAAGCGCAGGATGGCAGAACTTAACGCGAAGCAGAAGCCCATCAAAAAAGAATTCGATCGGATGAAGCGTTCTGCCGATAAAGCATTTAAAACAGCTTCGTCCGGCGCGAAAAAAAGCGCGGGGATGTTCAGCACATTTGCGTCAAGGTTGAAAGGTATCGCGTTATCGCTTTTGGTATTTAACTGGATAACAAAAGCATTTAATGCGATGGTGTCCGGAATGCAAAAGGGATTCTCAAACCTTGCAAAGTATTCTGCTCCGTTGGCAAATTCATTTCAGTCTCTAAAAAATTCACTGGCTACACTTGGGAATGCGTTTGCTGCTGCCTTTGCGCCAATTGTCCAGATGGTAATTCCGTATCTCAATGCGCTTATAAACGGAATAGCGCGGGCAATAACATATGTGGCGCAGTTTATTGCCATCCTTGGCGGGAAAAGCACGTTCATCCGAGCGAAAAAGATACAGGATTCTTACAACGATTCCCTGAATGGAACAGCAGCTGCGGCAAAAAAGGCAGCCGGAGCTCTGGCAAAATTTGACGACCTGGATGTGCTGCAAAAGCAGGATGATTCCGGCGGCGGTGGAGGTGGAACACAGCCGAAAGACATGTTCGAGGAAGTCCCTGTTGATGCAGGAGTGAAGTCTTGGCTTGATGGGATCTTGGAGAAGCTGAAACCTATTCTTGACTATGTAAAAGAGTTAAAAGATGCTTTTGCGGAAGGATTCTGGGATGGTTTGGGGGATTTTGAATACCGCTTAGATATCATCAAAAATGGGCTTCAGCAAATCCGCGATGCATGGATAGAGATATGGTCAGATCCTGCGGTTGTAGGGGCTTCTGACAACTTCCTTAAAACTTTTATGTATATGTTGGGGTCCTTTACCGGCTCACTGGCGAGTATAGGGCTTACTCTAGCGGCGGCTTTAATCGGCGGGATGGGGGACTATCTTGAAAACAATACCGACCGGATAAAAAAATTCCTGATATCCGCATTTAACGTGGGGGCAGATATAAACCTCCTTCTGGCGGATTTGTTCCAAAGTATAGCCTATGTATTTGAAGCATTTGCAAGCGAAAACGGGATCCGCTTTGTATCGGCGCTGATAGGAAGCATTGCGGATGCAGCTATGGGGCTGACTGAACTTGCGCTTAAACTGGGGCGGGACTTTTTACAAATGCTTATTGTACCGTTTACAGAAAATGCTGACGGGTTCAAGACTGCACTGGAGGGGTTATTAGGCGGCGCAGCTACCGTGCTGGAAGGATTTAAGACGGCTGTAGATAAAGCGTTTGATAGCCTGAATGCAATGTACGACGCTCATATCAAGCCATTATTTGATAGTTTAACGAGCGGGCTTCAAGAGGTTGTCAATCATTTTTTAACCGCATGGAATACACACATTCAGCCAGTTATCGACAGAATCGGGGTCAGAATATCAGAGCTTTTGACTCAGTCTTTTCTGCCGGCTTGGGAAGCTATAATAAGAGGAGTTGGGTTGGTTTCGGATATTTTAAAATCTTTTTGGGAGAGTATTTTGCAACCGATTGTTGACTGGATTATGACCTACGCAGTGCCATTCTTGGTGCAAGGATTAGGGGTGCTGTTAGAGTTTATTATACTTGGAATTAAGACGATTGTTGATGGTTTTACAACCTTTATGACGTTTATAAACGATTGTTTAGAATTTTGGAAAGAGGCGTGGGCGGTTGCTTGGGATACGTTCAACGATTTCTGGAATAAGATAAAAAGTATTATTGACATCATGAAAACTGTATTTCGTCTGTTTGTAAAAGTTGTTAAGCAGCTGATTGATGGAGACTGGAAGGGCGCATGGAATACCGCGCAGGAAATCTTCACGATTTTTAAAACCAAAGTAGAAGGCGTCGTGGATTCTATAAAGGCGTTCTTGTCCGGCTTCTTTACATGGGTTAGCGACATGATTGCAGGCGTTATAGAGGAAATCAAGAACATCGGCAGCGGTATCAAAAACGCATTTACTGGTGGCGGATCATCGAAGCCGCGAACAATGTCCACGCAGCCGTATGCCATAAACGAAAGCTTTGCATCTCGTACCCTGCGGGATATCCCGGCGCTTGCATCTGGCTCGGTAATCCGTGGCGGCAACCCGTTCCTGGCGATTCTGGGCGACCAGCGGGCAGGGCAGACCAACATCGAAGCGCCGATAGGCACAATCAAACAAGCTGTATCGGAGGTAATGGCAGAGAGCGGCGGCGGATTTAGAACGGCGAAAATTGTCTTGCAGGTAAACGGGGTAGATCTGGCGCAAGCTACACTGCAGGATTTCTTATCGGAAGCAAGCAGGCAAGGATATGATCTGGAGGTGATCGGAGGATGATTTTTACACGCGGCATATACATAGATGGGGAGTATTTTAACATCCCCATCGTGTCCATAAAAAGAAACGCGGATTTCCTCGACAAATTCGCCGAAAGAGTTGAAACGGGAGAGCTCCAGCGTGAATTGATAGGCGTGTATTTTAACTACACAATGTCGGTCGGGAAGAGCAGCTCGTTCCCGGATGGCGTATATAAACGTTTCTGGGATAAGGTTACAGAGCCCGTCCCATTCCATATTATTTCGCTGCCGTCAGATCCTGGTTATTACGAATACACAGCTTATATATCCAGCGTCTCTGATGAATACGAGAAGATAACACAGGATAGCGCTGATTATAAAGGGTTTACCTGCAAGTTTACGGCGAAAGAACCGGCAAGGAGACCATGATGAAAACAGAATTTTATGTCGAATACAATCTGTATGACACGACTGCTCTGCCTGATGCAAAAGAAAGCACAGAGAGCAATGCTGCTTTTGGGGATATGGGGCTGTTTAAGTCAAAAGGCAGCCCACCAAAATACGCTACACTGGAACATAATTTTTTCGTGTTGGATGGGAGTCTTAGCGAAATGCCAGACACGCCGACGGACATCCCATTTTTTTCGGATGTGCAAGCGGGCGCAGATGGAATTTTCACAAAACAGCCTGTAATCAGAATAGATTTTACCGAAAATCATACCTCTATCGGGCTGACTTTTCATTTTTCGGAAACATTCCCGCTGGAGATGGAAGTGACATGGTACGACCTCGGCGGTACATATAAATCGCAAAAACGTTTCTTTCCGGACAAACTGAATTATTTTGCCGAAAACCAGGTGGAGGAATACGGACGCATTGAAATCCGATTTGTACGTGCCCTACCGTGGCACAATGTAAAGTTAAACTATCTCGAGTATGGCACAACGTTTATCTGGGACCCCGATGTCATAAAAAGCGCGAAGCTTGTAAATGACACAGATCCTATCAGTAATCAGATTAAAACGGACAAGCTTACGTTTGACTTTGTTGACCCTGATGATGATTTTAATATTGGCAAAATCGACGGGTTGCACAAAACATTGCAGAAAAAGCAGAGAATGTTACCCTATGAAATCGTTGACGGCGTGAAGATGCCGCTGGGCGTGTTTTTCATGGAATCTAACAGTACCGCAAAAAACGTCACACAAATATCGGCGATTGACTACAAAGGGATGCTTGCTAATGTGGATTTTAAAGACGGGCGGATATACGCCGGAGAAACGGCGGGAAGTGTGATCGAAGAGATTATGACAGCGGCAGGGATTGAAGATTATACGGTTGAGGAAGAGGTGGCGCAAACGCCGCTGTATGGCACGCTTAAAATCCAGACCTGTCAAAAAGCTCTGCGTGAGGTATTGTTCGCTTGCGCTGCGATTATGAACACATCCCGCCGGTCTGGAATCGAAATACGAAAATCGACCAGAAAAATATCGACAACGATTCCGCGCAGCCGGAAATTTTCCACGACGTTAAAGGCAGATCCTTATGTGTCAGACGTAAGCGTAAAATATAAAACGTGGGTGTTGGACGCGGCGGAAAGCGAGATTACGAAAGGCACATACGATCCTGGGATACATACAATTCAGCTCACAAGCCCGGCAGCGAACATGAGCGCATCTGCTGGAAGGATTGTTAAACAAATGCCGTACTATGTTGTGCTGGAAATCGCTGGAAACTCCCGTGCAGAGGTCACGATCACGGGGCACAAATATGTTGGTACAGAGCTGGCTACACTGTCCAGAATCGAGCATATAAAGTCCGGTGAAGTGCGGAACACGAAAACATTTTCCGGAACGCTTTTAAATTACGAAAGCGCACAGAAGGTTGCAGACAATATCCTGGATTATTACCAACTCCAGCAGATCATCCAGACACGCCATTTGTCCGCAGAGGAAAAAGCAGGGGACTGGGCGGAGGTTGAAAATACCTTGAAAATGCACGGAAATTTTGTTGCCTGTATAGAATCACTTAGTGTTGACCTTACAGGTGGATTTGTGGGTACGGCAAAATGTCGTGGATATTATAAAATAACATCAGAAGAGTATTATTCCGGCGAGCTGTATGCTGATGAGGAGGTGGGAATCACCTAATGGAATGGGTATATGACCGGACACAGGAGGATGTGGAGCGGGCAAAACTGCTTACGCAAAAATATGCTGCGGGGACGATCACGGAAACGGAGAAAAAAGAATGGGCTGCAGGAATGAAAGGCGCGCTGAATGCCTCAGACCTGAACAGGATTGAAGGGAATATCCGGGAAATCGCTGGAATTTTAGCGATAACTGTAACAACGAAAACGTGGGAAAAGAATCAAATCCCACGAGTAAGTGATTTTAAAAGAATCCGTGATAATGTACAACGCATCCGGGACGCATGGAGTACCTTGAAAGATACCCCAGTTACGCCAGATACGCCGCTGGTTACTTATCAAAAATGGAATGCCATAGAGCGGATTTTACACGATGTCAAATATGTATATGACCGCGTCATGGACAGTTATTATTATTGCGGCGATGAAATCTACGCCGGGGAAGGAATAGGGATTTTATAATGGCAGAAACGTGGTTTACTCCGAAAGAATGGAAAGCCCGTCTTGTGGAATTTGCAGGACGGCGGCTTCTGAGAAACGTTGCAAACGGGCAAACAGCAACGTATGACGTGTCCCGTAGCGAGGGGCAGATTTCGCAGGAGGGGGATGCGTTTAACACAAAAAACATGAACGACCTCGAACAGCGAATCTCGAACGGATTTGCAAATGCAAAGACAAATATTGATGCGCTAAATAGGGATTTGGGTGGTCTGTCTTTTGGACAAGACGCGGATGGCAACTGGGGATACAAAGCGGGAGGTGCGGATACAGTAACCCCTTTTAAAGGTGATCCGGACTTTGATTACGAACACGGAATTTCGATTCCGTATGTTGTAGCTGCTGGAAACCCGAACGTTTTACATTATTATACAATGACCGCGGAAGATGCGGCTTACTCTTATCTTGCACTATTCGCGGTTACGGCTGGCAGCGTGGTGTCGATCGAACTTAGCGGGGTTAGTGGCCCATCCATTGTATGTAATAAGCCTGGTGGAAGCTATTCTTTTGTGCTAATCGCGAACCCTGTTTTGAACGGAAAAGTTAATTTTAGGCACGGAGGAACTGGTGACGGACATGTTTACAAACTTAGAATAAGATAACCTTTACCGATATCGTTAAACACCATAAAGCGAAGTCATTCAATTACAACAATAAAAATAGGACGATAAGCATTTGCTGTCTGGATGGATAATTTTCCACTACCAGAATCGTATCCGAGCACTTTGACTCCCATATAGCTACCCGTTATCTCTTCAGTAGCACCTCCGGTTCCGGAACTACTTAAAAGCGCGACATATTTAAAGCTATCCAGTGACAAGGTTGCATAATCCGGAATGTTTGTAACATCCAGCTGTATTGTTTCTTTTCCGGCCCAACCATTACCCTCGTTGTAAGCGATCTCGTATATGTCATTACCGGTTAATTTTTTTCGCACTGCATCAGCACCTACAATGTAAAAATCGACCCCGTCCTGTTCAAAGGAGCAGCCGCCCAAATCCCTACTTAGTGAACTAAAACAAATGTAATTATAAATTAAATACACACAGAAAAGAGGTAAAAATATGAAAAAAATCGTATTTAAATCTGGCAAAGAATTGGAGATTGATGGGATTACCAAAAGCGGGAAATCCTTGCAAATCTCTATAAAAAGCAGTGATGTGAAAAGCATCATTGACACGTTTTCAGACGCTGCGAATACGGCAGTGATGCGATATTATGTAGGGATTGACCTGATGTGCGGGTACGCTGGGTTCAAAAAATTGGCCGGGCTGGAATATACGCCTGACGTGATATCATCCATAAATTACGAGCAGGAGGATGCATCCACTGAAAGCGGATTTGCAGAATCCCATGTGGATGTATGTACGGTGCATATGGAAAAAGCTGAAGAAGCAGGGCTGCCGGAGGGACTGACTGATAAAGTCGCAAAACTGGAAAACGATGTGTCCAGCATCACGTCCGGCATCAACGAAGTTAACGGAATCTTGGAGGGCGAATGATATGTTTACGGAAAAAGCGAAAGAAAATCTCCTGGCAATGCTAGAGCAGGCTAAATTCAGCGCTGCGAATAACACGGATGCACAGGCTTTGCGCGTCCCCTCTCTGTACCCCGAATGGGAAAAACTGGAAGAGGGTACGCATTTGGAAAAAGGGCAGCGCGTTAATTACAACAACGTGCTTTACAATGTCCTTAGTGCTCACGATAAACAGACACAGTGGACGCCGGAGGCGGCGCCTTCCCTGTTTGCAAAGGTACTCATCCCAGATCCTGGTGTTATCCCGGACTGGGAGCAGCCGTCTAGCACAAACGGATATAAAAAAGGCGACAAGGTAAAACACAATAGTAAGATTTGGGAATCTCTTGTCGATAACAATGTATGGGAGCCTGGAGCTGTAGGAACAGATAGTGTATGGAAAGAAGTACAGGAAGGATAAGGTGATCCGATTATCTCCCGCGCAGGGTTAAGCGTGATTCTGGGGCGGCTTCGGTCGCCCTATAAAAATAATAAGGAGAGCAGAGCATGAAAAAACTTTTTATTTCACAGCCGATGAAAGGCAAAACAGATGAGGAAATTTTAAAAGAGAGGGAAAAGGCAATCGCCAGCGCAAAGAGAAATTTTGTAGAAGACGAAGAAATAGAGGTTATTGATTCGTTTTTCCAGAGCGCGCCTGCGGATGCGAGATCTTTGTGGTTTTTGGGAAAATCTTTGGAATTGCTTTCGACTGCGGACATTGCGTATTTTGCAAAAGGATGGGAAAACGCAAGAGGCTGCCGCATTGAAAATACCTGTGCCATTGAGTATGGGATTGATGTGATCGAAGATTATACGGAGGACTAAGAGTATGGGAAGCAAAGAGTTTTTAGAAAAAAGTAAACAGGTTGTAGTGGATTATTTCAACAGCCACGCGGACAAAACTGACCAGAAGCAGATTACAGGGGATGACGTATTCGTGGTTTGGTACTGCAAGACGCTTCAGAACCACAAGGCACTGTTGAGCACAACTGTTTCTGACGGTATGTATTACGAAATCACGCATAATGGGGACAAGCAGGAAACGTATGTGGATTCATACAAGAAGTGGGAGAATTTTGTTGTGAGGTAATGCAAATGTGGAAAGGAATTGACGTTTCGGATAATCAAGGCGTGATAGACTGGGAACAGGTTGCAGCGTCAAAAGTTGCATTCGCAATCTTGCGCAGTGTGCGCCGATCGGGCAAGGAAGATCATCAGTTTGCTGCAAATCTGGAAGGCTGCCGAAAGCACAATATACCATTGTCTGTATATAAGTACACCTACGCAGCCACGCCGGAAACGGCGCGTGGAGAAGCTCAGCAGGTCGTAGAATTATTACAGTCTCACGGGCTTACCGGAACAATGGTCTGGTGGGATGTAGAGGACAAAGATGTGTTGCATCCGTTGGGCATTAAAAAACTGACAAAGTGCATCAGAGCGGCACAGGAAGTCATCACAACGGCAGGGTACGGGTTTGGGCTATATATCGGGCTGTATGTTTATAAGGAGCGCTGGCTTGACTTTGACGCGTTTGCTGGGACACGGCTGTGGGTGGCTCGATACTACAAAGGTTATCGCACGATGCAGTTTGATGACGAGCCGGATCAGGAATACAAGCCCGATGTTGGCAGCGATATATCTGGATGGCAGTACACGAGCTGTGGAGAGATTCCAGGCATCAAGGGAGATATAGACCTTGACATGGCATATGGTGATCCTGCAGCATGGTCGCAGCCTGCGGAAGAGCCGGGAGTGATTTATACCGTATCTGTGGCAGACGTCTGGACACGCGCGCAGGCAGAGGTCATCCAGCAGCAGTTTGCGGCGATGGGAATAAATGGGATTGTCCATAAGGTTAAGATGTTGGAGTGAAGAAAAAACCAGAATAAAAGCAAAAAGCTGAGAGGGCAAGCAAAGTCCTCCCAGCTTTTTATTTTTGATGATGTATGACACGAAATATGACACAAAGCAAAAAGAACCTTGATCTCTCAAGGCTCTTTTAATCGGAGTGACAAGACTTGAACTGGTTTGCATAATGCTTTGAAATTCCTTTATTTGCTGGGAATGCTGATTTTAAAGCATTTCTTGGATATATAGTAATATTATTAAAAGTATATATATGTACGTTAAAATATTAAAATAAACAACAGTATGACACGAAATATGACATGCTTACAGAGAATTGAACATCGCGTCAAAATGACCGTTGGTCTTATTTGACATCTTTTCGCGCTGGTCTTCCATCGCATGGCGGTAGACGTTTTTTAATGTCCCATCATTCCCCCAGCCGCCGCGCTCCATAATATAAGCATCTGGAACCCCGATTGCGTGCATGATAGACGCGCAGTAATGCCGGCAATCGTGGAATCGGAAGTGCGGCACTCCAGCATGCTTTAGGACGTGGTTAAATCGTTGGGTGATCATATTCGGGTTGAGTTCCGTCACTCTGCCGTTGCCTTTTGGAATCTGGTCCGTAATAAAGGAGGGAAAATCTATAAAACGGTCTCCAGCATATGATTTTGGGGATTTGATAATGTACTTTCTGTTTTCATCTAGAACCATGTTGCGGTGCACATGGACGCGTGTCCCAGCTATATCACTTCGGTCAAGCGCACAGATTTCCCCGCGCCTCATGGGGCCGAAGGCTGCCAGTAGGATTGGGATTTCCATTTCTGTCCCTTTGGCTGCCTCCATAACCTTTTTTATATCATCATCTGTCGGTACATAGAGCTGCGGTCGAATCTTCTGCGGGAGAACGGTGTTCAGTGCAAAATCGGGGCGCGTCTCCCTTAATACGGCACTGATTAGAGCGTGGTTATCCCGGACGCTCTTCGGGGAGTGCCCTTCGGTAAACGCATTGACATGCCTCTGGATATCCTCCTGGGTTATGTCATCTATTCGGATATCTTTCAAGTCCTTATAATTTTTCCTGGCGCGTTTATATTCCCGGACGCTGGAAGGGGACAGCACGACAGACCTTTTTTCGATGTAGGCCTCAAGGGCTGCCTGGAAAGTTAAGGAACGCGGAGCAGCAGTTTTTTTTGAAACTGCATAAGCAGCGGCGGCAGCCTCAGCCTCTCTCTTTCCTGCGGGCTTTGGATTGTCAGACGTGAATGATTTATAGTGTTTTTTCCCGTTTTCGTCTGTGTAGTCGTAAACACGGCATCTCCATGATCCAGACGGGAGTTTTTTTGCTGTTGCCATAGTTAATCCTCCTTTTAGGTATAAAAAATACACCTATACAGGTGCAGGAGGCCGTGGTATAATTCTCTTGTTGAGGGATAATTATGCCATAGTCTTCTGACTGGTATAGTTTTCTGAGAATTGCTCCGGTGTTACCAGCATCGGGGCTTTCTTTTTTTATTAAACATAGTAGGGATTTGGCTTGAAAATAATAGAAATAATATCAACAATCCATCCAATTCCAAATAAGCCAAACGTGAAAAGATATAAAATTCCCATGCCGACTTTGCCTTCGTAAAATTTGTGTGCGCCTATCCATCCTAAGAATATACAGAGGATCAACGATACCCATTTGTTTTTGGCAACTTTTGTCCGGTATCGGTTGTAAGCAGAGCTTGCAGAAGAGCTTGCAGAAGAGCTTGCAGAAGAGCTTGAGCTTGCCGAGTTGTTGATCACAACATTCGACTGCCCTGATTCCTGCACCTGCTTCCCACATTTAGGGCAGATCACGCAATCTTTGTCAATCTGTTCTCCACAGTGCTGACAGAATTTTTTTGCAACCGGAGCGCCACAGTTTGGACAGACAGAAGCCTGATCCGAGATTTCTTTCCCACATTCTGGGCATGTGATAAGTGCCATAATCTTATCCTCCTCATATTGTATTTATGTGTTAATCGCCGCAGCGATATAACCATGTGTAACATTCTGTCAAAACCTGCGCAGTCTGTCGTTTTTTGCCGCGTAGGTTCGACGCTTCACCGCGTTTCCCTGTACGCATCTGTTGAAATATATATTACCTTGTGTTAATATATAATCAAACAAATGTTCGTGTTGGGAGGGATGCACGATGGACTACAAAAAACTCATTGCCGAAATGGTAAATAATTCAAATGACATTAAAATGCTCGAATTGGTTTACCGTTTCTGCAAAAAGATCTTGCGCTAGGGGATAACACCCCTAGCCTTTTTTGTGTGACAAACTTTCCGCAAGCTTCTCGAGAACTTCCCATTCAGTATCGTCCAGCTTTGCCAAAGCTTCTATAAGGCGTGTCCTGAACGAATCTTCTTCCTTTATTAAATCGCCCACGAAGTCAGTTATGATTTGACTTCTTTCTAAAGGCTGAATAATTTCTCCGCGTTCATATCTAAGCCATTCTTCATTCACATGAAATTTCTCACTTATATCGTTGATCACGCGTTCTGTAACTGAAATTCTCCCTGATTCTATATTTGCGATATTTGCCCTGGAAAGACCTAATGGCTCTCCTAATGCTTCTTGCGTTATATGCAATATATCTTTTCTTAAATAACGAATCCGCTCGCCTATATTCATTAAATTCACCTCCTTGCAAGAGTAATTATATACCATAATGAAACGTTTGTAAAGCACAAGATTATTCTAAAAATGTATTGACAAGCACATAAAAAACCATTATAATGTGCTTAACAAAACAAACAAGGAGGTTGAGCATTGAGCGAAAAAGAAAAGGACATAATCGTCACGATCGGCAAGGCGCTTCCTAATATGTCCGAAAGAGATAAAGGATATTTTCTGGGATACGCCGAAGCGCTGGCAAGCAAAGCAGGCGTGAAAAGGAATGCCAAAGCTTCTGCGAAAAAAGAAAAAGCAGTAAGCGGCGACGAGGGGAGGTGAGAAAGCGAATGAGTGAGTATTTAAACAGGGAATGTGACCGAATCCCTAAATTCCGTATGGAAATGACAGGGAGAAGGGGCGTTGAAATTTGGATTGACGGGGTAAATATTTCACAGGGAGTTCGCAGTGTTACATTTTCAGCGGAAGGCTGTGAAAAATCTCCGGTATTAAATCTTTCACTTGACGTTGGAGATTTCAGTTTTTTGCCTGAACGAGATCTAATATCAAGGGCAGAGACAAAAAAACAATCCACTGCCCTTGATACTATGAAGGATGCTGTTAGAGAAGCGTTAGAGAAGGGAGTATGACATTATAACCCACTGACGATTCACAGAGATGAATCCAGCTTGTTCTAACTCATCCAGATAACGTTCTAAATATTCAGGAGGAAATCCAAAAGAGCAAAAATCTTCATCATGGAAGTGATTATTCTTTTGTTCTCGGTTTTCTCTCATAAAATTTAGAAGTTTTTCAGAATTTGTCTGCATAGAATTGCTCCTTTCTTTTGTACTCGGCTCTGGCGGGAGCCTGTGAGTACAGTATAGGACGGGGATAAGCAGGAAACAAGAGATATTAGGTATGGATATTAACGAAAGAGAAGATAGCTTTGCTGTAGAGGTTATCGGAGAAGCAAAGCGGGATGCAAAGAAATGGCGCATAGCGTGGGGAATCACGATGGCGGCGCTGATTTTATCAAATTTATATTGGATATGGAGGTAAGAGAGATGCCGAAAGTAAAGACACTTGGGATGTACGCAGACCGCAAAGAAGCCGTCCGGCGGGTTATCAACATCGGGTTGGCCCGCAGCGGACTGACTGGGGTAGACCTTGACCGCCGGAACATAATCAATATAAATACCCTCGCAAAAAGAAAGACAGAGGGCGAAACAATCCGGCTGGGAGAAATATGGGCGCTGGACAAGGTGCTGCATTTTACAGATGACGAATTATTGCAGATGTTCGGGAGAGGAGAAACTCATGGATGAACAGAGAAAAATAGACAAGCTTTATGAGCTGCTGGAAGAAAAAGAGCGGAAAAAGGATACCGAAGCGGCTTCGGCGCTGAGGTGGGCGATATTCGAACTGGAGAACAGGAGGTGAAAGTAAAGATGGACAAGTCTGATGTGTGTCTGATGACCGGATCGGTGTTGATTACGGCAGCGCTGATTATGTGGGAGACGTTTGGCATGATGATCACGCCAACGGTACTGACATTTGCTGCCGGCGGCTGCTTTGTGGCAACAGTGCTGTGCGCGGCACGCGAGGAAGAATTAAGAAGCCGGAAAAGAAAGCGGCGCTGAACCGACCAAAGTACCAGCGCCAAAGAAAAAATATTACGCCTTTAGTATAAGGCGGGAACAGGAGAAATGCAATGATTAAATCAAAAGATGGGAAAGTAACTATAAGCTGGACAGGTTTAGAGGTCCTTGGAGATTTTACAGTAATATCTGCAGCTGTGACTAAAACGCTGATGGACAGTCATGTATCAAGGGAGGTAGCGAAAGATGTTATGGAGAAAGTGTTTAATGTCGGAATGAAAGAAGCATTGGATAGAAGGAGCGAGAGGATGCCAGAAATGGATGAGATTGAGAAAGCCGTGAATGAGTTATTCGATAGATTCCGCAATTGTCTGATGGATGAGTGATATGTATGCAGAACAGCCAGTATCTGAAGATAATGAAAATCTCAATCTAGCAATTGAATTAAAAGCACATAAGCGCCTGAGAAGAATAATGCGGATAACGCAGGAGATTGAACAGGAGGAAAACAAAGAAGATGAGCACATTATATGAGATCACAGGGCAGTATTTAGAACTGTATGAAATGATGGAATCAGCGGATGAGTTGGAGATGAAGGTTATCGAAGACACGCTGGACGGCATGGACGGCGAACTAGAAGAAAAGGCGGATAATTACGCAATCATTATGGCGGAGCTGGATGCGGAAGCCGCGAAGTTTGAAAAAGAAGCTGATCGCCTTGCGGCGCGCGCGGAGCAGTTACACGGACGGAGCGCGATGTTGAAAGACAGGCTAAAGAGAGCAATGGTACTTTGCGACCGGAAGAAGTTTAAAACAAACCTCTACTCGTTTGCAATCTGCAAAAACGGCGGCGTCGCTCCGATGGAAGTGGATGATACGGCAGTCCCAGACGATTACATGAAGAAAATCCCTGACACGTCTAAGATTAGAGAGGCATTGAATGCAGGAAAAACCCTCACATTTGCTGAATTGAAGAAGCGCGGGGAGCATCTTCGGATTAAGTAGGAGGCGGACATGAATAAATTTAGAGAGCTGAGGGCGGATGAGATTGAATGCCGCGTGTCCACAGTAAAAGAGAACGGCTGCTCACTATTGCTGTATAAGGATGCAAGATGTGACATGAACATCCTCGACGAGGCTGTAGGCCCGATGAACTGGGAGCGGAAGCATACGCGGGATAATGCGAATTGTACCGTAAGCATTTATGACAGCGAGAAGCAACTTTGGATATCAAAAGAGGACACGGGCATAGAATCCTTTTCGGCAAAGGAAAAAGGACTTGCATCCGATAGTTTTAAACGCGCCTGTTTTAACTGGGGCATAGGGCGAGAGCTGTATACTGCGCCGTTTATATGGATTCCATCTGATAAAGTGCAAATATCCGGGACAAAGCCTAAATTTACGACATACGATCGTTTCCATGTCACGCAGATCATCTACAAAGATTCCCGGATTGTGGCACTTGCTATTAAAAATACCTCCATTAACAAAATGGCTTTTGTGTATGACATAAGGGGCAAAGGGAAATCATGAATGCGTTTGTGAGGATAGAAAAGTACAAGGACACCGACAAGGGGACATACTTAATTATATCCGTCCCGATTAAAGGCCTCGGCGAAGTCCTCAGCAAAAAAAAGATTAAGGATGCAGAAATCCGGCTGGATGATGGACGGCATATATCCGCCGAGCAGCGTAAAAAGGCATATGCCACGATACGTGACATAGCGTCTTATACTGGCTATCTTCCAGAGGAGCAGAAGGAGTGGTTGAAATACTTACATATAGTGAAAACAGGATGCGGATATTTTAGCCTTGCAGACTGCTCTATGGATACGGCGCGGGAGTTTATTAACACCATATTGGAGTACGCGGTGGAAAATGGAATCCCATTAACGGATAACGCTGTGGAACGTACCGATGATATTAACCGATACCTGTATTTTTGTATAAAGCATAAAAAATGTGCGATATGCGGAAGAGATGGGGAAATACATCATTGGGATGCTATCGGCATGGGAAACAACCGCAATACCCTAGACGATTCGGACCATCGAAAGATATGCCTATGCCGGGAGCATCACACAAATGCGCATCAGCGTGGGAGGGAGAGCTTCCAAAAAATGTATAAAGTATATGGAATTATCTACAAGGAGGATGAGGAAAACGAACAGCAGGAACAAGGGCGCGAGTGGAGAACGAGAGCTTGCGCGGAAACTGAAGGAATACGGCTATGAAGCGCGCAGAGGACAACAATACTGTGGTTCGAACGGCGACGCTGATGTGGTTGGGCTACCAGGGATACACATCGAATGCAAGCGAGTAGAGCGTCTGAACCTGTATGATGCTTTGGCGCAATCTGTTGCGGATGCAAAGACAGACGAGAAGCCGACCGTATTCCATCGAAAAAATAATTGCGGCTGGCTCGTTACCATGAGATTTGAAGATTTTATGGAGTTATACGGAGATAGCCGGTAATGTGGTGAAACATGTTATAAGGAAGAGGATTAAACTTGGCTGGTACAAGGTTTTAGATAATCCTAACACAGTTGAAACACTGGCGCAATAAGCGCGAAAGAAACTACTAATTCGGGACTTGTTGGGGCGTATATATCACGGACATGACGGGGACCTCCTGTTACCCCAGCGCCGGGGGCAAGCGGCGCATCCCCCACAGGAGAAAGATCATGAACATTTTAGATTACATTCCGACCGGTCATAAAAACGCTGTTTCCAGACGCTGGCTGCAGACCACAACGCACATGAGTGATCGGATGGTGCGGCGGCTGATCGCAGAAGTAAATAAAAACGACTGCGATGCGGAGCTGATTATCAATCTGCAGGATGGTAAAGGGTATTTTAGACCGGCGGAAGATGAAAAGAATCTGGTTCGCAACTGGATGGCAATAGAAAGTTCCCGAACTGCTGAGAATCGCATGAATGTGGATGCAGCGAAACGGTATCTACGAAAAGATAAGAAGCCACTGGAAAACGAGTTGGAAAAGAACCAGGTCACAATGGACGAATGGCTTGCGAGCCTGAATGGAGGCGGATAAGATGCCAAACAGGATTTTAAAAGAAAGCATCTGCCGATCAGATACGATCGACCAGCTGAGCTGGTTCGAAGAAGTCCTGTTCTACCGCCTGATCGTATCGTGTGACGATTATGGAAGATTTGACGGAAGACCTGCGATTATCCGCGGGACATGCTTTCCGCTAAAGGATATTACAAATAAGACGATTGCTGATGCCCTGCAGAAGTTGACGTCTGTAGGCTTGGTCCGAGAATATTACGTTCAGGGACGACCGTACTTACACATGGTAACTTGGGGAGATCACCAGCAAGTGAGAGCGAAAAAAAGCAAATATCCAGCGGAAGAAAGCAACTGTGAGAATCTGATATCAGATGATATCAATTGCAATCAGATGATATCGAACGATTGCAATAGTCCCCGTAATCCAATCCAATCCGAATACGAATCCAAAACAATATCGCGCGAGGGACCAGAGCGGTTTGAGGACTTTGCTGCAGCGTACCCAAAGGCAGGAGCAGACCTGCCGGGAGTGGCTGTGGAATACTTAAACACACTGCGGATGGGTGTAACTGCGAATGATCTTGTACAAGCAGCGAAGAATTACGCAGAAGCTTGCCAGATACGCAGGACGCAGCCACAATATGTGCTGAACGCCGAAAATTTTCTGCGAAAGCTGAAATTTGACGAGTATCTGCCAGAGAAGTACAAGAAGCCGAAGCCGCCAAAGCGGCAGCAGACCAGCGTTGACCAGTACAACCAGTTCATGAAAGCAGACTACGACATGGACAGCCTGGAAGCTGCCCTGCTGGGGAAGTGAGGCAGATATGAGAGCAACAAAGGATTGCGCCTATCCGGTCTGTGAGACCTGCCAGCATCCAGACTGCATTATGTCTGGCACGGATATAAGGGCGCTGTTAAAGCGTCGGCAGCGGCAGGCAGATCCGGAAGCATACCGGCAGAAGCAGCGGGACTACAGAAGCAGGATAAAAGCAACGCTGCCGCACTGCGATGGCTGCGAATCCTGCGTACTGGTCCGCAAAGAGAAACAGGACGGATACAGGAGGCTGTGCATTGCAGAGATGCGCCTGATCGAACAGAAGGTAGCAAACAGTCCGCAGTGGTGCAGGAAGAGAGGAAAGCGAAATGGGACGAAAGATAATCTTGTACGACCTATACAAGAACGATGAGTACCAGGGACGGTACAAAGCAAAAGAGCTTATGTATTTGCTGGGCATGTCCCGAGAAACCATAGCCAGCCGGGTTTACCACGGGGTAAAAACAAAGGATGGCTACGAGATTATGAGAGCGGAGCCGGACGGATGGGCAGAGAGCTGGGAGCGGGCATGTGCGCCGCTCAGGAGAAAATAACATGATGAACATGATGGAGGTAAGAAGCTGATGAGAGCATTCTTTGGGGCATTCTTTGGGGCGGTTATCGCGATCGGCATTGCGGCGGTTGCTGGTGGCTTGTTTTGCGCAGTGTACACCGTAGGGGAGTACATCGTAGAAACAGAATATGAAAAGCGATACGGAGCGCAAAACTGGGAAGAAAAGCGGAGAGAACGTAAAAAAAGGGCTATGAAAGAGTTAAAGTGCATGCTAAAGCTTATTGCATACATAGCAATATTTTCAGCTGCGGTACTGTTTGGAAATTTTGTAGCAGAATTGCTTGCAGCATTGGTCTAAAGACTGTTGGCGGATACGAACGGGAGAATTGGGTAACATGGGGAAAATAAAATTATTATCACTTTTTTCGGGCATCGGAGCTTTTGAGAAAGCGCTGGACAGGATCGAAGCGGAATATGAATTGATCGGATACTCAGAAATTGATAAATATGCGTCAAGATCATATGCAGCAATCCATAATGTAGCAGAGCCATTAAATTTGGGGGACATCAAAAAAATTGATGAAAAAAAGCTGCCAAAAGATATTGACCTGATTACATATGGGTTTCCGTGCCAGGATATTTCGACAGCGGGAAAACAGCTGGGATTCTTAGATGCAAATGGGAACCAGACAAGATCAGGATTATTTTTTGATGCACTAAGAATTATAAAAGCAACAATGCCAAAGGTTGCAATCGCAGAAAATGTAAAAAATCTGACCGGGGAAAAATTTAAAAATGAATTTAAAACAGTACTGACATCCCTGGAAGAGGCAGGATATAACAATTACTGGGAAATATTAAATGCAAAAAAATATAATGTGCCGCAAAACAGAGAAAGGGTATTTATCGTCAGCATACGGAAAAATGTCGATACGGGGGGATTTAAATTTCCAGAGAGTTTGCCACTTAAACGGAAACTTAAAGACGTATTGGAACAAGAGATTGAGGAAAAATATTATGTGTCGTCTGCGCGATTAAACGGGATGATGGAGCATAAAACGCGAAACCAGAAAAATGGAAATGGTTTTGGGGCGGTGATAAATGATCCTGATACTCAAGACGTGTCGCCTTGTATACGGGCAAGATATTACAAGGACGGAAGCGAAAGCCTTATACGGGTAAAGCAGATTGCAAATATAGTGCCAACAAAAACAAGAGATAATCCGAACCAGGGCAGAGTGTATGATACAGACGGATTATCCCCTGCGCTTAATTGGAGCATGGGTGGAGGCCGCCAGCCATTTATTGTGGCAAGCCGGGGACGCAATCCGGAAAATCCATCAGATAGGACACCAGGAGCGCCAACGGTGCAGAGATTAGAACCGAACAGACAGGGAATATGCAACACCATAACGACTACGCAAAAAGATAACTATGTGTGTGAACCGCCTGAAATGCGGGTGCGGAGACTGACCCCGAAAGAATGCTTTCGGCTGATGGATTTTGACGACGAGGATTTTGCCAAAGCGCAAAAAGTAAACAGCAACACACAGCTTTATAAGCAGGCAGGAAACAGCATAGTTGTGGCATGTCCGATGTACATCTTTAAAAACTTAATGAATGCAAAAATACTATGACAGGAGAATAATGATGGCAATATGGATTAAAACGCCGCCGGATGCCGAACCGGTATGGATGGCGGCAGATAACCGGATCAGGGAGCTGGCGCTCTCGATCGAACGGCGTGCAGGTATCGCACCGGATGCAGATGGGCTTCGGAAAATCCGGGAGTGGGCAACAGAGATTGTTTGCCAGTGCGACATGGTGGAGCGTGTGCAGGAACAGGCAGAACCGGCATGGAAGAGTGAGCTGCAGGATGCGTTCCTGCGGGGCAGCAGATTATAAAATCGAAAGGAAATTTTATGGAAACATACAAGGGATTTAATAAAAACATGACCGCAAAAAATGGATACAAATATGAAGAAGGAAAGGAATACGAAGAGGAAAAGGCAGTTGCCTGTGAATGTGGCTTTCATGCATGTGAATATCCACTGGACTGCTTTGGATATTACAGCCCGGCAAATAGCGTTTACCATATCGTAGAGCAAAGCGGAGAGCTTAGTAAAAATAGCAGTGATACAAAGGTTGCGTCCACAAAGATTAAGATCGGCGCAGAGATTTCGATTGCTGGACGCGTTAAAGCGGCAATCGAATATACAAAAGAGAAGGCAAAACCTGAAAGTGACGCTACAGGATACTGCGGCGCATCCTCCGCAACAGGCAACTACGGCGCATCCTCCGCAACAGGCAACTGCGGCGCATCCTCCGCAACAGGCAACAAAGGCGCATCCTCCGCAACAGGCTACTACGGCGCATCCTCCGCAACAGGCAACTACGGCGCATCCTCCGCAACAGGCGACTACGGCGCATCCTCCGCAACAGGCTACAAAGGCGCATCCTCCGCAACAGGCTACAAA
>ERZ772855.596-NODE-596-length-41341-cov-4.297413_pt1 | contig 41341 bp, 60 predicted proteins | sample MGYA00511900_ERZ772855 | MGnify/ENA primary metagenome ERZ772855 (study PRJEB29015, sample SAMEA2737701) | human gut metagenome | biome: human gut; feature: human-associated habitat; material: faeces | place: China | collected 2012 ... | reverse complement strand
AAAGCAATCCTGAAAAGTGACAGCCTGAAGGAACCACAATATGTGGAGACCTGGGTATACCGGATCGTAGTCAACGAGGCCTGCAGCTTCCTGCGGAGCCGGAAGGAGAGCACAGATGTGGACGAGATCCAGGCGGCAAGTGAAGATACCTATGAGAATATTGATTTAAAACGGGCCATAGAAAATCTGGATCCCAAGGATCGTGCCATCGTTGTTTTACGATTTTTTGAGGACAGGCAGCTGGAGGAAATCGCGAAGATCCTGGATGAAAATCTGAGCACAGTAAAGAGCAGACTGTACCGGGTGATGAAAAAGCTGCGGCTGAATCTTGAAGGCAGCACGGGGTGATCCTTAAGGCTGTTGCCATAGACATTCGCAGGATGCAGATGGATATAGGATATAGATAAGATATAGGAAGAGATAGCATGGCCGGTTCCAGGAGACCGGACAGATGGAGAATAGATATGACAGAACAGGAACAGTTGAAACGTTTAAAAGAGGAGTATGAGAATATGACAATACCCGAGGCGGGACGAGAACGGCTGCAGGCAGGTATCGACAGAGCCCGGATGGAGAAAAAAAGAGCGGAGCGGGCCAGAAGACGTTCCGCATGGACAGCGGCAGCAGCCATGATCGTGCTGATTGCATTGCCCAACACTAACGTACAGATTGCCCATGCCATGGAAAATATTCCTGTGTTGGGAGGCTTTTTCCGGTTGGTGACGGTGCGGCAGTACAATTACAGTGACGAGAACCATGATGCGGAGATCGAACTTGCACAGATCACCTATGGAGAGGATGGAGAAGGCACTCCCGTAGGAGAAGTGGCAGTCGGTGCGGCAGCGCCGGATAATGCCGATGTCGGAAACGCGGAAGGTGCCGGGCAGGAAGCCGGTGTGGCGAAGCTGTCGGAAGAGGGTGTGCAGGAGATCAATCAGGATATGGAGACCACGGTAGACGAGCTGATCCGCCAGTTCGAGGATACCTTATCAGAGGAAGGGTATCATGGATTGCATGTGTCTCAGGAGGTTGTTACGGATAATGCACAGTATTACACTGTAAAATTGAGCGCTCTGGAGACGGAAGCCAGCGGCTACGAGCATAATCAGTTTTATACGATCGATAAACAGACAGGAAATGTGGTGGCACTGGCGGATTTGTTTGCAGAGGGAAGCGATTATATCTCCGTGATCAGTGAGAATATTAAGACCCAGATGCGGGAGCAGATGGTGGCGGACGAAGGTGTGATCTATTTTCTGGATGATGAAGACATGCCGGAATTCAACTTCCAGAGTATTACGGAGCAGACGAATTTTTATTTTAATGAAAGTGGAGAACTGGTCATTGCCTTTGACGAATACGAGGTGGCTCCCGGTTATATGGGAGCCCCGGAATTTGTGATCCCGCAGAAAGTGACGGCAGGACTTTTAAAGTAGACAAAAGAATATCTAAAAGGGAAAACTCCCGCATATCATGAAACAAAAAGATATGCGGGAGTTTTTTATGCCATTGATCGTGTTGGATGCGGGTCACGGTGGGGGATGGTCGGAAATACGGCTACTATTCTACAAATCCAGCATTTATGCGGGTTACAGGCTTTATTCTACCATGAGGTAATAGTGGAATTCAAGGGTATTTGTATCCTTGTAGAACACAATCTTACGCACAATGCCACGGAGGGCTTCCGCTTTCAGGTCATTCGGTGCGTCACTTTCGATAATATCCAGGACAGACTGCACACGGCTTAAGAACTGCTCCTTGTAGTTCTCAGGACCGGAGGTAGCAGTCGTCAGCTCTGAGAGCAGAGCTTCCAAATCTGCACGGCGCTTCTCGATCATCTCTTTATTCCGCTTGTAATCTTCCAGAGTATCAATTTCATTCAGATATGCTTCCTTGATGCGTTCCAGCTTACGGTCCAGGGAAGCCAGTTCACGCTGATAACGCTGCCTGTCCAGCTCTACAGTCGGCTCATAGGTGCGGACAAGCTCAAAGGATACGTCCGTGACGCTCTCCAGTACCTCATGGAGCGACGATATTACGGCATCGGTAAGTTTCTTAGTCGAGATGTATTGTGAGCCTGTATGAAGCCCTTTCATGTATCCCAGACACTGGAAGCCCTCGCCGGAGATATAAGTACTGCCGTTAGGTGCTTTCCGGGGATAACCTTCTTTGTGGGACAGGGACTTGCCGCAGATAGGGCATTTTACGAGACCGGACAGCCAGTGCTTCGTGTGGGAGACCGGATGCTCATAGCGCTGCATGATCTTTTTGCTGCGCTTCCGGCGCTCTTGGACGATGTCCCAGGTATTCTGATCGATAATCGGGGGATGGTGGCTGTCACTGATGATCCATTCCTCGGGATCCCGCAGGGTACTGGTGGCACTGGATTCCCGCATGTTATAACGTACCTTGCCGATGTAAAATGGATTCTCCAGTATGTAGATCACACCTTCCTGATCAAAACGCTTGCCAGTCTTTGTCTTGTATCCATGGTCATTCAGATCTCTGGTGATGTAATTGATGTCACTGCCGGAGGCGTACATATCAAAGATCTTCCGGACAATGGCAGCCGCCTGCTCTTCGATGACAGGATTTTCATTCGGGGCTTTGGTGTATCCTAGTGGCATCTTACCATTATAGAGACCCTTGCGGGCGCGGGAGAGCATGGAACGGCGGACTTCCCCGGAGAGGTTCACGGAGTAGAATTCATCCTGCCATTCAATGATCATTTCGATGAGGCGGCCATACATGCCATCGATCAGTGGCTCACTGACGGATACCACATCGATGCCCAGTTTTTTTCGGAGCATGGATTTGTAGAAAGTACTCTCGTCCTGATTCCTGGCAAACCGGCTGAACTTCCACAGGACAATGACATCGAAGGGCTTTGGCTTTGTCTTGGCTGTTGCAATCATATTCTGGAAGGCATATCGGTTGCTGGACTTACGGCCGGAGCGTCCGTCCTCTTCCACGAAGATATACTCAGATGGCAGCAGGATGTTATGCTGCAGGCAGTATCGTTTGATTTCCTCCAGCTGGGATTCAGGGGAATACTCCAGCTGATCATCAGTACTGACACGGATATAGGCAGCACCGGTACGGATCCGGTCCGTGGACTCGGCAGATTTACGTATCACTTTCTTGACCATTGCACATTCCTCCTAAGTAAATGTACGGAAAAATGGGCATAAAAATGCCCGGACATATGTTTGCATTGCAATCTGCCCGGGAAAATGATAAAATGCACTTGTTCAAGGTGATTTTATACGGGATTCCCCGGTAAGATCGGATCAGCTCCGGTGTTGGCGCACTGGGGCTGATTTTTTTACTTATTGGTTGGCGTGAACCGTTTATCGCAGGTACGCAGTCCATCTATATGTTCAAACAGATCTGGCTTAATAGGTGCACCCAGCGGATCGAGTATAAAATCAATACCTTCCCGACGGGCAAGTTTTGCAGCAGATACAAAGTCACTATCTCCGGAAATCAGGATGATCTGATCAACTTGATGCTTATATGCCATAGATGCAATATCCAAACCGATTTTCATATCAACACCTTTTTGATCTATCTCAATGCAAAAATCAGACTCTTGCAGATCCGAAAAAGAAATGGATCCGCGGCAGAGCTTTTTGACAACATCAGGACGGATAGTGTAATGAGCCTGTTCTTCGGCGAGTTTTCCTAAGCGGATGGCAAACTTTCTCTTTTTCTTCAGCTCAGTGAGGAATTCATTCATCCAGATATACAGGTCAGTTTTGGACAGATCCACCTGTTTCTGAAGAAAGGGGTGGAAAAGTCTTTTCGAAGCAGGAGGACAGTCATAGTAAAATATACGATACAGATCGTTATTATGTTCGCCATGAGAGTTCAGGTGGCGTTTGCAATAATTTGCCAATTCAATAGCACGATCCTTGGCAGGAATATCGCCTAGAACAATTTGAGCCCGCCTGCGATAGAATCCACCATCTACAAGTATAGCAGTTTTCATATATTATCCTCCGTATAAAATAAAAAGCTCCAGGGTTCGGTCATTCTCATATATTGAGAGACGTACAACCTGAAGCATTATTAACGTGTAACCTTAGCTACACATTTATATTATATGTTCAGGATTGATTTGTCAATACATATTACACAAAATGTGTATAAATCTGTGGATAACCATGTGTAAAACTATGTGTATATCAATATCATAGTAAATTGCACCGGTGCAATTTTTTAAAATGAAGATCATAAATATTATAAGCCGTATATTGTAGCACCAAAGATTTTACCACAGACAGGGCAAGAACGTTGATATAGTATATCGGGTAACTTCGGATAATTTTTATTCTTCCCATAAAGAGAAAACACCTGTCGATTATATTGTTTACAGGCAGTACAATTTCGATTTGCAGAAATAAGCACAGTATCAATATTCCACTCATTAATTTTAGGAATAATGCGTTTCAACGAGACGTTTTCGATATCCGAGGGTAACATAGTCGAAGAACGGATACTGTTAAAGATTTTAGTGAATCCCATATAAATTTCCCCTTTTCATATTAGTATTTATATCAGCTCCAACACAACTATGGGTCGAAGTAGATAACATTATTTGTGTGCTCCGATCTCGATCATATCCACGGAGCATTTTCTGTCGTAGTCCCCATTGATGATATGTGCATACTCATGCAGATAAGATTTCTGGTTCTGCTCGAAGGACAGAGCATCGTTCAGGACGATGGTAAAGCTCATATCGGGATTTGTCACCACATAGGCTTTGATGCTGTATGGCAGCGTTGCCAGTACTGAATGGATATCCAATGTCAGCCACCTCCTCTGAATATGTATGAGCCTTGGTCATCCGTTCTGGTTGCTCATCCGGTCGATCATTTCTTTTACGAACTGGATGTCCTCCGGCTTCACCTTCCGGGAAGCGTCAAAGAGGACTTTGTATTCCGGATTCTCGAAGAGGAACTGAGCCATGTCACGGGCAGCAGGATTGAGATAATAGCTATCTGGAATGATTTCTGTAGATTCTTTTTTACCAATAAGGTAATTCATATCGACATTGAATAAATCAGCAATGTCTTCTAATGTTTCAAAACTTGGTTCCCTTTCACCATTTTCATACATTCCGATAGTACTTCTTGATAATCCCAATTTTTCAGCCATCTGTTGCTGAGTTAATCCACTTTTTATTCGTAATGTTTTAAATACGTTTGGAAAATCACCCATAAGATGTCTCCTTTCAACTTTGTAAAAATACAATACCACATAACGTGGAAAAAATAAATAGTTAAAATTCCACAAAAAGTGTTGACACGAAAAGTGACGAGTGATATATTCAAGATGTTCCACAAAACGTGACAAAGGAGGCTGTAGGGTGAACGCAAAAGAAATAGGGAAAAGGTTGGTAGACCTTCGTGGATCAAAAACACAAGAACAGGTCGCAAAAGCTGTTGGAATCAGTGTATCAGCGTTATCGATGTATGAGTGCGGAGAAAGAATTCCGAGAGATTACATCAAAATTGCACTTGCAAAGTATTATAACAAGAGTGTGCAGGCAATTTTTTTTAGCTCTTAGATGCCACAAAAAGTGACATTCAGATCAGTAAAGGAGGCAGCAGGAGTGAAAGACCGAATCAAATGTTTTCTAGAAGATAACTGGGTACCGATTGCTTCAGGAATCTTTGGAGGGTTACTGGGAGTAATCCTGTCAAAAGTAATTTCCTAAGAAGCAGGTAAGAGCATAGGTACATAGAGCAATCACGATAGGTACCAGAATTTGAGTAATGACATATTGCAGATCGAACCATTGATGGGCTTCGACTTCAGCAATACCGGTAGTGCTGAGATGTACCAGAGTATCAGCAGAAAAGGACATGGGATCACCATATTTGCTGTATGCAGGAGTAGACAATTCGACATACCGGCTACGCAAAAATTCATTTAGTTCATCAAGAGAGAATTTTCCACAGAATTTTTTGGACAACTGTGAATAAGATACCGTTTTCTTGCGGTAAATGTATCGAAGCACCCTATAGTGTTTTTTTAAAAGTAACATGAGAATCTCCTTTCTGCGGAGTGATTTTTATATAGGCAGGAGCCTGTAAAAACAGTATAGGAAAAAGGAATACGAGATGCAAGAGATTTTATAGGGAAGGAGGCAGCAGGAGTGGATAAGGTAGATGAATTAATTGACACACTGGCAGAACACATCAAGAAGAACATTGATGAAGGCAAAGAGAATGAGATTACGGAAAAGACAAAAGCTCTCGCAGAGCTGGTGTCTGCAAGAGCTTCGTTGCTTCACTGATTGTCACTATCATTTTTATCAATAGTATCAATGATTGTTTTGAAAAAAGTAGTTACTTCCTTTGCAGTATCAGCAGAATCTGCATACTGGTTGATTAACCCGTTTTGAATAGCTAATTCAGTAAAGCTTTTGGCAAGTGTGTACTTGGAAGTCTCATTCAAATGCATGTTAAAATCTCCTTTCCATTTTACTCGGCTGCTGCAACAGCCTGTAAGTACAGTATAGGAAAAGGAGAAAGTGGATTCAATATGGTAGGCATTTCGATTTATCGAAAGAATCATTTCGGAGAATCGAAGTGCAGTAGGAAGGAGATGACAGGAATGGAGAAAATCGACAGATTATATGCTCTCTTAGAGCGTAACGACATTGATGAGAACACCAAGGCAGCGCTGCGGTGGGCAATCATTGAGTTGGAGAATGCAACTTAGACAACCATAGCACCATAAGCTGTAGAAAAGCAGTCAGGAGGTACATATGCGGATTGTAAATTTAATCCACATCGGGGACCAGGTATTGTCATTGGATGACATGGATCCCATGAAAAAGGCAGAGATTGCCTTACGGCTGAATGAACAGAGTCTGAAGACTCTGGGATATGCAGTCAAGAAAAAAGAAGAATCAGCGTAACCACAAGTATCCGTGCCCTGTACGTGGTGTATTCCCAACACCACACTCCCCTTTTACACAATTAAAGCGTGCGTGTCCAGGCTTCCCCACCTGGGCACCACGTAGAGGGCATGGGGACAAGCATCATATTATAGATCACGCTTTGTGCGTGGTGCATCTTGCTGCATCACCATATGACGGCATATCATCCACTGCTATGATGGTATGTTGCCCTCTTTCTGGTGGTACCCGGGTAGATCAGCACCGGGGCCACGCAGAGAGCGTGATCAGGAAGGATAAGTATGAGAGACATCAGTTATTTTGTCACCGAAGTTTTACGGTACAAAGATGGCCACGAATACTGGGAGGCATGTAATTTACAACTGGCTACGCAGGTCTATGAGGAAGTAAAGAAGTCAGTCCCGGAGGCTAAGTATTATAACTTTGAAGGTTTGCAGATTATTACGACAAATGATAAACAGAGGAAATCCTTATTGAGCACGATGGAACTTATGGAGGATCTCTGTAATAGCAGACTGGCCGCAATACAGAAACTGAGAAAACAGATATACGGAGGGGATGCGGATGTATAAAGATATTGTGATATCACTCCTCGGAGCGTGGATTTTGAGGGATGTTTTTAGGACAACAGAGGTAGGAGAGCAGATCGCCATAGTCATGGGCTTGGCGGCTATGCTTTTTATTTTTTGCCTTTTTTGCGAGGATCAGGTGGAAAAATGGCAAGAATACCGCCAGAGAGTACAGGATCTGGAGCAGAGACTGGAGCAGCTGAGAGGAGGAAAAACCGGTGAGAGAAGAGAGAGCACAGGAAACATTACAGATGCTGGAGCAGACACCGACGCAACCGCTTAGAATCCTGATCCCGCATGAGGCAGACGAGGTGATGTCCTATGTCCTCCGAAAATACCGATCTGCGCACCGCGTGGAACTGCATAATGGCATCCATTACATTACTGTCACAGACGAGGCGGTGAGTGTCATCCTGGACCGCCTGCAGCGGGAAAGAGCAGACTTTCAGAGGACGCTGGAAAAGTATGACGAGGATATCCGCGGTGTGGAATATCTGCTCGAGAATCCGCAGAAAAGACATTACTGGTCGCGGAGCAGTTACATAGTGCCTCCGGCATATTCGGAGCAATAAAAAAGCCGGCATTTGGCGATGCCGGCCAGCTCACAGAGCTACTTATATAGACAAGATAAGTATACCTCTGTAAGCCGGAAAAGTCAAGCAAAATGGGGCTTTTTGAAAGCCCCTGCGCACTTGATAAAGATATTAAAGTTAGGATACAGAGGCAATGGTAAAGCGAAAGAAAATGAGGTTAAGACATGGGGATGTCCTGGACGTGGAAGAGTACCATGATGGCAATTATGGATCCCCAGGGAAGAGCAGACAGAAGAAGGAGAAGCCGACCAAGGAACAGGTGCGGCTGATAAATCAGAGGAACAAGGTCAGAAGATGTAGATGGAGACTGATCCAGTACTTTGATCAGGGAGATCTGTTTATTACATGGACCTATGAGGTCGGGAACCGTCCACCAGATATGGCAGGAGCACTGAAGGACTTCCGGGCGGCAATCATCAAGATCCGGAAGATCTACCGGGCAAGGGGTGTCCCACTCTACTGGATCAGGAACATAGAAAAGGGAACCAAGGGAGCCTGGCATATCCACCTTGTGATCAAGCAGACACCGGAGGGTAATGCGGCTGCTATCGTGACCAAGGCATGGACAAAGGGCGGCACCTACGTGGCAGAGATCCGCAACAGCAAGTTTACCGGAGATGACATGGAGCAGCTGGCAGGGTATCTGACCAAGGACGAGCACACTGCAGAGCAACGGGCGGACGGTACACCAGGTAAACCAAGGATTGCAGAGTCTTCCTATAATACCAGTCGCAATATGCCGCTTCCGGAGCCACGGACGGACAAGCTGGTCCGCTGGAAGCCGGAGGTGAAGCCACCAAAGGGATATTACATAGCCAGGATCCATGAGGGCATCAATCCGGTCACGGGATTTTTGTACCGGAGTTACACGTTGATCAGACTTAAAAGCACCGAGCGGAAGAAACCGCCGAACAGGGTAAGGAGGTGTTGATTTTGTTAAATGTTGAAATGTATGTGAGTACTACTCTGCGCGGATCCGCAAAGAGAACCGGGAAGGTAATGTATACTCTCCGGACGAAAGTGCGAGAGAAGCAGTACTATGAGAAACCGCCGGAGATCGGAAAGGCGGACGGAACAGCAAACCGGCTGGTGCTGTGGAGTATCTGCCGGGCATTGGAACGAATGCTGGGTAAACAAATGATTCTTATCTACACGGAGAATACCTACGTTGCATCCGTGATCAATCAGGGCTGGCTGGAGACATGGGAGAGAAACGGCTGGAAGAACAGCCGCGGGAATGAGATCAAGGATGCGGATCTCTGGAAAACGATACTGGAGAAATCCCGAAAAGCCGGTCATAATATCGCTGCCGTGGCAGGCAAGCATGAGTATTCAGAGGCCTTTGCCTACAATATGTCCAAAATAAACGCAGAATATAACATTTTTGCAAAAGTGGAGTTCGAAGAGGTAACACCAGTACATGACAGGTGTTAGAGGTGATTTTGTTGACTTCAACAAAACATGAAAAATATAACAATTTGACAGAACCGTGACAAATTGTCACGGTTTGAAAAAGCGAACCGTACGCAATGCTCGTACATTTGAACTACCGAGAAAAATTCGGAAGTTGCACCGGTGCAACCGGGAAAGGAGATTATATGTGGGATAAATTTGGAGAATTTGACTCCGTGGAAGAACTAAACAGAGCGGCAGCAGGTCAGAAGAAAGAAGGGGATGAAGAGGCGCTGATTGCCCTGGCGGTTGAAAATGGTCTGACCAAGGAAGATGCACTGGACTACATGGATGGTGTAGTAGATGAGCTGGCATCTTCGCTGATGGCCGCACAGGGAAAAATCAAGATCGAAAGTGCGGAACTGAAGCCAAAAGAAATCATGGAGGACTGGGTGCAGTATATTCTGATCCGAATCACAGAAGATCCGGAGATGCAAAAAGCAGTGCGGCGGAAAGGAAAGAGTCTGGAAGGATGTATAGCTGCCCTGCTTACCTGGTCATTTAAACATCAGATTCCCGTTGATCAGAAAATCATGAAGGCAGCAGGTGTGACGGCCGGAAGATGCACACTGGGGATCCCGGGGATGGCAACGGCCAAGAAGATCATCACGAACTACTACATGGGAAAGTAGGCGGAGAATATGAAAAAGAAAGCAATTGAAAAGATTCCTTACCTGACACTTCCGGAAACCAATAAGAACCGTAAGGTAAAGTATATTGCTGTCACAGCGTTCAAGAATATTGCACATGAGCAGCATTTGTTTATAGAGGTATACCGCAACAGGAAGCAAGACAAGGATGTCCCGGTGATACGGATCGTACTTACTAAAAAGGATTTCGGAAATTTTGTTCCTGAGACGTCCAGATGGACCAGAGAAAAGATAGAGCCGGAACGCTATTATAGCGCTGTGTGTCTTTTATGGCACAGGAACAATGACAGAGCCGGGACCTGGGAACAGGCAATGCAGGAAAACGTCCTGTATAGTGCAAATGATTATGACCGGATCAAGAAGATATGCCATGTGACTATCTGGAATCAAGACAGATGGCCTGAGTATATCTATGAGCACGAGAACAACATCGTCGTGACCGCCAGAAGGCAGGCAGAGCACAGAAAATACCTGCGCAGGCAGCAGGCCTTAAAGGACAGGGAAGCAAATACACCGGAGCTTCCGGAGAAAAGAATCCTTGACATGGCAGAACAGCTCTTTTTCGGAGCAAAACATTTCTTGTATTACAAAAAACACGGATGCTGGGCAGATGTTGCCTGTAGCAAGTGTGGAGGAGTTACAACCGGAAGATGGAAAGACGGGATATCTTATGAGTCGCAGTTCCAGAAACGGGTAGAAGAACCCAGGGAAGGACAGAGCGGTCATTGCCCGATGTGCGGAGAAGTCGGGGAGTATAAGTGCCAGGGAAAAGTAAAAGGCGAGCACAGCAAAAGTACGCATCTGTTCCTCGGTCAGAAGTACAAAGACAACGGCTTCGTGATGAGATACATCGAAGTAAGTAAGACATGGAATCTGCAGATGATGTGCGGAGAGAAAGGGCTGGAGATGAATGGGGCATACGAGGAACTCTCCGGAGTAGAAATTGCAAGAGCCTATTATATGCCGGGCGAGAAGGTACAGATTGACTACCACAAGCACAATCCGTATACCGGAAGCGACTTCTGGGATGACTGCAATTTGTTCGGATTGAGCAGTATCTCGATAGGAGAGGCAGAAGTTCTCCCAGAAACCTACGAGAACATGCAAGACACCATGTTCCAGTACAGTGCGATGAAGGAATATAGCCGGACAACATACAGATACAATCCAGTTGATTATTTGAACAGATATAAAGAGACGCCGCAGATTGAAATGCTTGTGAAGATGCGACTGACAGGAGTGGTGAGCGGTCTGCTCAAATGCAGATATGGGATAGTGGCAGACCTTGATGCAAAGAGACCGGATCAGTTCCTGGGAATCCGGAAGTGCCGTGTTCGCCAGCTGATCGAGAAGAACGGAGAACTGAATGTCCTGGAGACAATGCAGATGGAGTACCGGATGGGAGCAGAGTGGTCGGATGAGCAGATAGACCACATTGCAGAGGCTCATCTGAGAAGAGGCCAGCTTGAAGTGGCGACAGCGTACATGAGCGTGCAGCAGTTGCTGAATCGAATCGAAAAGTATGCGAGGGCAGAATGGGGAACCGGATGCGGAAGCGTAGAGCAGAGAATTCAAAACGTTGCAAATACATACATCGACTATCTGAATATGAGGATTGTCCTAGGATATGACCTGCACAACAGCGTATATCAGCAGCCAAGAGACCTGACAGCTGCACACACAAAGATGGTGACGGAGAGCAGCAAGAAAGAGGCAGACAAGCGCCTCGCCGAAGTCAAAACAAGGTTTTCGGACATCCGGAAGCAGTACAGAAAGCTCCGGAACCGGTATTTCTGGGAAGACGAGAACCTACTCATCCGCCCGGCCAGGTCAGCAGAGGAAATTGTGATGGAGGGACGGATCCTGCATCACTGCGTAGGAGGTGACAATTACCTTGACAAACATAACAGAGGCGAGAGCTACATCCTGATGGTGAGGCAGCAGTCGGATCCGGAATTACCATACATCACAGTGGAGATAGAGGCAAAAACAGACAGGATAAGACAGTGGTATGGGGCAAACGATAAAAAGCCGAATGAAAAAAATATGCAGAAATGGCTTAATGACTACATAAAGAAGCTGAAAAGCGGATCACTGGCAGCAGGCATAACGATAAGATACAAAGCAGAGAGTAAGATGGCAGCAGATGTACAGCGGATCTGCGTAGCAGGCTAGGAGGAAAGAATGGAAAACGTAATTGAAAAATACAGGTCCTATCAGGAATATAAAGCAGAACTGGATTCAGAATTGAGCAAAACAGCGGAGGGATTTGTCCGGATCGGATACTTGCTGAGACTGGCGGAGGATACGGACATCCTGAAAGAGTCCGGTTATAGCTCTGTCTTAGAGTTCGCACAGGCGGAGTACAACATCGACAAGACGCAGGTGTCCAGATTTATAAATATTAACAAAAAGTTTTCCGAGGGCGGTTACAGTGACCGACTGCAGGAGAAGTACCGTGGCTTCGGGTATTCCAAACTGACACTCATGATGCAATTGCCGGATACGGTAAATGAGGAACTGACACCGGACTACAGTAAGTCAGAGATCCAGCAGATCAAGAACCAGATTGACGAAGAGAATAAGACAACGGATTTGGAAATCATGATGGAAGGACAGGATCCTGTGATGGAGGAAGCAGAGGACGATCTGTGCAGGGCAGTGAGACAGCTGGCCGGGGATATTCAGGATGGTGAGGAGATTCCGAGGCTGTATAAGGAGATCTGGACAGCGGGCAGAACGGGACTGACAGCGGAAGATCTGCAGGTGATCATGACACCGGCCGGACAGAGGATGTACACCATGCGTATCCAGGGGATGGGCGGACGAAACCTATCCCTAAAGGACCATAACAATGGTGACAGCGTTGCACTGATCAATATGCGAACAGGAGAAAAGCAGGAATATACATGGAATCGATTACTGGAGGTATGGCGGCACTTGGTCAGTGGCGGTGCCACCTATCAAGAAGCGTGGCAGCAGCTCTACGGAAAGCCGTGGCCGGAAGAAAGGAAAATTGCACCGGTGCAACCGAAAGAGGAGAAGAAACCGGCACCTAGAAAAGAGACGAAGGTATCTCAGCCGAAGAAACCGGAACCGGTAAAAGCATCGGAGAAGACTGCGGAACCTGTGGAAGAACAGAGGCAGCAGGCGCCGGCAATACCGCAGAGCAAGTGGCCCAGTACATATAAGCCCGGGGACATTGTGATGAATACCTTATCAACGGAGTGCGGAGAACTGGTGGAGCAGACGGCAAAAGAAAAGATCTGGCTGTTCCGGCCGACAGCACCGGCTGGGGATCCTTATAATTTATCGGAGGACTATTTTAAGACAGGACGGGCACAGAATGAGACGGAAACACAGGTAAATGACTCGGTTTGCGGGGATTCCGACACGGTTAGTAAGGATTTTGATACGGATAATCAGAATACCGACACCATGGGATCGTCAGAGCAGGTACCTGGGCAGACAGATCTCGAAAAGGACTTTCCGCAATACTGCCCATCCGAAGGAGACCAGCGCACAGCTTATCGTCAGTCCATCCGTGGCAGCGTGGAGAACCTGGTACGATATGTCGAGATGGATCTGATTGCATCAGCGCGGCAGCAGCTATCCGATATCTCCGGCTATCTGGACCGCCTGGAAGAACTCGGCAAAGGAGGCGGGCAGAATGTCGAAGATGTCGAAACAGGCGAGAGCGAGGGAGTTTAATGCCGCCTCCCGGCAGATCATCAAGGAGCGTGATCTGTATCAGTGCATCTTTTGCCGTATGGAATATCACATGGAGGACGTCACCTGGTACGGACAGCAGCTGCAGAGCATCATGCACTACATACCGCGCTCTAGGGGAGGTCTTGGGATCCCGCAGAATGGTGCATTGGGCTGCCAAAGTCACCATGAGATGCTGGACAATGGCAACAAGGGCAGACGGGAGGAGATGCTGCAGATGTTTAGGCAGTACCTGCAGGATCATTACCCGGACTGGTCGGAGGAAGCCCTGACATACAGCAAATGGAAATAATGTATATACAAATTTGTATATACAAAATGGAGAAATTATGAAAGCACGAACTGAACTTATCTCAGTACGACTGACACCAGAAGAAAAACGGCGAATGGAATATTGCGCTGAAATGATGGGAATTACACAGACAGAACTTTTAGTGCGTGGAATCAATCGCTATTACGACAGCGTCAAAGAAACAATTAAGAAATTAAACCAATAGGCCTTTTGGAGTGTACTCACGATAACTATAGACATAGCCACGGGGCGGCCGCTGATACCAAGAGGCAGCAGCCGTCCAGGAAGGAGACAACAATGCAGTATAAGGACTGGGACGGCAATCTTCTACCGGATCCTGCGCCGCGCATCCATAATGTACATATAGGCACTATCATCAAAACAGAACACAAGATCATCGAGGAGCCGCTGGAGACCCGCGGACGGGGACAACACCGATTTATCAGCGAGACCAGGGAATACGAGGTAATAGCGGTTTATCCGCATATGGTCCAGACCAGAGATTGCAAGACAGGCTTTACAAGGTGTTTCTCCTACGGTGAACTCACAACAATGGGACTGCAATGGCAGGGAAAGGAGATGGCAAAATGATAAAAATGGTTGAATTTGATGAAGGAGTATGGGTGCCGGAAGAATGCTGTACCATGACGAATCCATTTACAAGCGGAGGAGAAAGTATCCCGGATGATGTAGAGATGCCGTGTGAGGGATCAGAGTCATGTACAGGTGACTGTGGTAATTGCATAATCCAAATAATTATGAACGAATATGCGTTGTACACAGGACAAGTGACGGATCAGGTTGCTGGACTTATGGATATTACTCCAATTAGCGACGCAATAGAAGAATTGAATAGCTGGCATTGCTGCCCTGTGGCAGATGAGACTTATGCAGCCGCACAAATGGGAATAAAGGCTCTTAAGAAGCAGATTCCAATGAAAGTCTGCGAGATCCATGTGGACGAATACATCTGCCCCAACTGTTTAGAGGAAAACGGATGCAATGACGCAGAAGTGAGCGATGAATACTGTCCGAAATGTGGACAGAGGTTAATAAGCTAACTTAGAATTTAGTGGAGGTAAAGTAATGGCAAAATATAGAACAAAACCGTGTGAAATCGAAGCAATTCAATGGACTGGTAATACAAAAGAAGTAGAAATGTTTTGCGGAAATAGTTGCACATATTCAGTGGAAGATAGCGCGTGGAAAGTCGGAAAAGGAATACCACATGAAAAGTTAATTATTCACACATTAGAAGGAGATATGGTTGCCAACAGAAATGATTATATTATCAAAGGTTTAAGAGGGGAGTTTTATCCATGTAAACCTGATGTATTCAATAAAAAATATGAATTGTTAACTGAAATTTAGGATTTAATGGAGGAATACTATGGACAATGAGATTATTTTCTTCAATTTGGTAAGAATCGAGCGAGGAAGAGAAAAGCTTTGCAAATGCAATCCACCTCATTACGAGGTTGATACGGTAAACAGGATTGTAAGCTGTCAAGATTGCGGTGCTACAATAGATGCCTTTGATGCTCTGGTTACACTGGCGAAGCGGTATGAGCAGCTGGAGGATGCACAGCGAAAAATGCTATCTAAAGCCAAGCTATACGAAGCAATGGCAGATGCGGAATTCAAGCGGATGAGGAGGAATAAAACATTCCGGGACATGGACGAGAATCGCAGAAAAGGTTTATATCCTATATGTCCTAAATGTGCGGAAGTGATTGATCCGGCAGATATCCGGGAATGGACACGCATCTGAGTTGAAAGAGAGTATAAAATGTCACGACTTATAATATATCAGTCCGGTGGATTTACGAATTACGGAATCAGCTATCGAAAATATAGTCCGGAAGAATTGGAGGAAATAAGCAGAATGAAAGAATTCCCAATTATGACAAAAAAGGGAAAAGAATACATTCCCTATGATATCATCAAACCGCATGAAGAACAGGCATTAAAAAATCACTGTGGTCAGACATTAGACAGATTAGCGGCAAGAGGAGGTCTGTCTTGGGCGGAAGCCTATGCTGTTCTAACGGACAGCAAATTCCCTTATGGAGATCAGTATATTTCGGAAGAATTTTACGAGAAAAAGGTAAAAGAGATAGTGTTGAATGCGTAGTTAAACTGAAAATATTAGGATTTAGTGGAGGAATACTATGAAAATATCAAAGCTATTAAATTATATAAAAGAAAATCTGAATAATGGTTGTTTGACTCTTGATTCAGAAGCATGTATCAGAAATAATTGGGGAGATATTTACCCTATAGAAGATATAAGGATTGGAGAAAATGAGTTATTATTAGCGGACCAAGAACCTACTTAAACTGAAAGTTAGTGAAGGAGAGCGGAAATGTGTGATTTTTGCGAGAAGTATGCAAATGTAAGCGGCAAACATGGAACTATTAGGCTGGGAGCAGAAAATTATATGCTCTTTGCCAATAGTGAAAACGAGCCGATGGGAGCAATAAAAATAAAAATCTGCCCGCTGTGCGGCAGAGAATTGACGGCCGATGGGATAAATGGGATAGAGTTAGGCATAGCAAAAGCAGTATTGGTGATGGATATGCCGGAATCATGTAGCAAATGTAAGTTTCTGTATGAATTTCAAGGAATCAAAAAATGTCAGCTTATGAATGTCCTCAATAATGGAACATCAATGCTGTCACAGAACACATTTACAAAGAAACGGCATGATAAATGTCCGCTCCGGGAATTGCCGGAGCGTGAGACAGAGATGACGGATGCCGATGATCTCGGCAGAGATTATGTCAGAGGAACGATGGACGGTTGGAATGCTTGCCTGGATGAAATAAAATCTATAATTTAGTGAAGGAGAAGAAACATGATAATTCCAAGAGAAATACGAGAAAAAATAGAACAGAGGAATCAGCTTGATGAAGAGATAGCTGATTGGTTCCAGGAGAATGTAGATGCTGATGGATGTGATATAAAAAACGCTTATGTGGTTGATGAACCGAAAGGAGAAGAACAGATCGAAGAGGGGGAATATTGTAAACAAACAATTTTGGGCGAGGACTGGTACATAGGACAGTATTATTGGAAGATGGACAACGGTAAGTATTTGTGCATGGATTTTGAAATTTAGCGAAGGAGTGATAGAAAAAGCATAATAAAAAGACAAGTGCAGAGAACCTGCAATCGATGCCAATAAAACAGCGGTAGATTCATCCGACCAAAGATAACATCTACCGCTTACCTGCTTACCAGTATCATACCATAGGATCTGCTGGTAGGCAATGAGAAAATGAGGTACAGCCTATGACAAAGACAGACCTGATTAACGACATTGCATTCGAGATGAGTAATATTCTGACACCGGAACAGATTGACAAGGTAAAGATAGTGTTTTTGGTAAAGATGCAGGATTTTGAGCTTGCCGAAATTAAGCAATTACCGATGATAGAAGAGCATGACAACGAATGGCTCATGAAGCGATACTGGATCGATGGGGCAGCAGTAGGCCTGAAAGAATCAACCATGCGGGGATATCTTGGCAGAATAAAAGAGTTCTTTGATTTCACGGGGAAAAATTATAAGTATATTACAGCACAGGATATAACAGATTTTCTCGCCATCAAAGCATACCGTGATCATATTAGCCAGAATTATAAATCTACGCTATATCGGTATCTCTGCACGTTTTTCGGCTGGGCTTTCAGAAAAAAGCATATCACTGATAATATTGCAGACGGAGTGGACAAGGTTAAGCAAATCCAGGCACAGAAAAAGCGGTTAACAGACGAAGAGGTGGAGGATATCCGGGACGTATTGGAGACTCCAAAAGAAAAAGCACTATTTGAGTTAATGCTGTGCACTGGTATGAGAGTAGGAGAGATATCAAACCTCAATATCTCTGATCTGGATCTGACCCATAAAACGGTAAACATCTGGGGCGAGAAGAGCAATAAGTACCGCACCGGCATGCTGACCCCCAAAGCAGTCAAAGCATTGAAAAATTACATCGGCAACCGTCCGGGAACAGATCCAGTGTTCCTAGCTGACAGGGCGCCGCATAATCGGATGAGAGAGTACGGCATAGAGAAGCTGGCCAAGGAGATGGCAGTCTGCGGTGGGGTGACACGGTTGACCGCAACGGTCCACATTTACCGGAAGACTTTCGCATCCGTCCTGTATCGCAAAACAGGTGACGTAATGTTAGTAAGCAGACTCCTCGGACATTCCAACCCAGAGATCACTGTAAAATATTATCTGGTGGATGACATTGAGGAAATGCAGAACAAATACAACAAAGTGGCATAATTGCACCGGTGCAACTCCGGCGCAGAAGAAAGGAGAAAGCATCGATGCAGAGAATTAACAGAGCAAGCTGGAGGATTATCGAAACTATATTATTACGGTATCCCCAACGCAAGAAAGAATATGAGGAGTACATATCGGACATTATGGCATCATCGGCGGGAGGCAGCAGTCGTCCATCGGATCCTGCCAAGGAAAGAGATAAGGCACAGTCTGTCACAGAGGCAAAAGCCCTGAAGATGACATCCGTATACCATGAACGGATCAAGAAAGAGATTGAGGCAGTGGAATTTGTATATAATTCTCTTCGACCAGAAGAACAGAAGGTAATAAGAATCAGGTACTGGAGTAAAGGTCTCAGAGCACCGATTCCCTACCTAAAAATCGGTGCCTCGTACAGTGAGAGACAAATGAAGAGGATAGTTTTTAAGACTATAGAACAGATTGGAAGGTATATTGGGGAGTTAAAGTAAAAGATGGCATGATTTCGCATGTCAAATGTGATAATATAGTATCGTGATAAATTAGTGACAGGGCAATGCAGATAGCTGCGTTGCCTTTTTTCGTGGAGTTGCACCGGTGCAACTTTAGAGAGATGGTGAGCAGATGGCAAAAGGCAAATATAAATATTGGCTGACACCGGAAGGCTTACTAAAGCTGGAAGGATGGACAAGGGATGGACTAACAGAAGAGCAGATCGCTGGTAATATGGGAATCTCCAGGTCTACATTAAATGAATGGAAAAAATTGTATCCGGACATTTCGGACACCCTAAAAAGGGGAAAGGAAGTTGTGGACCTGCAAGTAGAAAATGCGCTCTTGAAAAGGGCACTGGGATATCGGTATACAGAAGACAAATATGTAAGCGTTCCGATGGAGCAGGAAGAATATAGTCAAAAGCTATTTGAATATATGAATCGCTACAAACTGGAGCATCCGGAGGCAACAGATGATGAGCTGATGCTTGTAAGAGAGAAGTTTCCCAAAACAAAAGAAATGCTTGTGGAACGAAAAGTAAAAGAAGTAGAGCCGGATACCACAGCCCAGATATTCTGGTTGAAGAACCGAAAACCGGATAAATGGAGAGATAAACAGGATGTCCAGATCTCCGGAGAACTCAAGTCCGAACAGAGTAAACTGGATGACCTGATCAGACAGATGCGTGGTGATGGGTAATGAGCGCAAGTAAGCTCCTGTTGTCAGAGAAATACAAAGCATTCCTGAAATGTGATGCTCCGGTGGAATTTCTGGAAGGAACCACGGCGGCAGGTAAAACAACGGTAGGAATCTTCAAGTTTATGCTTAAAGTAGCGGAAAGTCCCAAGAAGCTTCACATCATTGCTGCGGATGACACCGGAACTGCTGAGAAGAACATCATCAACAAAGACCTTGGTATACTGGATGATTTTGGCATTCTGGTGGAATATAACGGCAGTGGAACCAAAGACGATAAGATTCCACATCTGATTCTGCATACTGGCAGGGGAGATAAAGTCATTTATGTGCTGGGCTACGGTAACAAGAGAAAGTGGAAGAAGGCCCTGGGTGGACAATATGGCTGTCTGTACATAGATGAAGTAAATACCGCAGACATAGATTTTGTCAGAGAAGCATCCATGAGATGTGATTATCTGATGGCAACACTAAACCCAGACGATTCGGGACTGCCGGTGTACAAAGAATATATCAACTGTGCACGTCCTCTTCCGGAATGGAAGGATGAGACACCACAGGAAATCATAGAGGAACTGAAAGAAGAGCCAAAGGACGGATGGATCCATTGGTTCTTTTCTTTTAAAGACAATGCAGGCCTTCCACCGGATAAACTGCAGATGATCCTGCAAAACACACCGAAGGGAACAAAGATCTGGAAAAATAAGATCCAGGGTCTCCGCGGAAAAGCGACAGGGTTGGTATTCTCCAACTTTGTCAGAAAGAAACATGTTGTTACTGCTGCATGGGTGAAGAAACAGATTGCAGATGGGAAGATCCGTTTCAGGAAGTTTACGGCCGGACTGGATACATCATATTCCTCAAAATCTCCGGATACCATTGCAATGATCTTCCAGGGCATTACGGATGACCGCAAGCTGATCACACTGGCTGAAATGGTGTATAGCAATGCTGATCTCAGTGTGCCGTTGGCACCATCTGACACAACGGTAAAGTTTATAGCTTTTCTGGATAGATGCAGATCGGAATGGGGATTTGCAAAAGAATCCTTTGTTGACTGCGCGGATGCGGCGACAATAACAGAACTTCGGAAGTATAAGCGCCTGCATGGGTGCCTTTACAATTTCATTGAGTCCTACAAAAAGGTAACAATACTGGATCGTATCAATTTACAGCTGGGATGGATCCAGCAGGACTGCTATCTGGTAGTTGAGGATTGCACAAACCATATCTCAGAATTGGAACGCTATTCATGGGACGAGGAAGAGGATGTCCCGGTACCGGAGGATAAGAACGACCATACGATCAATGCAAACCAGTACGGATGGATTCCATACCGGAATATGATTGGATTCGAGGAGGATAAACAGAGGTGAACCTGATGGAAAAGATAAATGAGAATATCAAAAGAGGTATACGGAGCTGGCTGAATGTTTCTCCGGCGAATCCTTATGTGTTCAATATCAATGAGATGATGGACTTCGAGGGGAATGCGATCCGAAACCGCATCTGGTATCGTGGTGATAGCAACGAACTGGAGCAGTTCTATGAGCAGAATGCGGAATATGCAGATAAATATAAATTCTGGTCCAGCAAGAGTACACCGGGGATGGAAATGCGCAAGATCCACACAGGTGTTCCGGCGCTTACGGTGAGAACTCTGGCAGCAGTAGTCCTTCCAGATATGGGGGAATTTGAATTTTCCTCAGAGAACGAAAAGCAGAAACAGATATGGAAAGACATTGCAAAGCCTGAGAATAATAACTTTGCCGATAAGGTAGAGGATGCAATCAAAGAAGCGCTGTATATCGGAGACGGGGCTTTTAAAGTGTCCATTGATACAGAAGTCAGTGAGTATCCGATTTTAGAATGGTATGCCGGGGATCGTGTCGAAATCATACGGAAAAAGGACAAGGTCCGGGAAGTGATATTTAAGACACCATACAGCGGAGGAGGAAAGACATATGTGCTCAATGAGGTATATGGATATGGGTATGTAAAGAACGAACTGTATCTGGATAACAGACAGGTTCCGCTGACTACACTACAGATAACCAATTCACTGGAAGATGTGACCTTCGATAAAAGCGTTATGCTGGCGGTGCCTATGATGTTCTATAAGTCGGCAAAATATGAAGGACGTGGCGGAAGTATCTTTGACGGAAAGGTGGACAGCTATGATGCGCTGGATGAAGTATGGAGCCAGTGGATGGATGCGCTGAGAGCAGGAAGAGCCAAAACATATATTCCGGACTGTCTGGTTCCGAGGGATCCGGAAACAGGAACTGCGATAACACCGAATCCGTTCGATAACAGATATTTTGCAGCAGAAGGAGACCAGCGCGAAGGGCAGAAAAACGTAATCAGTACAGACCAGCCGAGCATTCCTCATGACAGCTATCAGGCTTCCTACTGTACGGCACTGGACCTTTGCCTGCAGGGGATCATCAGTCCTTCTACACTGGGGATTGATGTAAAAAAACTGGATAATGCAGAAGCGCAGCGTGAAAAGGAAAAAACAACGCTGTACACAAGAAACATTATCGTGGAAACTCTTCAGACAGTATTGCCACAGGTAGTATCCATGTGTATCAACGCATATCACCTGATGAAGAATGAGGCAGTGGAAAGTGTAGAGGTAAATCTCCCATTTGGAGAATATGCCAATCCTTCATTTGAATCTCAGGTGGAAACAGTTGGTAAGGCAAAGCAGAGCGGAATCATGAGCATTGAGCGCTGTGTGGAGGAACTATACGGTGACAGTCTGGACGATGATTGCAAACGAGAAGAAATCGCAAGGCTCAAGGCAGAGCAGGGGATTCAGAGCATTCCGGAGCCGGAGATCAGAACGGATGCAGGAGAATTCAGGATAAACGGATTTACTGGAGGTAGTGATGGAAGTAAAAGTAGCAAAAAAAACATACCGGATGAACCGGGAGGAGTACCAGGGGCTTCTGAAGGTGGCCAGTGAGCAGGTACCGAAAGGAATCTATGCAGTGGAAAAAGGTAATTATGCGGAACTTCGCTGTGATCATTGTACCAGCGTCACGCAGATCAAGACATTGACCAGACAGTTCAGAAGCCAGGGATTCAAGGTATATGCAAACGGCAGGTGATTAGATGCCTAAGATAAATTCAGAATATGATATCGGAGCAGCATTCGAAGCTATTGAGAATGAACTCATTGCTTCCATGATCCGGAATATGCGAAGACATAAGATTGAGGAAATCGATGAAGATAAGCAGTGGTCCATGTGGCAGACAGAGCAGCTCCGGTCGTTGGAAAAGTACAGAAAAGAGAATCAGGAACGATTTGGTACAAAATTTAAAGACATTAATAACCGGATCGAAGTGCTGATCAGTACTGCCAGGGATGAAGGAGATATGGAGCAGGAGATAGCCATACTGGAGGCTATAAAGAAAGGTTTCCCAGCAAGAAGAGTAAGTCCGGGAGCATCGGCGGCATTCTTCCGGTTGAACCAGAGGAAGCTGGAGGCGCTGATCCGGGCGACCACATCAGACATGGAAAAGGCTGAGACAGCCGTCCTGCGCATGGCAAATGACCAATATCGTAAGATTATTTTTAATGCTCAGGTATATGCCAACAGTGGAGCAGGGACTTATGAGAAGGCGGTAGACATGGCTACAAAGGATTTCATTGCCGCTGGTCTTAACTGTGTGGAATATGACAATGGATCCAGACACACATTGGCAGACTATGCGGACATGGCAATACGGACAGCCAGTAAGCGTGCATACCTGCAGGGGGAAGGGCAGAAAAGGCAGGAATGGGGGATATCCACGGTGATCATGAATAAGCGTGGAAATCCCTGCCCCAAGTGTTTACCGTTTGTTGGTAAGATACTGATCGATGATGTATGGAGCGGTGGAAGCGCCAAGGATGGACCATATCCCCTGATGAGCGCGGCAATAGCAGCAGGACTATACCACCCTAGATGCAGAGACAGCCACACTACCTATTTTCCAGAACTGGAGGATTTGGATAATGAATACAGTAAAAAAGACATAGAAGATATCGAAGAACAGAACAGGAAAGAAGCAAGACAGCAATATGCAGAGAGACAGGAGAAAAAATTCCATAGATTAGCATCATTTTCACTGGATCCGGAGAATAAAAGCAAGTACCGTGCGAAGGAAAAAGAATGGAGTCAGGAAACGGAAGACCGGTATAAAGTTCCTGATGAGGTGAAAGTGCCGAGATCGGATACTCCGCAGATCATGATCGATTTAGTGGATCAGTACACAAAAGATGAGTGCATCAAGATAGATGAACTGTCAGAATATGCATTTTCGTATGATCTTGATAATGATTTGATAATTATCAATCCGAGACATCCGCAGTATGAAGAGGAGAACTACAAGCATGTGTTGGCGCATGAAATAGCCCATAGAATTGATCATAATGAGTATGGCAGTCCCATGTATGCTGAATTCGCAGAGGCAATAAAAAATACAGAAAACAAAATATTGCAAAAAAAGGAGAAGTATCAACGGAGACTTGCTGTAAATGGTGATTTAGAGTACAATTACTTCATCAGTGATATAATGTCATGCATAACAGACAATGTGATTACAGGAGTATACAGACATGAATCACAATACATAGGTAAACCCGGGTATGCGGAGTCGGAGATATTTGCGGATATATATGCTGCATTGTATCAGTCGGATGATATAACTGTAGAATTCATAAAAAGTGAATTGCCAGAGCTATATGAAGCATTTATGAAAGTGCTAAAGAGGTAATTATGTTCAAAAAAGAATTTGTTGAAAAAATGAAAAACGATGAGGAACTGCAGGAGTTGCGCAGGAAAGTATTATCCTTCTCCGAAAAAATGGGAGATGCCGCATACATCATCGGAAAAGATAAAAGCTATGAGGATTATAAAGAACGTTTGCGAAGAATGGTAAAAGAACATGAAGCCACCGGTCAGTAGATTGGTGGTATTTTTATCTCGAAAAAAGAAAATTGCACCGGTGCAACAAATAATCTGGAATCAACACGCTTCATGGCGTGTTTTTTTATGCCCAAACACGAGCAAGGCAATAAACTGCAGCGTGACCGGAGACACCGAAGACAATGGATCGCAGTAAGGGTGACACCCTCAAAATGGAAAGGAGCACGTTATGTTTTACAAGACAGTAAGAAGATTCTTAGACCCCGATGGAAGCCAGGGCGGAGCACCGGCAGGAGAACAGACTGATCAGCAGTCACAGCAGAATGCAACACCGCAGATTGACTATGGGAAAATCCAGCAGATGTTGGATGGAACGCTTGCGGCAAAAGAGGATACGGCATTGAAAGCCTATTTCAAGCAGCAGGGGCTTTCCCAACAGGAGGTGGAACAGGCTATAGCAACCTTCAAGGAACAGAAGGCGGCAAATCAGCCGAATGTGGAAGCATTGCAACAGCAGGCTGCAACTGCTGTGGCCGAGGCAAGACAGGCACAGATCCAACAGGCAGCGACGATGGCAGCAGTCGGACTGGGAATCAGCGTAACATCCATCCCGTATCTGTTGAAGATGGCAGATTTCAGCCAGGCAGTAGGACAGGATGGAAAGATCAGCAATGAGAAACTTACGGAAGCCCTGAATAAGGTGCTGGAGGACATTCCTGCATTAAAACCGCAGGAGACAGATACTACTGGTTTCCTTCATGTAGGGACAGGCGGAGATCCTTCGCAGCATACACAGCAGGCAACCGTACAACAGACACAGACACCGACCAAAAGATGGAATCGGTGGAACTAAGGAAAGGAAGGTATAAGATATGCCTAATTTAAACTATGCACAGCAGTGGAGTCCTGAACTCCTGCAGATTCTGATGCAGGGAGCGTTAACTTCTCCCTTCATTACATCTAATGTAAGATGGCTGGATGCGAAGACATTCCACTTTACACAGATGAGCACCACTGGTTATAAGAATCACAAGAGAACCGGTGGTTGGAACATGGGATCCTTTGATCAGACAGATGTTCCGTTTACAGTAACCCATGACAGAGACGTTCAGTTCCTGGTAGACAAGGCAGATGTGGATGAGACCAACGCAACTGCATCCATGCAGAATATCTCCAGAACCTTCGAACAGACTCAGGTAGTGCCTGAGACAGATGCCCTGTTCTTCTCCCGTGTGGCACAGGTGGCACAGAAGACGGAGGGATATCACAGCCAGACCGCTATTTCTGCTTATACCAAGGCAAAGGTATTCGGAATGCTGAAGGACATCCTTGCGAAAGGTAAGCTGAGACGGTATAAGGCAAACGGCAGCCTGCTTATGTATGTGGCCAGTCCTATTATGGATGCACTGGAGCAGTCCACTGAGTTTACCCGTAAAATTGAACTTACACAGATCGCTGAGGGTGGTATCGGCATCGAGACCAGAGTAACGGAAATCGATGGTGTACCCATCATGGAAGTTATCGACGATGAGCGTTTCTATGATGCTTTCGACTGGGAGCCTACTGAGGGTGGATTTGCTCCGCTGAAAAAGGTGGCCGAGGACACCAGTAACCACGTTGCTGCTGTAACCGGAGCTCATAAGATCAATGTACTGGTGGCATGCGGACAGACATGTAAGACGGTTCCTAAGATTGCTTCTATCTATTATTTCAATCCCGGAACACATACAGAAGGAGACGGATACCTGTACCAGAATAGATCTCTGTCTGATACCTTTGTGTTCCCCAATGGACGTGACGGCAAGGTGGACAGCGTCTATGTAGATGTGGATACCACGGAGTACACCGGGGAGTAAGGAGGGCATATGTCCTATAAACCTTATGTAAGAAAAGAAGAGTACACAGAGATCTATAATGGCAGCGTGATTCCTGACGGAGAGCTTGAAAGAGCACTTCGTCAGGCCTGCCGGCATATTGACAGTCTGACATTTAACCGGATTGTGGCAGCAGGATTCGATCATCTGACAGCTTTTCAGCAGGAGACCATCAAAGAGGTTGTCTGCATGCAGGCAGATTTCGAATATGAAAATGCAGATGAAATCAATACGATTTTATCCGGCTATAGCATTAATGGAGTATCCGCACAGTTCGGAAGTTCCTGGAATGTTTTCATGGAAAAAGGTATTGCCATGAAGCGGGATGTGTATTCGTTACTGACTCAGACAGGCCTGTGTTGCAGAATTGCGAGGTGATCCTATGAAATATCCATGTTTGGTGCCTAAAAGATTATGTAAGACAGATATCTCTGTTGCGATAGATCAAGAAGGACTGAACGAATACGGGGAGCCATTGAAGCCAGTGGAGTATTACGGACAATGTAACTATCAGGACAAGGCAAAAACTGTGCTGACCACGGAGAAGAAACTGATAGAGATCACCGGAACAGCATTGTTTCCCGGAGATATTTGTCCTGATCTTCCGGCCATATCCGGAGGCAGTGCTGTGATATTTGGGGGTAAGCGCAGGATTCTTGAGGGTCGTAAGGCGAGAAACCCGGATGGAACAGTCAACTATACGGAGGTGATGCTGATATGATCAGTGTAAATTCCACAGTAAAGCTGAATTTTCCGAAGATCCAACAGCTGACGAAAGCACAGGTGATGGCTTTAGAGCAGACTGCGGAGGCATTACATACCAATGTAGTGCAGGCCCAGGTATTTCCGAGGGATACCGGTAATCTGCAAAACGAGAGCACTTTTGTCGATTATTCGGAGAGCAGCCAGGGAAAAGTCAGTATCATATCTAGCACACCCTATGCAAGACGGCTTTATTTTCACCCGGAATATCATTTCCAGAAGACGGAGAATCCGAATGCAAGAGGCGAATGGTATGAGGACTGGATCTCTGGGAAGAAATCAGAGTACTGCCAAAAGGCATACAAACAAATATACAGGAGGATTGCCGGATTATGATGTTATCGGATGTACGAGATTATGTGGAATCCCTTGAACTGGCAGACCATGTATATATGGGAAGCCTGCCGGACAAGCAGGAGAAGTCCATCGGTGTTTATAACAGCAAACATCAGCAGGAGTATAAGACAGCATTAGGAGGACCACAACTGGTATCTTACGGGACAAAATATGTCACCCTGTTGATTCACTGGAATAATTCGCCGAGAGAGTCAGAAAAGACAGCCATGACAGCATTTGATGCGGTGAAGACTGCAAGAAATGTAACGGTCAACAATCAGTTGATAAAATTTATACAGCCTCTTTATGAACCGCAGGATGTCGGAAAAGATGATGCCGGTATCTGCGAATGGGTCATAGAGATGGCTGTTATTTATGAGAAAGGAAAAGGTGAAAAAGAATGAAAACACCTATTACAGGAGTATATCCCTGTTATGAAAACCAGTTCCAGATCAATGCGGCAGCAAGCGGTGTAGAAAAGAAAATGGTTGATATTGCGGACTGCGAGACATTCAGTGTATCTTTCGATAATGGAGTAGAGGAATGGCATCCGTTTACAGAAAAAGGATGGGTGAGACGCCTGCTTACCAGTAAGGGAGTTACCATATCCGTAACTGCGAAACGTAACGTAGGAGATGCCGGTAATGATGCTGTAGCAGCACTTGCGTGGGTAAACGGCCGCTCTGCAGAGAAAGATGTCCAGTGGACATTCCCCGACGGAACCGTGGTGCTGTTTGCCGGAGCAGTCGTGAACGTAAAGAACATTGGAGCAGGAGACTCTACAGCTGTGGCACCGTTGGAATTCGATATTATGAGCAATGGAAAACCTGAGATTACTCCCGCAGCATAAAAACAGGAGGCTATTATGGCAAAGAAAATCGTAGATATTACAGAAAAGCTGAGTTTTGACGAGAACCCGGTATTGAAGATTAAGGATGTTACCGTAGAAGTAAATTCCGATGCAGCCACTGTGCTGAAGATCATGGGTATTTTTTCGAAGGGTACATCAGCTAAAGAAGTGTTGGCGGTATATGAACTGATTTTTAATGAGAAGGATCGGAAAAAGATCGATAAACTGAATCTCCAGTTCAAGGATTTCCAGACAATCATCATGGCAGCAGTAGACATGATCACGGGAGACGAAGAGCCGGGAGAGCAGTGACCCGTACTATGATCTGATCGGAGATTACAGTCTGATCGTATCATCCTTCCAGGCGCAGTACGGGATTCGGCTGTCAAAAGAAATTGATACCATGAAGTGGGATGAGTTTAGGGATCTTCTTATTGGAATCGGACCGGAGACACCGCTGGGACGGATCGTAGCAATCAGGGCCGAGGAGGATAAGGATATTTTAGACCATTTTACTCCGGAACAACACAGAATCAGGAATGAATGGCGTGCAAACAGAGCAAAAAAGGTAGCACCTGATAATATGGCAGCAGTACTTGATCAACTGAAGAATGCGTTCATTTCTCTGGCAGGGGGCGATATACATTGAAAAAGTAGATAAGAAAAAAGTAGTGTGTCCTTACTGTGGGCATCCGGTGAATGCAATGCAGACGGAAGATGCACATTGCAGGGGAATTTATTTCCGATGTAAAAATAAGGACTGTAAAAAGATTTTTGAGTTGAAGTTATAAGACGCTGTGCCGATGTGCCTGTCTTAGAAGGCAGGCTGGTTATGAGTGAAGCTACAAGCGTTGGACAGATCGGATTAGATCTGGTCGTAAATAAAAAGGACTTTAATAAGCAGATGAGCGGCATCCAGAGCCTGGCTACGAAAGTAGGTAAGAAACTGGCTGCCGCTTTTGCTGTAAAAAAGCTCGTAGATTTCAGTGAGAAGTGTATCGAACTGGGATCAGATCTGAGTGAAGTGCAAAATGTTGTGGATGTAACATTCCCGGCAATGTCGAAGCAGGTAGATAAATTTGCGCAGAATGCCGCAACTGCATTTGGACTGTCCGAGACGATGGCCAAGAGGTACACAGGAACCTTCGGTGCAATGGCCAAGGCTTTCGGATTCAGCGAGAAGCAGGCATACAATATGTCTACCACTCTGACAGGACTGGCGGGAGATGTGGCATCTTTTTATAACATATCTCAGGACGAAGCATATACAAAGCTGAAATCGGTATTCACTGGAGAAACAGAGAGCCTGAAAGATCTTGGTGTCGTCATGACACAGACGGCACTGGATGCCTACGCTATGGCCAACGGCTACGGGAAGACCACTGCGGCTATGTCGGAGGCAGAAAAGGTAGCCCTACGGTATTCCTTTGTTCAGAGTAAACTGGCGACGGCATCTGGGGACTTTATGCGGACTTCTGATGGCTGGGCCAATCAGGTCAGAATCCTGAAGCTGCAGACTGAGTCTTTTATGGCGGCAATCGGTCAGGGGCTAATCAATGTCCTGACACCAGCTATCAAGGTTATCAATACCCTGATGGGGAAATTGGTACAGCTGGCGAATGTATTTAAAGCGTTTACAGATAAATTTGCCGGAAAGAAAGGTAATGATGTAGCCACAGGGATGGCGGCCGCGGAGGATGCGTCTGCCGGGATCAGTGATAATATTAATGCCGCAGGAAAAGCAGCTAAAAAGTTAGGCGGATTACTTCAGTCGGATGAACTGGATTTACTCTCCCAAAAGACAGATTCCTCTTCGGCATCCGGAGGATCTGCAGGAATAGATATCGCTGGTTTGCAGACTTCCACGCAGGAGGCTGAAGCCAGTGCGGATAAAATTTCGAAAAAACTCTCTGACGCATTCAAGATTCCCGGTGTCAAAAATTTTGCAGATCAGTTCAACAATGGTCTGAAAAAGATTAATTTCGGAAATCTGAAGGATAATTTTTCAAGAATCATGGCTCAGATGGATCCATTGGCCAAAACTACAGTCAGAAATATTGAGACAATCATGGATCCGCTGGGAGGATATCTCGGAAACAGAATCGGAAATAAGATTGCTGTTACAGCCAAAGCGGTAGACCTGGGGCTGGATGGAATTGCAAGCTATCTGGAGCGCAACAGGAAAAAGATAGAATCCTGGAGCAGTGATGTAAGCCAGTCTATTGCGAACGGATTTACTAATCTTACGGATATCAATGAGCAGATATACAATAATCTGCTCGGGGCACTGGATAAAGCAGGACCTGATATTGTAAACGGAATCAATGATATTCTGACAGGCTGTACTGGATTTGGAATGTCACTGGGAACAATCTTCGCGGAAGGGTTTGAAATTTCCACAGAACACACATCCCAGTGGATGAAAGACAATCAGGAACTGATAGAAGGTACGCTCACAGATCTGTTTGATTTCGGTGGAGAATGTGCTTCGCTGGTAAGAGAGATTGTGGGAGGACTTGGTAGTTCTCTTACGGACTGGTGGGAGTCTCAGGGAAGCAGTACTTTTGGAAATATTGTAGATGCCTGGAATGATATCAAGAAAACGGTTTTAGAACTGTGGAATGATATTGCGATGCCGGTACTGAATCATGCCAAGGAAGCGTTACAGGAACTATGGGAAGAAAATCTCAGACCACTATGGGACAACATTCTTGATCTGATCAGCTCAGTAGGTGATTTCCTTGCAGCCGCGTGGAGTACCGTAATCAAACCAATTATCGGGTATCTGGCACCGACAATCAAGCAGGTGGCAGACATTGTGATAAACATCATGAGTACCGTATTCGTAACCGTGTCAGACATTATATCTGGAGCCATGAAAATACTGGGAGGACTGTTGGACTTCCTCACCGGAGTGTTTACAGGCAACTGGAAAAAGGCATGGGAAGGCTTGCTGAAAATACTGGACGGCATTTGGCAGCAAATCTGGGGAGTGATTAAGGGAGCATGCAACCTGATCATTGACGGTGTGAATGCCATGATTTCACTGATATATTCTACACTGCGCAATGTGGTAAATGGAATCGGAAGCGTTGCAAAGAAGGCAGGAGATCTGGTTGGAAAAGACTGGGGCTTCGAAATGCCGAGTGATCCACCGCAGATACCTAAATTGTGGAATGGTGGATATGTCAAGGCTAATACGCCACAGCTTGCTATGATCGGTGATAATAGGCATCAGGGAGAAATTGTATCACCGGAAGATAAGTTACAGAAAATGGCATTAAGCGCAGCACAGGCGGCAGCGGGATCGGGAGGATCCATATCTGCGGAAAAGCTGGATAAGATCATTACATTGCTGGAGACTATCATCAGAATATTGGCGTCAGGCAATACGATAGAAATCAATGGCGTAAAATTTGCGGAACTACTGAAAAAGATAAACAGGGAGTACTTTAAGGCAACTGGAAATTACCTGTTGCTGGATGTATAAGGAGACAGCAGGATGGCATTTCAGGCATGGTTATTAAAAGTGGGAGATACTGATATTTCAAAGTATGTAGATATTGAGACCTATAAGGTGAGTCCGGATCAGCGTGCAGATCTGGACTCTGACAGAAATGGTTTGAATATTTTATACCGGGAAGTTGCAGATCATTATACAACAAAAATTGAGTTCAATACGATTCCACTGGAAGCATGGGAAATGACAGAATTTCTACAAGCAATGGAAAAAGCGTACATAAAGGAGAAGGAAAGAAAGGTTATTGTAACTTATTTCGATGTAAATACCGGAGGATATAAATCGGGAGAAATGTATGTACCAAATTATACAGTAGAGACAAAAAGTTGGAATGGTATGGAATTATGGTATAAGCCATTACGTGTTGCGTTCCAGGAGTATTAAGAGGGAGAGGGAATGATAGATTATAAATATAAAGATTTTTATAATGATACATCTGTATCCAAAAGAATGCAGATACAATGTAGTGACGGGAGTGTACTGAATGAAGATGACTGGAAAGGTGAAAGCGCAGAGCTTACTGAGAGACTATGCTCAGAAAGTGAACTAAGTTTTGGCAGGTGTGAGGCGAGTACTTTTAAACTGAGAGTCAGGGAACGAATAGTACCTCTTGCCGGAAAAAAGATAACCGTATCCGTAACATTGGAAGGAGCCGAAGAGGCTCCTTTTATGATGGGAGTTTATAAAGTAGATTCTGATGTACCTACAGCAGATAGAAGATATAGGGATATTGTAGCCTACGATGCTATGTATGACATTCTTAATGCTGAGGTGTCCGGGTGGTATAACAGCCTAACTTTTCCGATGACGCTCCGACAATTTAGAACTGCTTTTTGTGCTTATGTCGGGGTGGAACAGGAAGAAATCACGTTGGTTAACGATGATATGACAGTGGAAAAGACTATAGATCCGCAGGAAATCCCGGGAAAGACAGTCATTGAGGCTATTTGTGAGATCAACGGCTGCTTTGGCCATATCGGCAGAAATGGAAAATTACGGTATGTGGTGCTGGAGCAGATGATAGAGGGGCTGTATCCTGCAGATGATCTGTATCCGGCAGATGACCTTTACCCTGCGGATCCGGTGGGGACATCAGAAGTATCCAAGAGCATGTATCTATCCTGTCAGTATGAGGACTTTATCTGCCAGCATATTGATAAGCTGCAGATCCGCCAGGAAGAAAATGATATCGGGGCAATCTCCGGTACCGGGAATAACGGTTATATTATCGAGGATAATTTTTTAGTATACGGCAAGTCTGCGACGGATTTGCAAACGATAGCTGACAGAGTCCTTAGGGTAATCGGTGTCGTATGGTACCGACCAGCACAGGTAGAAGCCCGAGGTAATCCCTGCCTGGAGGTAGGGGATGGCATCTTGTTGCACACGACTCGGGAGACCATTTATACCTATATCCTGCAGCGCACATTAAAAGGCATACAGGCACTTCGTGACAGCTATACGGCGGAGGGTGAGGAGTACAGGACCGGACAGGTTAATGGACTACAGAAGCAGATCATCCAGTTAAAGGGGAAAACAAACACCCTGACCAGAACAGTGGATGAAACCCGTCTGGAAATGAAAGACATCGAAAATGGTTTATCCACGGAGATAAAAGCGGTAGCAGGAGAGGTTGAATTAAAGGTATCGAAAGATAATCTTATTGCAGAAATAAATCTGACACCGGATAAGGCACTGATCAAGGCTGAGAGGATTGATCTGGTCGGCGTGGTAAATGCGGATGAATTGGTCAGTAAGTATGCAACGATTGAAACGTTGAATGTGACCAAGCTGGAACTGAATAATCTGATTGCCACCAAGGCAACCATTGACTCTCTGAATGCGGTGAGCGGCCGTGTGGGAACCTTGGAAGCGGATCATGTGACCACATCTGATCTGAGTGCCGTATCGGCCCGCTTGAGCAACGTGGAAGCCAACTATATCAGCGCCAGCACGGTCAAAGCGGATTACATGGAGGTATCCAATTGGACATCCTCTGGGGTAATTAAGGCGGATAAGATCTCGGCGGCAACAATCGTAAATAAACTGTCCAGTGTGGATCTGGTCAGTGTGAGAGCCATCGGAGTGTCGGGGTACATGAATTATAAAGGTACAGTCGTTGCGTGGAGAACAAAGACAATCAGCGGAAATGTTATTACTTATCTTGGACCGGAGGATTAAGAGATATGAGCAATTTAGAGATCAAGGAATTTAGTCAGGCAATTAATAATTTTGTGGACGGCTCCGGACTGCCGGAGGAAGTAAAGCGGCTGGCATTACAGGAGGTGCTGACACGTCAGGAGCAGAAAGCAAGAGATGCATTACTGGCGGAAATTGCAGACCGAGATGCGGCCGAGGCGGCAACACAGGAAGAGGTGAAGCAAGATGCAGAGAGCGTATGACTGGGAAGAGAACTATTGGGAGAATAAGCCATCGACCAAGACACCAGTAAATAAAACCAACTTGGACAAGCTAAGTAATGCGACTCGCACTATTGATGAGCGTGTGATTACTCTGGACCTGACTAAGCTGTCAAAGATAGAAGCTAATGGGATGATCACGGGAATTACCATTAATCAGGATAATGGCGATATTACGGTTACTTATTATTCTGGAGCAACCAAGGTATTACATACCCTGATGGCACAGATTGCCATCAACTTCGGCTATGATCCGGTTACCGAGCAGCTTATTATCTACTTAAAAGATGGAACAGAACAGTACATAGATATGTCTGCACTCATCACGCAGTTTGAGTTTTTAGACTCGGATACCATTTATTGGACCATTGGGGAAGATGGCAAGGTAAAAGCAGATATAAAGAAAGGGAGTATTACGGCGGATAAGCTACAGCCGGATTACCTGGCGGATATTACCGTACAAGCAGAAACGGCAATACAACAGGCATCTGCGGCGGCAGCATCTGCGGCGCAGGCTAAGATAGATGCAGATCGTGCAGAGACTTACGCAAGCATCAGCGAGCCTAAATTTTATTTAGACGAAGCCACAATGAACCTTTATATGAAGGATGGCGTGGGTGTGGATTTTGTAGTTGATGATAATGTTTTGTATTGGAAAGTAGCATAAGGAGGAATGAACTATGGCAGCACCGGAAGGTTACAAGGCTCTCGGAAAAATCGGAATATCTTACAAAGGAGAATATGCATCCAATACCGCGTATGAGCGGCTGGATGCAGTGGCACATAACGGAAGCACATATCTTGCCATCAAAGATGCTCCGGATGGAGCACCGAGGGATGATAAGCTCAACTGGATCTATTTGGCCAAGGGATTTAGTGGAGACATCGGAGACTCAGAGATCGCGTTTACTGAGGCGGAGAACCGCGAGAACATTAATACGGGCGAGAGCGTAAAGACGGTCTTTGGCAAGATTAAAAAGTTTTTTGCGGACTTGACCGCACCGGCATTTGCACAGATGATCACATCCAAGGATGATCTGCTGGCTACTAAGGCTACCGGCTATGTGCCGGATGCCAAGGCGGTAGCGGATGCCGTTAGTGAGGTAAATGGCAAGTTAGGTGATTTTTTTGTACCACTAACCGATCAACAGACCGCACATACTATTGATTTTGATAGATACGATGCTATCAAAATACAATTTATGGATCAGGCGATCAACAGTGGATTATTTTGCAAAGATTATTTACGACCTAACGGTAAACAGATACATGATAGTATAGCTTTGCACAATGGTACTTCAATGCATATTTTGTGTTTTACGTTATCGTTTGATCAACATTTAAAATATATAGTTGTATCAGATACTTATTCGTATTCTGGAGGAAGTTCTGATGATATCGTGAGCAGAACTTCGCCAAAAATCCAAGCGGTTTATGGTATCACGCGCCTTCAGTAAGTACCTTCTTCCAAAAAGTTATTTTTGTATCAGCACTATATTTACCAAGATATGTGTCGGAATCTGTTATATATAAGATATATTTATTTCTCTCATCAAGAGCTGGAAATATTACACCACTACCATAAACTGTTGGGAAATTATCTTCATCCTGCCAGTTTGTAAAAAATGATATGGTTTTTACGCCAATCAAATCTTTGTAAGTTATTGTTTGATTGATACTATTATTTTTTAAGTTTTTATCAAATAAAACATTTGTTACTAACTTGCCATTTAACGAAGTAAATCAGATGGCGGGCGCAGCCACAAGAGCGCCAGAAAGGAGCCCACATGGGTTACATTAAATTTAAAAATAAAGAGACCGTACAGAAGGTCATAGTATCTGAAGAGAGTCCTCATGTGATCAGAATCACCGGAGACAATCTCGTTGTAAATACTGACGGCTTCAGTCTCTATCTGGACGAAGATTGCAAATATCCGCTCGATAATGGTGAATATGAGGCATACAATACTTTGTTCCGAGAAGGTGACGGCTGGTATGAGCTGTCCGATGACGGATCTGTCTATGCTGAGCTGGTTGCACCGGTGCAACCGGAGCCCACAGAGGAAGAACTGGCAGAAATGGCCAAACAGGAACAAATCCGACAGGTAACAGCACAGATCAATGACTTGAAGGTACAGATTGCTGCAAGCGACTATAAAGTAATCAAGACCTACGAGTATTCTCTGCTGGGAGAGCAGGCGGAATACGACATGGAAACAGTTCATGCTGAGCGCCAGAATCTCCGGGATCAGATCAACGCACTGGAGACGCAGCTGACAGAATTAACAGCAGAGTAGGAGGCTGCCAATGAGAGCAAGAGACGGACCCGCGTAATTACATAGCAACCATTGAGCCAAGAGCCGATTACTTCCCTGCCGGGAGGTGACCGGCTTTTATATTTGAGTGAGGTGCGGCATGAATGAAACCGAAATGGAACATCGACTTACTGAAGTAGAAGCCAGATCGAAATCCAATACTCATCGAATTGATAAGCTGGAGAGAGTGACGGAAGAGATCCACACCATGTCAAACACGATGATTCAGTTGGTGGAGGAAGTAAAACACACCAATGAGACGGTATCAAGTCTGGATCAGAAGGTTGAAAAGATGGACAGTCGTGTCGATGACATGGAGCGTGCTCCTGGAAAAGAGTGGAGCAATGCGAAAAGAACAGTATTTAACACAGTCGTAGGTGGGCTTATTGGAGCAATAACTACAGGGCTTGTCTGGGCAGCAGTCCAAGCATTTTTATGATAAGGAGGATACGAGTTATGAGTACAAGTACAATCATGGTAATTATTTTGGCAGTGCTGACGGCACTGGTAGTAGGCACCTTTTTATGGGTGTATATCCGTGACAAGACGATTGATGAAATCAGAGTGGATGTATATCACCTGTTCCTGAAAGCGGAGCATGAATTCAAGAAATCCGGATCTGGAAAACAGAAGATGAAGTATGTAGTAAGTCAGGCTAGAAAACTTTTGCCTTCATGGCTGCAGTATTTTCTTACTGATGATTTTTTGGAAAGCGTTATTGAACAGTGGTTTCGCGCAGTGAAGGATCTGCTGGATGACGGCAAACTGAATGGATCAGAGGAGGAATAAGCCATGATGAAAGGTATTGACGTAGCAAAATGGAACGGGAACATCGACTGGAATAAGGTGAAGGCGGCAGGTGTAGAATTTACAGTCCTGAAGGTTATCAATAAGTCCAACAAGACCGAAGAGGCATTTATCAGGAACTATGCTGGAGCAACTGCACAGGGACTGCCCATTGATGTTTACAATTATCTGTACACCATAACAGAAGCGGCAGCGAGAGAAGCGGCCAAAGCAGTAGTAAATGCACTTGCCGGGAGAAAGATCGGAAAGGTATGGGCGGATGTTGAGGACGCCTGTCTTAAGAATAAAGGCATCCAGTTGATCCGGATCATTAACACCTATAAGGCGGTGATCGAGGCGGCCGGCTATGAGTTTGGAGTGTATACTGGGTTGTCCTTTTACAACAGTTATATCAAACCGTACAAGGCTTATATTGACTGTGAGTTCTGGATCGCAAGATATCCGAGCACAAAGGACATGAGCATTGCGGCAATGCCGGTTGCATCCAAGAAACCGAGTATCAGTCATAACCTGTGGGGCTGGCAGTACTCCAGCCGAGGTAAGGTTCCCGGCATCAATGGATATGTTGACCTGGATATCTGCTACGTGGAAACAGACAGCACGGGAAAGCTGCAGTCTACTACGGTATATTATCCGAGATATACCGGAACATCCACATCTATCGTGGCAGCGCTGAATGCAATCGGAGCAAACTCCAGCTACGCAAACAGAAAGCTGATTGCAAAGGAAAACGGTATCACTGGATATGTCGGATCTGCAAAGCAGAACACACAGATGCGGGCATTGCTTAAGACAGGAAAACTTAAGAGAGTATAGTTGACGAAATAGTGGAGAGAACATTTATTATAGTTCTCTCCCTCCCTATTTCTGAGATTAACCATATTTAGGTTAATAAATTTTAGTTGACAAAATTTATAATATGAGTTAATATGAGGATGCAAAGATAAAACAGAATATAGGAGGGAACGTTATGCTGACTAATTTCGGAAAGTTTTGCCGAAAACTTAGAATAGACAAAGGCGAGTTACTCTACGATATGGCACAACGTCTTAAGGTATCGTCCGCTTTTTTGTCTAAAGTAGAAAATGGCAAGGCAAAGCCACCTGAAGAATGGAAGGAAACAATTACATCCATGTATTCTTTGGATGGCGAACAAAAAAAGGAACTGTGTGAGTGCATTGATGAAGCTAGGGAAAGCACGATAATAAATGTAAGTGCATTTAGCCGTGATGACCGGGATATGATGTTTGCATTTGCAAGAAAATTAGATTCGATGGATGAAGATGCGAAAAAAGCATGGAAAGGACTATTAAATATGTAATATTATAGGAGGACTTATGCAAAAAATATCTGTAGAACCAATGTCGAGAGACAAAATAAGGCAATTAGCAAAGAAATTTAGAAAAATATTTGGGTTAGAGGAAACGCTACGTTTTCCTATAGTTCAATTTATTGAATGGATTTTGCCAGAACTTGGCCTTGATTTTGAGGTTGTTCCTATAGAGGAATTAGGAAATGCCTATGGGGTTACACACACACAAAAGGGAATTATGACAATTCGTGAAGATGTATATGATCGAGCCGTAGATGGAAATGCAAGAGATCGCTTTACTCTTTGCCATGAATTGGGACATTTTTTACTACATACTCCAGAGAGGGTTAGTTTTGCGCGTGGTGAAGTACCTACATATATGGATCCAGAATGGCAGGCTAATGTCTTTGCAGGAGAGTTAATGGCACCGTATGAGTTGGTGAAAAATATGAGTGCATGTGAAATTGCAGAGAAATGTGGAATGTCTCTTGCAGCAGCACAAGTTCAATATAATAATTATCATAAGGCGATGTAACAAGCAAATGCTTTTTACATATAAAAAACCAAGCACACGAGATGCTTGGCTCTTGCTGAAAAGTATTGCTACTGTTCAGCTGGTATAAATTATAACCTGAACAATTATAATTTATCACAGTAGCACTCTTTTTGCAAGAGCAACTTGCAGAAAGGAGTGGATATATTATGTACATTTTTCGTACTTATATTACCACAAAGGATGGCACAAAGATTTATGCCAGAGATTATGGTAAGAAAGCATTCCGCATCTGGGTCGGACCTAGACCGGAACCTGTAAAGAGTAAATAGCTGGTAAAAGAGCGCATTTTGCCAGCTGAATGCAACTCCTTTAAGAGAATAAATAATTATCAACAGGAGGAGCTACATAATGAAAAAAATATTTTATATTGTACCAAAAGATATCATAATTGGTGCATTTATTGTTTTAATACTTGCATGTAATGTGGAAGAGATAATAGGAATTGTGATATTTGCAATATGGATTTTATATATAGTATTAGGTATAGCAAAAGCAAATAGGGGTAATAAAAGTAGATATCTCATAAAATACTGCCCGTGTTGGAAAAAGAATTACGTGCAAATTTTTATGAATAATAATTGGTGGAATCAAAAGGTAGCTAAAGCGAATAGATTTGAACAGTTTAAGAATGAATGTTATGAACTATATGAAAGTGTTCCAGAAGGAACGATTATTGAGTTTTATACACATAAAACAATAGTTGATAGAATAATCCAAAAGAAGCCTCGACAAATATTTGTAATGCCTGCATATGTGAATAGCATGAAAAGTGTATCCAGAATGCTAAAAATTAAAAATAGCAGAAAAAAACAATTTTATCATGTATTGATAGAAAAGTGATATTATATCATAGGAAATAAATAAGCAGAAGATGAGCAATGAATAGCTCCGTCTTCTGCTTATTTGTTAATATAGAATATAGTAGCTGTATTTCCAATCACGGTGGTGCGAACCCGGGGGCCACATATAATGGAAGAAAGGAAAGCGAGGATGTTCTGGCGCTGACACTGGCGGTGGGGAGTATTTTGGAGGAAAATGGAGTGGATGTGTATTATACCAGAACCACGGATGTCTACGAGTCCCCGTACCAGAAAGCACAGGAGGGAAACGAGGTGGGAGGAGACTATTTTGTCTCGATCCATCGGAATTCCAGTCCTTATCCGAACCAGTACAGTGGCGTGGAGAGTCTGGTCTACAACCGCTACGGGGCGGCGGCCCGGATGGCGTACAATATCAATGCCAGACTGGAACAGGTGGGGTTCGTGAATCTGGGAGTAAACGAGAGGCCGAATCTGGTGGTGTTAAACAGCACGAATATGCCGGCGGTGCTGGTGGAGGTTGGATTTATCAATACGGATGCAGACAACGAACTCTTCGACAGCCGGTTCGATGAGATCGCCCGTGCCATTGCTGATGGAATTCTGGAGAGTGTTCAGCCCACACTACATTCATAAAAGCGTCTGCTGCGCAGCAGGCGCCGCTTTGGCGGCTCACCTTTTATTTCATTTGCGTGGAGCTCCGCGCATAGAATACCGCAAACGAGACTTAGAATGCGAGCATCCTAAGTCTTGTCTGCGGCATCCTATGGCTGAACTTTTTACCTAAACCTTACAAATATCTTACCGTACTGCGATATTATGTGAATTTCCTTCATGCTAGTATGTCCTTGTAATCAAGAAAAAGAAAAAACAAACAACATGGAGGAACATTATTATGAGAGTAAGACACAGTAAAGGATTAGCTCTGGTAGGAGCATGTATTTTATTTGCCATGAGTCTGGCAGCCTGCGGCAACAGTGACACTGCAGCAGATGCAGCAAACACAGCATCTTCTGCAGAAGTAAGCAGCGTTGCAGAGAGCACCGTAGCAGAGAGCAGCGTAGCTGCACCCGCTGAGACCACCACAGATCTGTCCGGCAGCATTTCCATGGTAGGAAGTACTTCTATGGAGAAGTTAGCCAATGCACTGAGTGAAGCTTTCATGGAAG
>ERZ772855.595-NODE-595-length-41361-cov-20.975548_pt1 | contig 41361 bp, 39 predicted proteins | sample MGYA00511900_ERZ772855 | MGnify/ENA primary metagenome ERZ772855 (study PRJEB29015, sample SAMEA2737701) | human gut metagenome | biome: human gut; feature: human-associated habitat; material: faeces | place: China | collected 2012 ... | reverse complement strand
GGCACTCACCGCAGCCGCCGTTCTTGGCGCTGTCGCACAGGCTACGAGTCTCGAGGGTCTTGATTCTTTCCATAATAGCATGTATCTCCGATCTGTTAAATTCTAATGGATTTCCCAGCGGACTATCCGCAGACAGTCACTTTAAAAACCGGAAAAATTCTAACACACCATCCGTATAAAGTCAAGCTATTCCGGCAATTGGCGTTCCAAATTTGGCGTTTTTGCCGCGTCTGCGTCCATTTTGCGGGTCTTGGCGCAGGCGCAGTTGTTCCTGCCCGACGTTATCCGGAACAGGGACACTCTGTGAAACAGCGTGTAAAACGCGCCGGCAGGCAAAATATGATACGCAGCGCGATCATTGCCGGCAGAATGAGAAAATCTGTGGTATAATAAAAGAAGCTGGATCTGGACGAGCCTGCCGCCGCCGGTACCCGGCCCCGAAAGCGGGACAGGGTTCTGTGATACACTTTCGGACATAGAGCGGATGTTGAGAACGGAAAATTAACAAAGACTTTATTGCAATGTGCTATACTACGGATAACTTACACGGGAAAGGGAGGGCATACCATGCGTCTTTTGCTCATTGAAGATGAACGCACGCTGTGCGATGCCGTTGCGCGCCGGCTGCGCCGGTCAGGTTACAGCGTAGATCTCGCCTACGACGGCGAGCGGGCATTGCAGCTTTTGGAGGTGGAGCGCTACGATCTGGTGCTGCTGGATCTTAACCTGCCCAAGCTGGACGGCATGAGCGTGCTGCGCACACTGCGGCAGACCGACCGCGAAACGCGGGTGCTGATCCTCTCCGCCCGCAGCGGCACCGCCGATAAGGTGGACGGCCTCGATGCAGGCGCCAACGACTATCTCTCAAAGCCCTTTGCGCTGGCCGAGTTGGAGGCGCGGATCCGCAGCTTGACCCAGCGGCAGTTCATTCAGCCGGATGTGTGTCTCTCCTTCGGTACGCTGCGCTTCGACACAAGAAGCCGCATCGCCGCGGTGAATGGAAAGACGGTCTCTCTCACAAAAAAAGAGAGCGGTATTTTAGAGTATTTGCTGCTCAATCAGGGCCGCCCGGTCAGTCAGGAGGAACTGATCGACCATGTTTGGGACAATAGCGTGGACGGTTTCAGCAACTCTATCCGCGTCCACATCTCCGCGCTGCGGAAAAAGCTGCGCGCTGCGATGGGCTATGATCCTATTCATAACCGCATCGGAGAAGGGTATCTGCTGGGAGGGTCGGAAGAATGAAGGCGCTGTCTCTTCAATGGCGCATTACGCTGATGACCGTCCTGCTTATCGGTGTTACCTGCGTTTCCATGAATCTGCTGCTCTGCTCATCCGGCGTATATTATATGGACTCCATTGCAGATTCGCTTCAGGACTACGACCACGTTGCCGTTGAGGGCGGAGAAACTGCCGGCTTTGACCCGCAGCTTATCCCGCCCGGTGAAGGCTTGACGATCGTTGTCAGCGGGGCGCAGGCGCGTTTCCGCATAACAAACTGGTACATCACAGCGGCGATCGCGCTCCTCGGCGGTATGTTGGCCTATTTCGTCAGCGGTCGTGCGCTGCGTCCGCTGCGCCGCTTTGCACAGCAGGCCGAACAGGTGGAGACAAGCAATCTTTCCGAGATCCGGCTTGACGAGGAGACCCTGCCGGAGCTTCGCTCCCTTACCCAGGCTCTCAACGAAATGCTGGAGCGCCTGAGCCGCGGCTTTGACGCCCAGCGGCAGTTCGTCGGCAACGCCGCCCATGAACTGCGCACGCCTTTGACGCTGCTGCAAACACAACTGGAGCTTTTCCCCGATGAGCATCCGGATATTCTGCCGGAAAGCGCGGCGTTCCTCGCCTCCCTGCAGGGCGAAGTCCAGCGGCTCAGCCGGCTCACGCATGCGCTGCTGGACATGAGCGATCTTCAGTCCATTCCGCGTGATGATGTCATTCTGCTCTCGCCCATGATCGATGAGGTCTTTGCCGACCTTGCCCCGCTGGCCGAACGCAATGGGATCTCCCTCTTGCGTGAGGGGGAGGATGTTACCGTTGTGGGCAGCGATATGCTGCTTTGCCGTATGTTCTTCAATCTGGTGGAGAATGCCGTCAAATACAACCATCCCGGCGGCATGGTGAAGGTGAATGTGCAGCAGCAGGACGGGCAGGTGGTCATCCATGTAGCGGATACCGGCCGCGGCATCCCACAGGAGTTCTGGCAGAGTATCTTCCAGCCCTTTTTCCGCGTGGACAAGTCCCTCAGCCGCGAGCTTGGTGGAGCGGGGCTTGGCCTTCCGCTGGTGTGGGAGATCGCGCGGCTTCACGGCGGCCGAGTTTGGGTGGAGAAAAGCACTGACAGCGGCAGCGTATTGGCCGTAACATTTCCGTTGTCCGCGCCGACTGCGGACGCCGGCAGGGAGTAAGACGGTATTTCCTGCAGGGGATCGGATCACGGCCAAACCGGGAGAGGTACTTGCGCGCTGCTCTGCGGCGCTGGCCAAAGTGCGCACAAAGAGACAGAGGTCAGAACGGGGCGGCAATCAGCGAAGCTTCATCGGAGATGGGTACCTTCTCTGCGGTTCAACCGGGTTTAGTCCCTCTGAAATGAGCGAAACATGGCTTACTTGGCCGAAATTCGTGAAGAAGCAAAGCCCATCAAAGGGAAAAGTTATAAGAAAGCCCCGGAAAAACGAAGTTTTCCGGGGCTTTCTGAGCGTTTGAGTTGTAAAAACGTACTCGATCAGCGCTTGCTGAACTGAGGTGCGCGACGGGCGGCCTTGAGACCGTATTTCTTGCGCTCCTTCATACGAGGATCGCGGGTCAGGAAACCGGCCTTCTTCAGGATGGCGCGGTACTCGGGATTCACCAGCAGCAGGGCGCGGCTGATGCCGTGACGCAGAGCGCCGGCCTGGCCGGACACGCCGCCGCCCTCGACGGTGGCAACGATGTCCACCTTGCCCAGGGTGTTGGTGGCGTTCAGGGGCTGACGGACCACCATCTTCAGAGTCTCCAGACCGAAGTACTCGTCGATGTCGCGGCCGTTGATGGTGATGGAGCCGGTGCCGTTCTCAAACAGGTGCACACGGGCAACGGAGGACTTGCGGCGGCCAGTGCCGTACTTGTAGGGGTTCTTGGACTGATACATTCTCTTTCTCCTCCTTACTTGACCAGCTCGGGCTTCTGAGCGGCATGATCGTGCTGCTCGCCGGCATAGATGTGCAGACGCTTCAGAGAGTCCTTGGTGACGATGTTGCGGGGCATCATGCCGCGGACGGCCACGCGCATGGCCAGCTCGGGCTTGTCCTGCATCAGGATGCGGTACTTGGTCTCCTTCAGACCGCCCACCCAGCCGGAGTGGGTACGATAGTACTTCTGCTCCATCTTGTTGCCGGTCAGGATGGCCTTGCCGGCGTTGATGACGATGACGTTGTCGCCGCAGTCGGCATGGGGGGTATAGGTGACTTTGCCCTTACCGCGCAGCAGGTCGGCCACGATGACGGCGGTCTTGCCCAGAGGCTTGCCGGCGGCGTCAACGACGTACCACTTGCGCTCGATGTTGGCCTTGTTTGCCATGAAAGTGGACATGGTTTTCTTCCTCCAATTTATTATAATGTATGCTTTACATTTCCGTGTGCCCTTGCTAAAATCGGGACAGAGAAAGCGCACTGAACGCGCAATGATATTTATAGCATAGCGCGGAGAGAATGTCAACATTGATTTGATTTACGGCAAGAACATCTGCTGTTTTCTCTTTATAGCTCCGTTTTTCTCTTGCTTTCTCAAAACGCAAATTTGTTTTTTTACGGGAGGGATGCCGCGTGCAGCATATCCTGGGCCTGGTCCGGCGCTGTGTGGAGGACTACAACATGATCGAGGCGGGGGAGACCGTGGCCGTGGGCGTATCCGGCGGCAAGGACAGCCTGCTGACGCTGGCGGCGCTGGCGCGGCTGCGGGAATTCTACCCCAAGCCGTTTGAGGTGCAGGCCATCACGCTGGAGACGGGGATGCCGGGCATGAGCTTTGAGCCGGTGGCGGACTACTGCGAAAAGCTGCACGTGCCGTACATCCGCATCGCGGTGCCGGTGTACGACATCGTGTTTCAGGAGCGGCAGGAGAAGAACCCCTGTTCCCTGTGCGCCAAGCTGCGGCGGGGCAGCCTGAATACGGCCCTGACGGAACGGGGCATCCATAAGATCGCGCTGGGCCATCACTACGACGATGCGGTGGAGACCCTGTTGATGAACCTGCTGTTCGAGGGACGGTTGGGGTGCTTCCAGCCGGTGACGTATCTGGACCGGACGGGCATCACCCAGATCCGGCCCCTGCTGTACTGCCAGGAGGCGGACATTCGGCGCATGGCGGCAAAGCTCTGTCTGCCGGTGGTGAAAAATACCTGCCCTATGGACGGGCACAGCCGTCGCCAGGAGGTGAAGGAGCTTATCGCATCGCTGGAGGAGCGGTACCCCGATCTGAAGAAGAAGCTGTTCGGTGCGGTGCAGCGCTATCCGCTGTACGGCTGGGATCTGACGAAGGAGGAGCGGTGACATGAAGCGGCTCTATACGCCCTGGGGCGAGACGGTGGATAAGACGTGCCCCCTGCCGGAGTACCCGCGGCCCCAGATGGTGAGGGACAGCTATCTGTGCCTCAACGGCCTGTGGGACTATGCGGTGGAGGACGGGGACGAGCATACCCGCCGCAGCACCGGAAAGATACTGGTGCCCTTTGCGCCGGAGAGCCTGCTGTCCGGCTGCGGCTTCCAGCTGCGAAGCGGTGAGACGCTGCGGTACGAGCGGACGTTCACCCTGCCGCAGGGCTTCCGGCGGGACCGGCTGCTGCTGCACTTCGGCGCAGTGGATCAGTGCTGCCGCGTGCTGGTGAACGGGCAGGAGGCGGGCCGCCATGAGGGCGGCTATCTGCCGTTCTGCCTGGACATCACGGAGCTGCTGAATGACGGCGAGAACCGGCTGACGGCGGCCGTCACCGACGACGCCGCAGGCGGCGTGTACGGTATGGGCAAGCAGCGCTATCAGCGGGGCGGCATCTGGTACACCGCCACCAGCGGCATCTGGCAGACGGTGTGGCTGGAGAGCGTGCCGGAGAACTACGTGAAAAGCCTCCGGCTGACGCCGGATCTGGACGCAGAGGTGCTGCGCTGGCACATCGAGGCGGACGCGGCGGAGGGCGCCTGCGTCACGGTACGGGCCGGCGATACGGTGATCGCGGAGGGCCGGGCCGATAAAAACGGAGACGGCGTGTCCGCCATTCCGGCGGCGCACCTGCGGCCCTGGTCGCCGGAGGACCCGTTTTTGTACGACGTGGACATCACGCTGGGAGAGGACCGTGTCGCCAGCTATTTCGGCATGCGGAAATTCTCCCTCGTGGAGCATCAGGGGCGGCAGGTGCTGGCTCTGAACAACGAGCCGTATTTCCAGACGGGGCTGCTGGATCAGGGGTACTGGTCCGACGGATTGTACACCCCGCCATCGGACGAGGCCATGGTCTGTGACATCCGCACCATGAAGGAGTTGGGCTTCAACATGCTGCGCAAGCACATCAAGATCGAGCCGCTGCGGTGGTACTACCACTGCGACCGGCTGGGGATGCTGGTGTGGCAAGACATGGTGTCCGGCTTCGAGAGCTTTGAGCCGCTGTACACCCAGGTGCTGCCGTTTCTCGGCGTCCATCTTAAGGACGCGCCCTCCCGCCGGTTCGGCAGGGCCGGTGAAGCGGGGCGGAGGCAGTACGAGCGGGAGCTGGAGGGCACTGTGGAGCTGCTGCGAAACTGCGTGAGCCTGTGCCTGTGGGTACCGTTCAACGAGGGCTGGGGCCAGTTCAACGCGGCGCAGATGGCGGAGAAGGTGCGGGCACTGGACCCCACGAGACTCATCGACCACGCCTCCGGCTGGCACGATCAGGGCGCGGGGGACCTGCGTTCCTATCACGTGTACTACAAGCCTGTGCGGATGAAGCACGATGGGCGTCGGGCCCTGGCGCTGACGGAGTTCGGCGGGTACAGCCTGCCGGTGGCGGGGCACTATACCACGGAGAAGTCCTTCGGCTATCGGGCGTACAAGGATGCGGACAGCTGGATGGACGCGGTGGAAAAGCTATACGAAAACGAAGTCATCCCCCTCATCGCGTCCCAGGGGCTGTCAGCGGCAGTCTATACCCAGGTCAGCGATGTGGAGGATGAGGTCAACGGGCTTCTGACGTTCGACCGGCGGGTGTGCAAGCCCGATGCGGACCGGATGCGGCGGATCAACGGGAAGCTGAGGCTCTGACGGGGACGCTATACCAGCACCCACTTCAAAAGCAGCAGCAGGCCCAGTCCGGGGACGCCCAGCACGCCGATGGTCAGGGCATTGAACAGATTCAGGCCCAGGGACATACCGGTGACGGCGGTGGTGAGATTCAGCAGCCACAGGGCGCAGAAGCCCAGGGCGCTGTTGATAAGTACACGCAGCGCCAGCTTCAGCGGCTGACGCAGCAGGCGCAGGCAGGCTACCAGCAAAAACAGCAGCACCAGCCCCAGCGCGCATTTCTCTATGAGCGACATGTGTCCCCTCCTTTCATGGCGCCGGCAGCCATGCAGGGGGTCTCCTCCGGCGCGGAGGCGGCCGCCGCAGCAGCCTGTACCGGTCGGGCGCGGGGAATGGCGGAGGGCACCGCCTCACCGCTGAGCTCCTTGATGCGGCGCAGCAGGTAGTTGCAGCGGGCCTTCAGGGCGCTGATCTCGTAGATACTGGCTTCGATGAGCTCCGAGTCACAGACGCAGTTGAAGCGGGTGTAGGCGTCCTTCAGAGCGTCGGTAGTGCGGAGCAGCTCCTGCTTCAGATCGCGGAGCGCGGGGTCGGTGGTGGGTCGTTTGGCCATGGTGATTCCTCCCGTCATGTATAGTGTACGGATAGTTTGGACAAATATGACCGGCGTTAATCAGGGGCGACAGCGTTCCCCCGGAAAGGACAGACATGGAGCATCGGGACTATATGGAGCAGGCGCTGGCCCTGGCACGGGAGGCGGCGGCCCACGGCGAGGTGCCGGTGGGCTGCGTCATTGTGAAGGACGGTAAGGTCATCGGACGGGGCCGGAACCGGCGGGAGGAGAAGCAGGCCGTGTACTCCCACGCGGAGATGGAGGCCATGGCCCAGGCCAACGCGGCGCTGGACTCCTGGCGGCTGGAGGGGTGCGACCTGTACGTGACGCTGGAGCCCTGCCCCATGTGCGCGGGGGCCATTATCAACGCGCGGGTGGCGCGGGTGTTCTACGGTGCGCGGGACGCGGCCATGGGCGCCTGCGGCGGGGTGCTGAACCTCTTTATGGAGGCGTTCCCCCACCGGCCTCAGTTGGTGGGCGGCATCTGCGGGCAGGAGAGCCGCGCTCTGCTGAGTGCGTTTTTCGCGGCCATGCGGGAGAAATAGGAGGTAAATCGGCGGGGCCCTGCCCCGCCGATTTTGCGATTTATGCCTCCGGCGGCAAAAGGAGTATCCCGCGCTTCCGGGCGCGGGTCACTTTTTTCGGGCTTTTGCCTCCGGCGGCCCCATTTCTTCCAACAGCGGCAGGAGAGGGTTCCGCGCCCCCGAGCGCGGGTCACTTTTGGCCACAGCCCCAAAAGTGACCAAAAGGTCTGCTTGAAACCGCAGGTTTCAAGACTTCCTGCGCGGCTGGAGTACGCCGGAAACCTGCCGCCGCGTACCACGCGAAATCCAAAACGGCGCTGATCGTCGTACAACGAATCGCTTGCGATCCTCTTATCGCTACCGCTCCTGCAAAGCAAAATGGGGGCGCGTGGGCCTACCGATTTTGGCGATTATCAAATCGCGCACTTGCCGCCACCGTCGGCAAGTGTAGGTGCGGCCCGCTGGGCCGCTATTTTTAGAACAGCGCACTATCAACGCGGGACGTGGGAGCGGCAGCGGGGATGGGACGCGGAGGCAATTCCTTGTGGGCCTTTTTGCGGCGTGGTCACAGGGGAACAAAGGGAAATCCAAAAACCATGGGTCTTTGGCGGCGTTTTTGCACCCTTTTGCCGCCGTGGGCAAAAGGGTGTCGCGCCGGAGCGCGAAATATCCCCGCCGGAGGCAAAAAAGAGAAAGCAAAATATAGGCGGCGGGCGGGGTAGAATCCCACCCCTACGGAGGGATAGACGAGAGTGCGCCAGTATTCGAAGGTGCGCCGATGCGGGCCGTCGGGGACGCCGTCCCCTACGGACGCATCCGTCAGGGTGCAGCGGAAAACGCGGCGCAGGCGATTTCCGCGCATACGGCGGACAGGCCCGTGCATAGACTGGGGCGGGAGGTGATCGTATGCGGCGATCCATGGCGGCAGCGCTGATCCTGACGGTGCTGCTGTTCGGCGGTGCGTATCTGACGACAGGCGGCAGCGCGGCGCAGGAGCCGGAGAGTGGGGACGACACGGCACAGGAGCCGTCCGGTCAGGGGAGGCGGGACAGTACGGTGCTTTTGACGGTGCAGGACGGCGATACGGCGGAGGAGATGGCGCTGGACGCATATCTGCGGGGCGTGGTGCGGGGCGAGATGCCCGCCAGCTTCGAGACGGAGGCCCTGCGGGCGCAGGCGGCGGCGGAGCGCACCTATGTGTACCATCAGCTGGCGGCGGGACGGAAGGAGGCCCACCCCGATGCGGACGTCTGCACGGACCCCGGCTGCTGCAGTGCGTGGCTTTCTGAGGAGGCGGCGCAGGAGAAGTGGGGCGATGACTTTACGGCGTGGGAGGAACGCATCGAGGACGCGGTGGCCGCCACGGACGGGCAGGTAGCGCTGTACCGGGGAGAGCCTATTTTGGCGGTGTTCCATTCCTCCTCCGCGGGACGGACGGCGGAGGCCGGAGACGTGTGGAGCGGCGATGTGCCGTATCTCCGGAGCGTGGACAGCCCCGAGGGGGAGGAGACGGTGCCCAACTATTACAGCACGGTGTCCTTCACGGCGGCAGAGGCAAAGACCCTGCTGGCGGCGGCCCATCCGGAGCTGACATACAGCGGCGGGCCGGACAAGTGGTTCGGCGAAGCGGAGCGGGACGAGTCGGGACGGGTCGGCGCCGTGGAGGTGTGCGGTACGCCGCTGCGGGGCGTGGAGGTGCGGCGCATCTTCTCGCTGCGGTCGGCCTGTTTTACCATCGACGCGCAGGCGGATGGGGTAACGTTCCGCGTCACCGGCTACGGCCACGGCGTGGGCATGAGCCAGTACGGCGCCAATGAGCTGGCGCGGCAGGGCAAAACGTGGCAGGAGATCCTGACGTGGTACTACGCGGGCATCACCGTCGGGCCCGTACCGGAGACTGTACAAACGTCGTGAAATGTGGTACAATGCATCGAATAACCGGCGAATTTACAAAACGTTCAGGAAAAATTAAGGTTGGCCGGTATAATGACAGGTAAGAATATACCGTTAGGAGGAGACGGCCATGGCACGCAACATTCTGGTGGTGGAGGATGACCGCAACATATCGGAGCTGATCCGCATGTATCTGGAGAAGGAGGGCTTCGAGGTCCGGCTGGCCTACGACGGCGGCAAAGCCGTGGAGGAATATGACAAGCGGGCGCCGGACATGGTGCTGTTGGACATCATGCTGCCCGTCATGGACGGCTGGGGCGTGTGCGCCCACATCCGGGAAAAGGGCAAGACGCCCATCATCATGCTGACGGCCAAGAGCGATGTGGGCGACCGCATCACCGGTCTGGAGATGGGAGCCGACGACTATCTGGTGAAGCCCTTCGAGATGAAGGAGCTGATGGCCCGCATCAACGCGGTGCTGCGCCGCAGCGAGATCCCCGACGACACCAAGAAAAAGCTGGTGTTCGACAAGCTGGAGATCAATCTGGACAGCTATGAGCTGCTGGTGGACGGCAAGAAGGTGGACACGCCTCCCAAGGAGCTGGAGCTGCTGTACCACCTGGCGGCCACGCCCAACCGCGTCTACACCCGCAATCAGCTGCTGGACGAGGTGTGGGGCTTCGATTATTTCGGCGACAGCCGTACCGTGGACGTACACATCAAGCGCCTGCGGGAGAAGATCGAGAACGTTTCGGATCAGTGGGAGCTCAAGACCGTGTGGGGCGTGGGCTACAAGTTCGAAGTGAAGTAAAGCCATGCGGGAGAGGATCAAGCGGGCCATGGACAGCCTGTACTGGCGGCAGTTTATGCTCAGCGCCGGTATGGTGCTGCTGACCATGGTACTGTTGGGTGTATCGTTCTACACCCTGAGCTACAACTACACCGTGGAGGAAAAGCGCAGCGAGATGCGGGATCGGGCCAACCTGATCTCTCAGCTGTCGGTGAACTACCTGCTGGTCGGCGACGACACGGAGAATACACAGGAGGACGCGCTGCGGTCGCTGGCGGGCGTGGCGTCCCGCATGACGGACGTGGACTTCCTGATCTGCAACAGGAAGGGCGACGTGCTCCTGACATCCGACGCGGGGCTGGTGGGCAAGTCCGTCCGGGTGCCGGAGGAAATCGTGGAAACGACGTTCTCCAACGAAAACGGCTACGAGGGGCGCAGTACCGTGGGCGTCTACGAGCAGAAGAAGTTCGTGGTGGGCGTGCCCATGACCGACGAGAGCGGGAATGTGCTGGGCCTGGTGCTGGCCGTCATGGACGGCACGGCGCTGATGGAGATGTGGCGGTCGTTCATCGGCCTGTTTTTCATGCTCAGTGCCATCATCCTGCTCATTGCCTTCGTCACCAGCTCCGTTACGTCCATGCAGCAGATCAAGCCCATCACCGAGATGGTGCAGGCCACCCGGGCCTACGCCGGCGGCAACTTTGACGTGCGGATGCAGGAGACCAGCAGCGGCGGCGAGATCGGCGAGCTGGCCACGGCATTCAACGCCATGGCAGATTCGCTGCAGGAGACGGAGCGGCAGCGCCGCGACTTCATCGCCAACGTGTCCCACGAGCTGAAAACGCCTATGACTACCATCGCCGGTTATACCGATGGCATTCTGGACGGCACCATCCCACCGGAGAAGGAACGGCAGTATTTGCAGATCATCTCTGACGAGAGCCGGCGGCTCAGCCGTCTGGTGCGGCGTATGCTGGACATCTCCCAGATCCAGAACCAGGAGATGAAAAAGGAGGAGTTCGACCTGTGCGAATCCGCCCGCATCGCCCTGCTGTCCATGGAGCAGAAGATCATGATCCGCGGGCTGGACGTGGATGCGGAGATCCCCGAGGACTCCGTGATGGTGCAGGGAGACCGGGATCTCATCACTCAGGTGATCTACAACCTGCTGGAGAACGCGGCCAAGTTCGCCGCGCCCCAGTCCACCCTGTATCTGGGACTGGCCGTCAACGGCGAGAAAGCCTACGTCACCGTGCGCAATCAGGGGCAGACCATCCCTGCCGAGGAGATCCCTCTGCTGTTCGAGCGGTTCCACAAGTCGGACAAGTCCCGCAGCGAGGACAAGGACGGCTACGGCCTGGGGCTGTACATCGTCAAGACCATTCTGACCCAGCACAAGGAGAAGATCACCGTCACCAGTGAAAACGGCGTCACCGCCTTTACGTTTACCATGCAGATGGCTCGTTGAGCCGCGCAGAGAGGAAGCACCGTATGCAGGATGAAAACAGAGAAAAGCTGACAGAGGAGCCTCGGGAGGTCGTACAGTGGTACGTCCGCCCCGAGGGACGCGAGGTGGTGGACTACTACGTGCAGCCCCGCCCCATGCCCGCCGGCGCCGCGCCCCCACCCCCTCCGCCCAGGAAGCGGAGCAGGAAGGGACTGTGGATCTTCCTCATCGCCATGGGCGTGCTGATGCTGGCGGTGGCCGCAGGGGTCATCTGGTCTCTGACGCAGGGCGGCGAGACGCCGCCGCTGGACGGCGACGGGGACGGCGACAGCGACGCCAGCAGCATCGTGAATATTTTCAAGACGGAAAAGACCACCATCCCCCGTGTCAAGGGAGAGGCGGGCGTGTCCCTCGTCTGTGAGGAGGCCGGCGGCGAGAAGCTGACCATTCAGGATGTCTACGCAAAGGTGAACCCCGCCACGGTGCTGGTGGTGGCGGACCAGGGCGAGAACGCCAGCGTGGGTACCGGCATCATCATGACCTCCGATGGGTACATCGTCACCAACGCCCACGTCATCTCCGGCGGCAGGAGCTGCTGGATCGCGCTGGACACCGGCTACACCTACGATGCGGAGCTGGTGGGCTATGATGAAGATCAGGATCTGGCGGTACTGAAGGCTGTGGATGCGGAGGACCTGCCCACGGCGGAGTTCGGCGACAGCGACCAGTGCCGCGTGGGCGACACGGTGTACGCCATCGGCAACCCGCTGGGTGTGGAGCTGCGGGGTACCCTGACCGAGGGCATCATCTCCGCCATCAACCGCAATGTGCAGATGGAGGGACGCGTCATGACCCTCATCCAGACCACCGCCGCCCTGAACAACGGCAACTCCGGCGGTCCTCTCATCAATGAGTACGGGCAGGTCATCGGCGTCAATACCCTGAAGATGAGCGGCAGCGGAAATGCGGAGGAGGCCACGGTGGAGGGCCTGGGCTTTGCTCTGCCCAGCAGCAGCTTCTGCTTCGTGGTGAACGATCTCATCGCCAACGGCCAGTTCCGCGGCATCCCTGTGCTGGGCATCACCGTGATGAACAGCGACGACGGCCACGTGGTGGTCTACACCGTCAGCGACGGCTACGGCGCGGCGGAGATGGGCATCCGGCCCGATGACGTGCTGCTGCGGGCCGATGGACAGGCGCTGGGCAGTATCGACGATCTGATGGCGGTGCGGCGCACCCATCTGGTGGGCGACACCATCACGCTGACGGTGCTGCGGGACGGGCAGACGTTCGATGTGGACGTGCCGCTGTACGCCAGCGCGGACTGATACGACATACGCGAAAACGGGAAAGACCGCTCAGGTCTTTCCCGTTTTTTTCGTCCGGAGCAGCAGGCTCCCTGCGGCCAGCAGCAGATAGATGCCGAAGGGGCGGCGCAGCAGGTCCGTGTCCACGGCGGTGGCGGCCAGTGCGCCGGCGGCGGCTGCCGCCGTGCCCCAGGGCGCAGCGGAGCGGAGAACAGCGCGGTCCAGCAGGCCGTTTTTCCGGTGGTACAGCAGGCCCATGGCCGCCGTAGGCAGGAAGTACAATAGGTTGATGGCCATGGCGTCCGCCTGCGCCACGCCAAAAAACAGGGTCATCAGCAGCAACAGCAGGGTGCCGCCGCCCACGCCCCAGGCCGACAGGATACCGGTGCAGAAGCCTGCCAGCACCGGCAGGAGCCACGCCGTCACAGAAGGTACCGGATGCCGCCGTACACGAGGAAGGCGGCGAACAGATACCGCAGCCACGGGGCGGGCACCCGCGGGAACAGCTTTCCGCCCACGAATCCACCGGCCAGTCCGCCCAGCAGGTAGGGCAGGGCCTGCGTAAAGTCAAAGGGCGTGCGCAGCAGGTATATGGCGGCGGATACCACGCAGAAGGGCAGGATCACCGCCACGCAGGTGGCGAAGGCGGTCTTTTCCTCCACACGGCACCAGCGGGTGAGCAGGGGCAGCAGCACCATGCCGCCGCCTCCGCCAAAGCAGCCGTTGGCGGCGCCGGCCAGAACAGCGGACGCGGCGTATTTTGCCGGCATGCGCAAGGGCGTCACCTCCTTGGGATATGTACCCCGCGTGCAGGGCACGCGGGGCGGCAGGGGGTCACTGGCACTTCTGATAGCTCTGACAGTCGGTGCACTGGTCCATGGAGGGGTTGCTCTCATGGGTGCCCACCTGAATGGAGCTGAGGCCGCAGTTGTTCACGTCCTTGCAGTGGTGGGCGCAGTTGGTGACGGTACACTTGATGGAAGAATTGGGGGTGCAGCTGCACCCGTCGTTGGTACAAGCGCGATTCATGGCGTTTCCTCCCGTAAAAGAAAAATAGAGTCAGGCCATACGACCCAACTCTATCTTGTCCGAAAACCGCGGCGCTATGCCTGCCGGAAAAGGGATTTTTTCAGATGCCCAGCAGCCATGACGCAAACCGGAAGTAGATCAGCAGACTGGTGGCATCCACGACGGTGGAGATGAAGGGACTGGCCATGACGGCGGGGTCCAGCCCCACCTTTTCCGCCAGAAGCGGCAGGGAGCAGCCTACGCACTTGGCAAAGACCACCACGAACAGCACCGTCAGGCATACCACCAGGCACACCATGGGCGTTACCTCCGCGTTGCCCAGCAGCGTGCGGTCCACCACCAGCATCTTCACGAAGTTGGCGCCTGCCAGGCAGAGGCCGCACAGCAGCGACACCCGCAGCTCCTTCCACAGCACCTTCAGTACGTCGGAGAAGTCCACCTCGTCCAGACTCAGGGCACGGATGACGGCCACGGAGGCCTGTGTGCCGGAGTTGCCGCCGGTGCCGGACAGCATGGGGATATAGGCGTTCAGCACCAGGCACGCGGCCAGTGCGTTTTCGTAGTGGTTCAGGATCATGCCGGTGAACGTGGCGGACAGCATCAGGATCATCAGCCATGGCAGGCGGGACTTCCACGTGGCGATGACGCCGGTGCGGAGATACGGCTTGTCCGACGGCAGCATGGCGGCCATCTTCTCGAAGTCCTCCGTGGTCTCCTCCTCGATGACGTCCATAGCGTCGTCCACGGTGACGATACCCACCAGACGGTTCTCCATGTCCACGATGGGCAGGGCCAGGAAGTTGTATTTGTTCAGGGCCTGGGCCACATCCTCCTTGTCGTCCATGGTGCGGGCCCAGACCACGTCGGGGTCCATGATGTCCTCGATGATGTCGTCCTCGTTGGCCAGCAGCAGGTCACGGACGGACAGCACACCCAGCAGGCGGCGGGTGGGGTCGGTAACGTACAGGATGTTGATGGTCTCCAGCTCGCCGCCGATGCGGCGGATGCGCTTGAAGGCATCCTCCACCGTCATATCCTTCTTCAGGGACAGAAACTCCATGTTCATGATGGAGCCGGCGGAATCCTCGGGATATTTCAGGATCTCGTTGATGGATTTGCGCATCTCCGGCGTGGCCTTATCCAGAATACGGATGACCACACTGGCGGGCATCTCCTCCACGATGTCCACGGCGTCGTCCAGGTACAGCTCGTCCAGCACTTCCTTCAGCTCGGTGTTGGAAAAGCCGTTGATGAGCATCTCCTGACTCTCCGGCTCCAGCTCCACGAACACCTCCGCCGCCGTCTCCTTAGGCAGCAGACGGTACAGCAGGGGCATCAGCTCAGGGCCGGATTCCTCCAGCAGCAGGGCGACGTCGGCAGGCTCCATGGGCAGGAACAGGTCCCGCAGTCTGGCGTATTCCTTGTTGTGCGCCAGCTCGGCGATCTGCTCTAAATAGCGGTCCAGCTCCTCCTGATAGTCGATCACGGCCTGTTCCTCCTTTCCGGAAAAAGTAAACGCAGCCGGCGGAAATGCCTGCTGCGTACCATAATGTGGCCGCAAAAATGGCGGCCTGCGTACCGTAACAAGCTTTAGCATCGCGGGGCGGTGAAGCTGCGTTAGATACCACCTTGGTTTCGATAGTACCTGCTCAAACCATCTTATGGTGTCTCCACCATTTCGCGGCAGCAGCCCATATCCCTCGCGGTAGCCTTGCCTACCGGACAGATTTTGTTGTATGCACCTATCCTATGCCAAAAAGCAGGGGATGTCAACCCGCTTTCGCCGGTTTTTTACAAATAAACCTGCACATTGTCGCGGCCCAGAAGGTGCTTTCGCAGACCGTCCAGAAAGATGAGCGCGTGCTCCGACAGCTCCTCGCCCCGCCGCGTCACCAGATAGTTCACCCGATCCGGCGGCGCCTGGGTGAGACGGCTGACTCGGGCCTGCGTCCGGTCCAGCGACGCGGCGGCGATGGCGGGGGCCGCCACCCACAGCCCCTCTGTGCGGGGGAAGAAGTCCGCCGCCTGCAAAGTGTCGGCGTACAGCAGGGGTCGCGCACCGGGGCCGAAGGCGCCGTCGTGCCAGCGGATGAACTCGGGATCCCATGTGACCAGGATCTCATTGGCGGGGTCCAGCGCGGAGGGGTCCACCTCTGCGGGGTAATCGCTGTCCGGCGCGGACAGCAGCAGAAACCGCTCCCGACAGATGGGCCGTACCTCCAGCTGACTGTTGAACACGGTGTTGCTGTCGATGAGGGCGAAGTCCAGCTCGTGGTTCAGAAGGGCCTGGGCCGAGTCCACGTCCCGCAGAGTGTGTATCCACAGGGATACCGGCAGATGCATGGCCAGAAACTTCTGGTACACCGCCGGCAGGATGTACTGGTTGGTGGTGTAGGTGGCGGCGATGCGGAGGTAGGTGCGCTGCTCCAGCTCCGCAAGCGCCTCCGTCTCTGACAGCAGGCGCTGCCACCGGCGCGCCAGCGTCAGGAACTTCTGGCCTGCGGCGGTGAGCCGGATACGGCGCTGGCCCTTGCCGCGGATGAAAAGCGGCGTGCCCACCCGCTCCTCCAGGGCGCGGATACGCATGGACAGTGTGGGCTGGGTGATATACAGCGCCTCTGCCGCCGCGGTCATGGTGCCGTGCTGCACCACGGCCCAGAATGTCTCGATGTCCAGATTCGTCATGGCAATACTCCTAAAATATATCAACATTTGACTATATTTTACGCGGATAATTTTAATTTTACAAGTAGGAATTTTTACAGTATAGTAAAAATCACAAAGGATAGACCGCCGCCGCGGGGCGTCCGATGTACAGAGATATGCTATTTCTCTACTTTTCTTTCTTTTTTCTCTCCCAAATCCCAAACAATCCCAAGAAAAAGGGCAGGGCGCGATCCCTGCCCTTTTTCTATGCCTGCGGGAAGGGGACGGCTGCATGCAGAATGGAGGCAAAGCGCTTCATGTGTATGCAGGGGAGGGACGGCAAAACGCCCCGCCTCTTGCCGCAGCGGGGCGGATGGTGTATAGTGGCGGGCGGGAAGGAGAGATGACATGGAGACGTTCCAATTTTATTTCGAGCTGATCGGCGCGGCGGCCTTCGCCATCTCCGGCGCGGCGCTGGGTATCCGCAAGGAGATGGATCTGTTCGGCGTGGCCATGCTGGGCATGACCACGGCGGTGGGCGGCGGTATGCTGCGGGATACGATGCTGGGGCTGACGCCGCCTGCGGCCCTGCGGGACCCCGTGCAGGCGCTGGTAGCCATCGCAGTGTCCATATTGGTGTTTTTCGTGTGGCGCCGCCGGAAAGCGGAGCTGCACAACAGATATGCGGAGACAGTGCTGCTGCTGGCGGACTCGCTGGGCCTGGGCATCTTCTCCGCCCACGGCGCCGCCATCGCTATCCAGGCGGGGTACGGGGCGAACTGGTTCCTGGTGCTGTTCATGGGGATGCTCACCGGCGTAGGCGGCGGCGTGCTGCGGGATGTGTGCAGCGCGGAGCGGCCCTATATCTTCACCAAGCACGTGTACGCCTGCGCGTCGCTGGCTGGCGCGGCGGTGTGTCTGCTGCTGTGGCCTCTGGGTGCGGGAGCGGCCATGATGACCGGCTGCGGTGTGACGCTGGCGCTGCGCATCTGCGCCGCGGCGTTCCGCTGGAGCCTGCCCAAAGCATAAAAAACAGCGGTGTGACGCGCGTCACACCGCTGTTTTTTGTGCCGTAAGACTCAGGCCGATGATGCCCGCCGGGAGCAATCCCGCGAAGATGAGACGCGCTGCCGTCACCGGCTCGCGGAACGCCGCGATGCCCGCGATCACCGCACCCGGTGCGCCGGCGAACGCCGGCCCGTCACCCGGCGGCGACGGACTGCGTGTCCACCATAACGGGCGGGCTGGGGATCGTCAAGGACTCCCAGCGCCGAACTCTTGCAACAGCGGCAAAAATGTGGTATAATTATCCGTCAAAATATAATCGAAACAAGCGAGGAAAACCATGACCACAAAAGAATTCCAGGAGCGCAGCCTGCTGCGGATCTTCCTGTCCTATTTCAAGCCGCACCGGCGGCTGTTTGCGCTGGACATGACCTGCGCGTTCCTTATCGCGCTGGTGGACCTGGCGTTTCCTCTGGTGTCCCGCACCGCCATGTATACGTGGCTGCCGGAAAAGCAGTTTCGCGTGTTCTTCATCGTCATGGCCGCGGTGGTAGTGACCTACGCGGTGCGCTCGGGGCTGTACTTCGTGGTGGCCTACTGGGGCCACACCTTCGGCATCCGCGTGGAGGCCGACATCCGGCGGGACCTCTATCACCACATGCAGGAGTTGGGCTTCGATTTCTACGACCGGAACCGCACCGGCCAGCTGATGAGCCGCCTGACCAGCGACCTCTTTGAGGTGACGGAGCTGGCGCACCACGGCCCCGAGGACCTGTTCATCTCTGTGGTGACCATCGTGGGCGCGCTGATCGTAATGTTCTGCATCCGGTGGGAGCTGGCGCTGGTGCTGCTGATATTGCTGCCGGTGCTGCTGCTGGCGGCTCTGCGCCGCCGCAAGCAGATGAGCGCCGCCTCCCGCGCCGCCAAGCAGAAAACCGGCAGCATCAATGCCGCCATCGAGTCCGGCCTGTCCGGCGTCCGCACCACCAAGGCCTTCGCCAACGAGGACGCCCAGCAGGAGCGGTTCGACGAGGCCAACGAGGTGTTCAAGACCGCCAAGCGCGGCTTCCATAAGGAGATGGGCTTCTTCACCGCCGTCATGGAGTTTTTCACCAACATCCTGCCGGTGGCGGTGATCGCGGTGGGCGGCTGGCTCATCATGGAGGAGCGCATGGACTATGTGGACCTTATCACATTCTCCCTGTACGTCACGTCCTTTGTCAGCCCCATCCGAAAGCTGGCCAACTTCGCCGAGATGTTCTCCAACGGCTTCGCGGGCCTGAATCGCTTCGTGGAGCTGATGCGCACGGAGCCGTCTATTCAGGACGCGCCTGACGCCGTGGAGCTCAAGGATGTGCGGGGGCAGGTGGACGTGGACCACGTGTCCTTCACCTACACCGGCGAGACGGAGGTGCTCCACGATGTGTCTCTGTCCGTCCCCGCAGGGGAGACGGTGGCGCTGGTGGGCCCCTCCGGCGGCGGCAAGAGCACCCTGTGCCAGCTGCTGCCCCGCTTTTACGACGTGGACGCGGGCAGCATCCGCGTGGACGGGCTGGACGTGCGGCATGTGACCCAAAGCTCCCTGCGCCGCGCCATCGGCATCGTGCAGCAGGACGTGTTCCTGTTTGCCGATACCATCCGCGAGAACATCCGCTACGGCCGGCCGGAGGCTTCCGACGAGGAGGTGGAGGCCGCAGCGATGCGGGCGGAGATCTACGACGACATCATGGCTATGCCCGATGGGTTCGACACCTACGTGGGCGAGCGGGGCACCCTGCTGTCCGGCGGCCAGAAGCAGCGAGTGTCCATCGCCCGCATCTTCCTGAAGGACCCGCCCATCCTCATTCTGGACGAGGCCACCTCGGCGCTGGACAGCGTGACGGAGGCGAAGATACAGGGGGCCTTCGACCGGCTGTCCCAGGGCCGCACCACCCTCATTATTGCCCACCGTCTGTCCACTATCCGCACGGCGGACCGCATCCTGGTCATCCGGAACGGCCGCATCGCCGAGGAGGGCAGCCACGCGCAGCTGCTGGCGCTGAACGGCGCCTACGCCAAGCTGTACCATACCCAGGATCTGGGGGGAGGCGCTTATGGACAGGCGTGAATTGCTGGATAAGGCGGCCAGAGATGCCGAGGAACGGATGCTTCTGAGCCGCGTGTGGGACAAATGGGAGCAGTGCCGCCTGCGAAATGTGCCGGCGGCCACGGACTTCCTGTCGCCCCAGGAGCAGGCGTCGGCCCAGCGGCTGCTGCACATGCTGGGCGTGCAGGACGGCTATGTGTTCTTCGGCGGCTACGGCGGGGCGGAGCGGCAGCGGCTGTTCTTCCTGCCGGACTGGGCGGAGGAGCCGGAGCCGGACGCCGTGATGGCGGTAGCGGCATCGTGGTACGGCGGCGACAGCCTGACCCATCGGGATATTTTGGGCAGCCTTATGGGCTTGGGATTGACCCGCGGCACCATCGGCGATATACTGATGACAGACGGCGGGTGCCAGGTGCTGGCCCAGCCGAAAACGGCGGCCTTCCTGCTGACGGATTGGGAGTTGGCGGGCCGCGTGAAGCTGAAGACGTCGCCGCTGCCGCTGGAGGAGCTGACGCCCCCTGCCCAGCAGTGCAGAGAGGTGCGGGACACCGTGTCCTCCCTGCGGCTGGACAACGTGCTGGCGGCGGGATTCTCCATCAGCCGCGGCAAGGCGGCGGAGGCCGTGGAAAAGGGCGCGGCGCAGGTGAACTGGACCGTCTGCCAGAAGCCGGATAAGCCGGTGGCGGCGGGGGATACCATCACTTGCCGCGGATTGGGAAAATGCGTGCTGGACAGTGTGGGCGGCCCCACGAAAAAGGGACGCCTGCCGGTGGTCATCCGGCGCTTTGTATAAGGAGTAGCTGTTATGGATCAGAAGAAGATCGACCGCATCAACGAGCTGGCCCGCAAGGCCAAGGCCGAGGGCCTCACCGAGGAGGAACAGAAGGAACGGGAGGTGCTGCGCCAGGAGTATCTGGACGCGATCATGGGTAACCTGCGGCGGGAGCTGGACAACACCTATATCGTAGACGAACACGGCAACAAGCGGAAGCTGCAGGGAAAGGGGTTCAAGTCCTGATGGCATACGAATACGACAACGACAACGGATTCCGGCCGGAGCGGCCCCAGCCGCCTAAGAAGGACAACGACATCGGCGCGTGGATCTTCATCGCCGTCATGTTTACCGTGGCGTGGCCCATCGGCCTGATCCTGCTGCTCATCAAGCTCAGCGAGAGCGGCAACAAAAAGAAGAATGCCCACCGGACAACGGGGCAGAGCGGACAGCGCACGTCCCAGCGGGTGGGGCAGACCGCCCAGACGGAGAAGGCCCGCACCGCCGTGAAGCAGGTGACGCAGACGCCGGACTATACCGACAAGGGCGGCCGGACCATGAAGATCATCGGCGCCATTCTGGGGATCGCGGGATGCCTGGCGCTGTTCTCCGCCGTGGGGGATAACCTGTCCTACGCCTATCACTACAACGAGTGGTGGTACTTTGCGCGGCAGCTGTTCTACCCGCTGGGCATGACGGCCGGCGGCGTATCCCTGCTGCTGGGCAGCGGGGTCATGAAGCGCCGCCAGCGCCGGTTCGCCACGTACCTGCGCACCGCGGGGCAGAAGCCCGCCGTGCCCCTGGACTATCTGGCCCGTGCGGTGGACGTATCCCGCCGCCGCGTAGAGAAGGACCTGAGCCTCATGCTGGAGAAGGGCCTGTGGGGCGACGAGGCGTACATCGACATGGGCAGCGGTATGCTGTTCCGGTCTCAAGCCGCCGCCACCGCCTATTTTGACAGGACCCGCCAGCAGAAGGAGGAACAGGAGCAGTCTCAGGTGCAGCCGGAGACGGCGGAGGGCTACACCGGCATCCTGCGCCAGATCCGCCAGCTCAACGACCGCATCGCCGACGAGACGCTCAGTATCAAGATCGACCGCATCGAGCGGGTATCCGGCCGCATCTTCAAGGCCATCGAGGACGATCCCGGCAAAAAGGACGCCGCCGGTACGTTCCTGAACTACTACCTGCCCACCACGCTGAAGCTACTGGAGAACTACGCCGACTTTGAGGAGGCGGGGGTCAGCGGCGAGAACCTGTCCCAGGCCAAAAGCCGTATCGCGGCCACCATGGACAATATCGTGGCGGGCTTCGAGCACCAGCTGGACGAGCTGTACCGCACCGACGCCATGGACGTGGACAGCGACATCCGCGTCATGGAGACCATGCTGCGCCGCGACACCGCCAGTGCAGCCGATGACTTCGGTCTGGGAGGCGCCGCCGTGCAGCGCCAGTCGGAGGAAGAATAATACACAAGGGAGACGCAGCCTGTAGACTGCGCTCCCTTTCGCACTTTTCCGGAGGTTACCGGTAACGGGTTTCGCAAAAAGGCAGGCTGTGTTTATTGACGGAGATACACAAAAAGGGTACAATGCAGACAGCAGAGAGACATCTCCGCCCTGTTTCGCCGCCATCGGCGCGGCGGATGTGATATGGTGCGGGAAAAGGAGAGAGGTCATGACCAAGGAGATGGAGCGCTTCCGCGGCGGGAGCTGGGACAGCGCGTATACATATCTGGGCGCGCATCCCGCTGCGCAGGGCTACACCTTCCGCGTCTGGGCGCCCCATGCCCGCCATGTGGCGCTGGCCGGCGACTTCAACGGCTGGCAGCCCGCGGACATGCACCGCGACGAGGACGGCGTGTGGTCCCTGACGGCGGAGAACGCCGCCGTGTACGATGCCTATAAGTACGTCGTCACCGGCGCGGATGGCCGCACCGTGTGGAAGGCTGACCCCTTTGCATTCCACGCCCAGACCCGCCCGGGCACCGACAGCAAGGTGTACGACCTGTCGGACTACGGCTGGCACGACGGGGCGTGGCGGGAGAAGCGCGCGGCGGAGCCGCCGGTGAACGGCCCGCTGCTGATCTACGAGGTGCATCTGGGCTCCTGGCGCCGCCATGAGGACGGCACCAGCCTCAGTTACCGTGAGCTGGCCCGCCAGCTGCCCGCCTACGTCAGGAGCATGGGCTACAACTTTGTGGAGCTGCTGCCGGTGACGGAGTACCCGCTGGACGACAGCTGGGGGTATCAGTGTACCGGCTACTTCGCCCCCACCAGCCGCTACGGAACGCCTCACGACTTCATGGCGCTGGTAGACGCCCTGCATCAGGCGGGGCTGGGCGTCATTCTGGACTGGGTGCCCGCCCACTTCTGCAAGGACAGCCACGGGCTCATCGAGTTCGACGGCACCTGCCTGTATGAGTACGGCGACCCCCTGAAATGGGAGCACGCCGGATGGGGCACGCGGGTGTTCGACTTCGGCAAGCCCGAGGTGTGCAGCTTCCTGCTGTCCTCCGCGGCCTACTGGCTGCGGGAGTACCACATCGACGGCCTGCGGGTGGACGCGGTGGCGTCCATGCTGTATCTGGACTACGACCGGCAGGGCGGCGCGTGGCGTCCCAACTGCCATGGCGGGCGGGAGAATCTGGAGGCCATCGAGTTCCTGCGGGCGCTGAACCGCACGGCCTTTGCCGTAGATGGCAGCGCCCTGATGGTGGCGGAGGAGTCCACGGCCTGGCCGCTGGTGACGTACCCGCCGGAGCAGGGGGGGCTGGGCTTCAACCTGAAGTGGAACATGGGCTGGATGAACGACCTGTGCCACTATCTGAAGATGGACCCCTATTTCCGCCAGTTCCACCACAAGGACGTGACCTTCTCCATGATCTACGCCTTTTCCGAGAACTACGTGCTGCCCCTGTCCCACGACGAGGTAGTACACATGAAAGGCTCCCTGCGGGGCAAGATGCCCGGCGACGACTGGCGGCAGCTGGCGGGCGTGCGGGGATTCTACACCTACATGCTGTGCCACCCGGGAAAGAAGCTGCTGTTCATGGGCACGGAGCTGGGCCAGTGGCACGAGTGGGCGTTTCAGGGCCAGCTGGACTGGTATCTGCTGGATGACCCCGCCTGCCGCGGCACCCACGAGTGCATCCGCCAGCTGAACCGGCTGTACCGGCGGAACCGCAGCCTGTGGGAGAACGACCGCAGCTGGGACGGCTTTGAGTGGCTGGTGGCCGACGATAATCACAACAACGTGCTGGTGTTCCTGCGCCGCGACCGGAGGGGGCACGAGCTGATCTGCGCGGTGAACTTCGCGCCGGTGCCGTGGGAAAACTACCGCTTCGGCGTGCCGGACCATGCGTATTATGAGGAGATCTTCAACACGGACGATATCCACTGGGGTGGCAGCGGCGTCTGCGCCGACGGCCCCATCGCCGTGGAGGCTGTCCCGTCCCACGGGCGGGAGCAGTCCATCGCTCTGACCATCCCGCCGCTGGGCGCGGTGATCCTGCGGGGCCACGGCAAACGGAAACGGAAAAAAGAGGAAGCAGGAGGTACGCAAGCATGAAGAAAGAATGTGTGGCCATGCTGCTGGCCGGCGGACAGGGAAGCAGACTCTACGTCCTGACCGGCAATATGGCCAAGCCCGCCGTCCCCTTCGGCGGCAAGTTCCGCATCATCGACTTTCCTCTGTCCAACTGCACCAACTCCGGCATCGACACGGTAGGCGTGCTCACCCAGTACCGCCCGCTGGAGCTGAACAGCTACATCGGCAGCGGCCAGCCCTGGGAGCTGGACCGCATGTCCGGCGGCGTCCACATCCTGCCGCCCTACCAGTCCGCCACCGGCGCCGTCTGGTATAAGGGCACGGCCAACGCCATCTACCAGAACCGCGGCTTTGTGGACCTGTACGATCCGGAGTACGTGCTGGTGCTGTCCGGCGACCACATCTATAAGATGGACTATTCCGACATGCTCCGCCGCCACAAGGAGGCCGGAGCTGCCTGCACCATCTCTGTCATGGAGGTGCCCTGGGAGGAGGCCAGCCGCTTCGGCATCATGTCCGTGGACGAGCAGGACCGCATCACCGAATTCGCCGAAAAGCCCAGGGAGCCCAAGAGTAATCTGGCGTCCATGGGTATCTATATCTTCACCTGGAGCAAGCTGAAGGCGTACCTCGCCGCCGATGAGGCGGACCCCAACAGCGACAACGACTTCGGCAAGAACATCATCCCTGCCATGCTCTCGGCGGGAGAGACTATGGCGGCCTACCGCTTCGAGGGCTACTGGAAGGATGTGGGCACGCTGGACTCCCTGTGGGACGCCAATATGGATATGCTGTCCCCGGGCTCGGGCCTGAACCTGCTGGACAAAAAGTGGCCCATCTACGGCCGCACCCCCAACTGCCCGCCCACGTTCGTGGGGCCGGAGGGCGACATCGGCAACAGCGCCGTGGCCAAGGGCTGCACCATTCTGGGCGAGGTGAAGAACACCGTCCTGAGCTACGGCTCCTCCGTGGCGGAGGGGGCGCAGGTGTCCTACTCCGTGGTGATGCCCAACGCCGTCATCGAGGCGGGAGCCAGGGTGTCCTATACCATCGTGGGCGAGGGCTGCCATGTGGGTAAGAACGCGGTGGTGGGCGGCACCCCGGGCAGCGTGGACTTCGACCGCTGGGGCATCGCCGTGCTGGGACCCCACACCGCCGTCCCCGACGGCGGCGTGGTGGAGCCGAAAATGATGCTGGGAGCCAACGGCAAGGAGGTACGGCCATGAAAGGTATGCACGGGATCATCTTCTCCTATGAAAAGCGGACGGACCTGCGGGAGCTCATCGCCGACCGCATCCACGGCTCCATCCCCTTTGCCGGAGACTATCGGGTCATCGACTTCGTGCTCTCCGCCATGGTCAACGCCGGTATCACAGACGTGGGCGTCATCATGCACGGCAAGTGCCAGTCCATGCTGGATCATCTGGGCTCCGGCAAGAGCTGGGATCTCAGCCGCAACCACGGCGGCCTGACGCTGCTGCCCGCCTTTGCCTACAACGAAAAGCGGGGCGCGGGCGGCCAGTACCGCGGCAAGGTGGAGGCCCTGGCCGGCGTCATGAACTACCTCAAGGGCATCCGGCAGGATTACGTGCTGCTGTCGGACAGCGATCTGGTCATCAACCTGCCGCTGGAGGACGTGCTGCGCCGCCATATCGACAGCGGCGCGGACATGACGGCGTTGTGTACCACCGTCCCGGGCGACGTGTCGGACACCTACTTCACGGTGAACGATACCGGCCGCATCACCGACACCGTCTATGACGTGTTCGCCCCCATGGGCTGCCGCTGCCTGAATATGTTCGTTCTCAGCAAGGAACTGCTGCTGCAAATGGTGACGGAGTGCGCCAGCCGCAATCAGTTCAGCTTCCACCGCAACATCCTGCGGGAGATGGGGAAGCGCTATCACTTCCACGCTTATGTCTACGATGGCTACGCCGCCCGCATCAACAGCGTCCAGAGCTATTACCAGCGCAGCATGGAGCTGCTGGACCCCACCCTGCGGCAGGCCCTGTTCTGCCCTGAGCGTCCGGTGTACGGCAAGGAAAACGACTCCCCCTCCAGCTATATCGACCCCAGCGGCCCCTGTGTCAATTCCCTGATCGCCGACGGCTGCGACATCCAGGGCAGCGTGAAAAATTGCATTCTGTTCCGGAATGTGCGCATTGAAAAGGGGGCAAGCGTGGAAAACTGTATCCTGTTCAAGGATACGATGGTGAAAAGCGGCGCCGTGCTGCGCAGCGTCATCACTGACAAACACGTGACCGTGAGCGACAATGTGACGCTGATGGGTCACGAGCACTATCCCATCGTTATCGCCAAGGGCAGCACAGTCTGAGCGCTGCCGGAGAAAGGAGCTGCGGTATGAAGATCCTGTATGTGTCCAGTGAGGCATTCCCCTTCTGCAAGACCGGCGGACTGGCGGACGTGGCGGGCAGCCTGCCCTCTGCACTGGCCCGAAACGGCGACCAGGTGGCGGTGATCCTGCCGCTGTATGGCCAGATCGGCCAGCAGTGGCGGCAGCAGATGACCTTCCGCCGCTACATCTACGTGGACCTGGGCTGGCGTCACCAGTACTGCGGCCTGTTCTCGCTGGAGAAGGACGGCGTGACATGGTACTTCGTGGACAACGAGCACTATTTCTGCCGCGGCGCGCTGTACGGCGAGTACGACGACGGCGAGCGCTTCGCCTTTTTCTGCAAGGCGGTCATCGACCTGCTGCCCAGTCTGGACTGGATGCCCGACATCCTCCACTGCAACGACTGGCAGACGGCGCTGGTGCCCATCTATCTCAAGGATGTCTGCACCCGCTGGGAGGCGGTGCGCCGCATCCGCACGGTGTTCACTATCCACAACATCGAGTATCAGGGACGCTACGGCGCGGACACCGTGGACCAGCTGTTCGGGCTGGATCGCGGCTGGTACAACGACGGCACCCTCCAGATGGACGGCGATGTGAACCTGATGAAGGGCGCCATGCTGGTGTCCGACGCTGTTACCACCGTCAGCCCCACCTACGCCGCCCAGCTTCACGACGCCGCCTATGCCGAGGGCATGGAGGGTGTGGTGCGCATGATCGACGGGAAGTTCTCCGGCGTGGTGAACGGGCTGGACGTGGCGGGCTACGACCCCGCCCATGATCCCGCTCTGCCGGAGAATTACGACGTGGATCACATGGCGGGCAAGGCCGCCTGTAAGGCGTCTCTGCAAGCATCGCTGGGCCTTGCGCAGGAGCCGGACACACCGCTGATGGGCATCGTCAGCCGTCTGGTGGGCCACAAGGGCCTGGATATCGTGGAGCAGGGGCTGGACGGCATCATGGCCACCGGCTGCCAGCTGGTGGTGCTGGGCAAGGGCGAGAGCCGCTACGAGGACTTCTTCCGCGGCAAGGCGTGGGAGTACGGCGGCCGCCTGTCGGCCCAGATCACCTATGCCGAGGATCTGGCCCGCCGCGTCTACGCGGGCTGCGACCTGTTCCTGATGCCCTCCCGCAGCGAGCCCTGCGGCCTGAGCCAGATGATCGCCATGCGCTACGGCGCGGTGCCCATCGTCCGCCGCACCGGCGGGCTGGCGGACACGGTGAGATCCTGTCAGGTAGGGCAGGAGGACGGCACCGGCTACCTGTTCGAACGCTATGACGCCGGCGCCATGCTGGATGTCATCGGGCAGGCCACCGGCCTGTACCGCGGCGACCGCGCCGGCTTCGATACCGTGCGGCGGCGGGGCATGACGGCGGACTTCAGCTGGGCCCGCAGCGCCGGCGAGTACCGCCATATCTACGAAAAACTGCTGGGCTGACGCCCGGCTGCTCATACGGAGGATTATTGTTTATGACGTATACCAAAGATACCCTGAAAGAAGCCATTATCCAGAAGCTGCGCCTGAACTACGGCTGTACCGAGAAGCAGGCCACCGATGGCGAGATGATGAAGGCCTGCGCTATGGTGCTGCGGGACATTATGGCCGAGCACGGTGTGCAGACCCGCGAGAAGGCCGCCCATGAGGGCCAGCGGAAGGTACACTACCTGTCCATGGAATTCCTGATGGGCCGCAGCCTCATGAAAAACGCCTACAATCTGGAGCTGCTGGACGATTTGGCCGCCGCCATCGACGAGCTGGGCTTCAAGGCCGCCGACATCTTCGAGATCGAGCCGGATGCCGGCCTGGGCAACGGCGGTCTGGGCCGTCTGGCCGCCTGCTATCTGGACAGCATGACCACGCTGGAGATCCCCGCCGCGGGCTACTCCATCTGCTACGAGCTGGGCATCTTCAAGCAGAAGATCGTGGAGGGCCAGCAGGTGGAGCTTCCGGACGACTGGATGCAGCTGGGCGACGCCTGGCTCCTGCCCAAGCTCCAGGAGGCGGAGGAGGTCCACTTCGGCGGCAAGGTCCGCACCCGCTGGGATAACGGCCACCTGATGGTGGTCCACGAGGACTATACCCGCGTTATGGCCGTACCCTGCGACATGGAGATCGCCGGCTACGACACCTACCACGTCGACACCCTGCGCCTGTGGCAGGCCCGCAGCCCCAAGCCCATCGACATGAAGCTGTTCAGTCAGGGCCAGTACCTGCAGGCGTCGGAGGAGCGAGCCATGGCGGACGCCATCAGCCAGGTGCTCTATCCCGAGGATAACCACTACGAGGGCAAGTCCCTGCGCCTGAAGCAGCAGTATTTCTTCGTCTCCGCTACCATGCAGTCCATCACCCGCAAGCACATCGAGAACTACGGCACCCTGAAGAACTTCCACGAGAAGAACGTCATCCAGATCAACGACACCCACCCCGCGCTGGTGATCCCTGAGCTGATGCGCATCCTGGTGGACGACGCGGGCCTGGACTGGGACGAGGCGTGGCACATCGTCACCCACTGCGTGGCCTACACCAACCATACGGTGATGGCCGAGGCGCTGGAGGTCTGGCCACAGCAGCTGTTTGAGACGCTGCTGCCCCGCATCTGGCAGATCTTGCAGGAGATCGCCCACCGCTGGCAGCGGCAGGTGGAGGACTATTTCCGCGATCCCGCCAAGACCGCCAAGCTGGCCATTATCTGGGACGGCCACGTGCGCATGGCCAACCTGTGCCTGGCGGGTACTATGGCCGTCAACGGCGTATCGGCCCTGCACTCCGAGATCCTGCGCAAGGACGTGTTCAAGGAAGCCTGCCAGATGATGCCCGACAAGTTCAAGAACGTCACCAACGGCATCGACCACCGCCGCTGGCTGCCCCAGATCAACCGCGGCCTTAACGACCTGATCTGCGACCTCACCGGCGATGGCTACCTCACCCGTCCCCAGGAACTGAAAAAGCTGGAGGCCTACGCCGACGACGCGTCGGTGCTCCGGCGGCTGGAGGAGATCAAGCACCAGAATAAGCTGGCCTTCGCCGCCTACGCCAGGAAGCAGCAGGACGTGGTGCTGAACACCGACGCCATCTTCGATGTGCAGGTGAAGCGGCTCCACGAGTACAAGCGCCAGCTGCTGAACGTGCTGCACATCATCTATCTGTACCAGCGGCTCCAGGATGATCCCAACATGGATATGCGGCCCCAGACCTTCCTGTTCGGCGCCAAGGCCGCCCCGGGCTACGCCGTGGCTAAGCGCATCATCCACCTTATCAACTCCCTGGCCGCCCAGATCGACCGCGATCCCATCTGCAAGGACAAGCTGCAGGTGGTGTTCCTGGAGAACTACCGGGTCTCTCTGGCGGAGATGCTGATGCCCGCCAGCGAGGTGAGCCAGCAGATCTCCACCGCCGGCAAGGAGGCCAGCGGCACCGGAAATATGAAGTTCATGATGAACGGCGCCCTGACTGTGGGTACGCTGGACGGTGCCAACGTGGAGATGCACGAGGTGCTGGGAGACGAGAATATGTTCCTGTTCGGCCTGAAGGCCGATGAGGTGGCCCACCTGCGCCATACCTATGATCCCCAGCTGCTGTACCAGCGGGACCCTGTGCTGCGCCGCGTGGTGGATCAGCTCAAGACCGGCTTCGGCGACGGTGTCACCTACGAGGACATCTGGCAGCGGCTGGTAATGGGCGGGGACGGCCCCGCCGATCAGTATATGGTGCTGGCGGATTTCGCCGCCTACTGCGATGCCGAGGAGCGTATGAGCCGCACCTATGGCGACCGCGCACAGTGGAACCGCATGAGTCTGCTGAACATCGCCCGAAGCGGCATCTTCGCCGCCGATCGGGCCATCGCCCAGTATGCCGATACCATCTGGCACGTGCCGTATAAGAAATAAAGCCCAAAGAGGGGACCGCGGCGCGGTCCCCTCTTTTCTGTCACTTGACAGGCATGGTATACTAACATGGAGATTATATGGAAACACGAGGATACGGATATGGAAGTCACACAGGGCGCACCGTTTGAGAGCTTTGGCCTGTCAGAGGCCACCATGCGCGCCATTCGCAATAAGCACTATACCGTCAGCACGCCGGTACAGGCCGGCTGCATCCCGCCCATGCTGGCCGGGAAGGACGTCATCGCAAAAGCACCCACCGGCACCGGTAAGACCATGGCCTTCGGCATTCCCATCATCGAGCGCATCGACCCCGAGAGCGAGGCGGTGCAGGCCGTCATCCTGGCCCCCACCCGCGAACTGGCCATGCAGATCACCGACGAGATGCGGGATATCGCCGTGTGCCACGAGGGCGTGCGCCTGGTCTGCCTCTACGGCGGCCAGCCCATCGGCAAGCAGATCGACGCCCTGAAGCGCCGTCCCCAGATCGTGGTGGCTACCCCGGGCCGCCTCAGCGACCACATGAAGCGCCGTACCGTGACGCTGAAGGATGTGACCACCGTGGTGCTGGACGAGGCGGACCGGATGCTGGATATGGGCTTTATCCACGATGTTACCCGCATTCTGGACAAGATCCCCAACCGCAGGAATCTGGGTATGTTCTCCGCCACCATCTCCCGGGAGGTCATGGACATCTCCTGGGTGTACCAGCGGGACCCCGAGGAGATCACGGTCCAGGCCACCAAGGAGAATAAGCCCGACATCCTCCAGTACCGGCTGGAGGTGCCGTCCGACGGCAAGGTGGACGCCATCGTGCGCATCCTGAACTGCGAGAATTACGAGCGGGTCATCTGCTTCTGCAACACCAAGGGCAGCACCGAGCGGCTCACCAAGTTCCTGCAGATGCGGGGCGTGGACGCCCAGTGCATCCACGGCGACATCCCCCAGCGCAAGCGGGAGGAGGTCATGCAGCGGTTCCGCGACGGAAAGCTCCGGGTGTTCGTGGCAACGGATGTGGCCAGCCGCGGCATCGACGTGGACGATGTGGACGCCGTGTTCAACTACGAGGTGCCGGAGGAGAACGAGTACTACGTCCACCGCATCGGCCGGACGGGCCGCGCCAAAAAGCACGGCGTGGCGTACACGCTGCTCAGCGACTTCCCCAGCCGTATGCGGCTGGACGACATCGCCCGCAACACCCGCAGCCAGATCACGCCTGCCGCAGTGGATGAAAACGGCCATGTGACCCCTACGGAGAAGAAGTGACCTATCACAAAAAGAAAGTCCTCCGCGCAGAGCGCGGAGGACTTTCTTTTTGCTTCAGGGGGCGTTACAGGGCTGCTTTGATGGCGGCCAGCAGGTCGTCGTAGTGCTCAAAAGCGGGCAGCTGGGGATATTCAGCCTTGATCTTGTCCGTGGTGCGGAACAGGAAACCGTACTTGCTGTGGAGGATCATCTCCATATCGTTGTAGCTGTCGCCGCTGGCGATGGTGTCGTAGCCCATGGACTGAAGGGCCCTGACGGTGGTGAGCTTGGAGTGCTCGCACCGCATCACGTGGCGGGAAATGTACCCATCTGCATCGATTTCCAGGGTATTGCACAACAAAGTGGGGTATCCGAGTTTCTTCATCAGGGGCATAGCGAACTGATCGAACGTGTCGCTGAGGATCACCACCTGGGCCACGCTGCGCAGCTCGTCCAGAAACTCTTTTGCGCCGGGAAGGGGGTCGATCTTGGCGATAACATCCTGAATCTGATGCAATTTCAAACCTTTTTCGCGCAAGAGACTGATGCGCCAGCGCATGAGCTTGTCGTAATCCGGCTCGTCGCGGGTGGTGCGGCGCAGCTCGGGGACGCCACTCTCCTCAGCAAAGGCGATCCAGAGCTCGGGGACCAGAACGCCCTCCATATCTAAGCATACAATATTCATAAAAGCGGCTCCTTTCTCACTTTTTCAGCACCTCTGCCAGCACATAGTCCAGCATGGCATCTTTGTTGATCACGTCCTTGTGCAGCACGGGACGGCCCTCCAGCCCTGCCAGATTCCGGGGGATGGGGACGCCGGAAATGCGGCAAAGCTCGTTCATCATGAAGAACTCATTTTCGCCCGTCGCCCGGCCCAGCGCAGACAGCACCGCAGCAGGGAATTTGTAGGGCGAGGCGGTGGACAGCACCACCGTCGGGGCACCGGTATCATGCAGTTCTTCGCTGAGCTGCTCCGCCACGGACCAGGCCACGGCGGTGTGGGGGTCGCAGAGATAGTGCTGCTCCCGCCACAGGCGGCCGATGACATCGGCGGCGCCCTTGTCGTCGCAGCAGCCGCAGGAGAAGTCCTGCTTCAGCTGGGCCAGCAGCCGGTCAGACAGCTGGTAGACGCCGTCCTCCCGCAGCTGACGCATCAGCTCCGCCACATAGGCGGGGTCGCGGGACAGCAGGAACAGCAGACGCTCCAGATTGCTGGACACCAGAATGTCCATGGAGGGGGAGGTGGTCTTGTAGAAGGGGCGGCGGCGGTCGTAGCGGCCGGTGGAGATGAACTCCGTCAGCACATCGTTGGCGTTGCTGGCGCAGACCAGACGGCCCACGGGCAGGCCCATGCACTTGGCAAAATAACCCGCCAGAATGTCGCCGAAGTTGCCGGTGGGCACCACGTAGTTCACCTTGTCGCCTACCCGGATACGGCCGCCTTTGACCAGATCCGCGTAGGAGCGGAAATAGTACACCACCTGGGGGGCCAGACGGCCGATGTTGATGGAGTTGGCGGAGGAGAGCATGGCTCCGTGAAGGTCCTTGCCCTGACAGGCGGCAAACACCTGCTTCACGCCGGTCTGGGCGTCGTCGAAGTTGCCGCGGACGGCGCAGACCTTCACGTTGTCACCTGTCTGGGTGGCCATCTGGGCCTGCTGGACGGCGGAGACGCCGCCCTCGGGGTAGAACACGATGATGCGGGTACCCTTCACGTCGTGGAAGCCCTCCAGCGCGGCCTTGCCGGTGTCGCCGGAGGTGGCGGTGAGGATGACCACGTCGCCGGTCATGCCCTCGGCCCTGGCGGCGGCGCCGATGAGGCGGGGCAGCACCGACAGGGCCACATCCTTGAAGGCGGAGGTGGGACCGTGGTACAGCTCCAGCACATAGCTGCCGCCCACGGGCACCAGCGGGGTCAGGTCCTTGGTGGGGAACTTGCCGGCATAGCTCCGACGGACAATGTCATCCATATCGGAGAAGTCCGGCAGCAGTGCGGACAGGATCTTCGCGGCCATGTCCATGGTGTCCAGCTTCAGAGCGCCCTGCCAGTCAAAGTGCAGCTGGGCGGGATCACAGATATACAGGCCTCCGTCGGGGGCGATGCCCTCCAGCACCGCGTGGGTGGAGGGAGCGGTCAGGTCGGCGTTACGGGTACTATGGTACAGCATAGGAAAAGTCCTCCAAAATTTCTCTTGCATTTCTGATGACGCTATGATACACTGTCGCCAACAAAAAAGCAAGTGTTTTTATCTCGTGGACAAATGCAAACAATTTGTCGCCATGATAAAAGTGCCGCTGCAAAAATTCCGGAAGTATGAGGCAAAAATATGTTGAAAGTATTGAAATTCGGCGGCTCGTCCATGGCGGACGAAAAACAGTTCGCCAAGGTACGGGACATTGTGAGGGCTGACGACAGCCGCCGCGTGGTGGTGGTCAGCGCCGCCGGTAAGCGGGACAAGAACGACCACAAGATCACGGACCTGCTGTATCTGTGCCACGCACATTTGCAGTACGGCGTCAGCTGCGACGGTATCTATGACATGATCCGCTCCCGCTATGTGGCCATCCGCGACGCGCTGGGGCTGAAGACCCCGCTGGAGGCGGAGTTTGCCGCCCTGCGGGAGAAGATGGACAAGGGCATCAGCGCCGATGAGCTGGTATCCCGCGGCGAGTACTTCGCGGCGGAGCTGATGGCGGACTATCTGGGCTTTGATTTTCTGGACAGCTCCCTGTGGCTGAAGTTCAAGCTGGACGGCACGGTAGACCAGGAGGCCAGCTATGAGAACCTGCGCCGTGCCGCGTCGGGCCGGAGGGTGGTCATTCCGGGATTCTACGGGGCCATGCCCGACGGCAGCGTCCACACGTTTTCCCGCGGCGGCAGCGACATTACCGGCGCACTGGCCGCGGCGGCGCTGGACGCCGACGTGTACGAGAACTGGACGGATGTGTCCGGCTTCCTGATGGCGGACCCCAAGATCGTCAAGGACCCCAAGCCCATCGAGCGCATCACCTACGCCGAGCTCCGCGAGCTCAGCTATATCGGCGCACAGGTGCTCCACGAAGGCACGGTGTCGCCGGTGCGGGAGAAGAACATCCCCCTGAATATCCGCAACACCAACCAGCCGGAGCATCCGGGCACCATGATCCGGGAGACCTTCGAGGAGTCGGAGACGGAGCGTACCTCCGGCAGCATGATCACCGGCATCGCCGGCAAGAAGGGCTTCTCCGTCATCACCCTCACCAAGAACGGCATGTCCTCGGAACTGGGGGCGGTGCGCCGCATCCTGGAGGTGCTGGAGCGGTACAACATCAATGTGGACTATCTGCCCTCCGGCATCGACAGCGTGTCGCTGGTGGTGGAGACCGGCAAGTCCTCACCGTATCTGTATCAGGCCATGGGCGACCTGGAGAAGGAGATAAAGCCCGACAGCCTGCACCTTACCGACGGCATGGCCATCGTGGCGGCCGTGGGCCGGAAGATGGCGTTCCAGCCCGGTTCTTCCGGCAAGATCTTCGGCAAGCTGGGTGAAAACGGCATCAACATCCGCATGATCACCCAGGGGCCGGAGGAACTGAACATTATCGTGGGCGTGGACGGGGCTGACTTTGAGAAGGCCATCCGCACGCTGTACGACAGCTTTGTGAAATAAAAAAGGAGGAGCTATCCATGAAACAGTATAAAGTTGCGATCCTGGGCGCCACCGGTGCGGTGGGCTGCGAGATGATGAAGATCCTGGCGGAGCGGGATTTCCCTGTGGCAGAGCTGCACCTGCTGGCATCGGAACGATCCGTGGGGCAGCTGCTGCCCTGGAAGGGACAGGACATCGCCGTGGAGCTGGCCTGCGATGAGGCCTTCAAGGGCATGGACATCGTGCTGGGCGCGGCGGAGAACGACATCGCCAAGAGGTTTGCGCCGGCCATCGTCAAGGCGGGGGCCGTGTTTGTGGACAACTCCAGCGCGTTCCGCATGGACCCCGATGTGCCGCTGGTCATTCCTGAAATCAACCCCGAGGACGCCAGAAAGCATAAGGGCATCATCGCCAACCCCAACTGCACCACCATCGTGTCGCTGGTGGCCATCAACGCCCTGAATCAGGACAGCCCCATCGAGAGCATCATCGCCTCCAGCTATCAGGCGGTGTCCGGCGCGGGAGCCGGCGGCCCCATCGAGCTGCTGAACGAGGTGGAGCGGCTGGGCCAGGGCGAGCCGGTGGAGCCCAAGGTGTTCCAGTACCAGATCGCCTATAACGTCATTCCCCAGATCGGCGGCGAGGCCTTCGAGGGCTACACCTCCGAGGAGATGAAGATGCAGAACGAGGGGCGCAAGATCATGCACCTGCCGGAGCTGAAGGTCAGCTGCACCTGCGTGCGGGTGCCGGTGGTGCGGAGCCACAGCGTGTCCATCGTGGTGCGGACCAGAGAGAAGATCTCCGTGGAGCGGGCGCGGCAGCTGATCGCGGCGGCACCGGGGTGCCGTCTGGTGGACGATCTGGCCAACAAGCGCTATCCCATGCCGCTGGAGACCAGCGATCAGGATCTGGTGTTCGTGGGCCGCATCCGCGACGACCTCACCAGCGACAACGGTCTGAACATCTGGTGCTGCGGCGATCAGGTGCGCAAGGGCGCGGCCACCAACGCCGTGCAGATCGCCCAGCTGCTGGTGCAGGAGTAAGGGAATATCGGACATCGAAAGTAAAGCCGCCTTCGGGCGGCTCAGCAAGCCGGAAAGTCCGCATGGGCTTCCCGGCTTGCTGCTTGCAAAATCGAAAAATCAGGGCAATTGCTGATTTTGCGATTTTGGTCGCTGCGGCGGGTGACGAAACGCGAAAGGGAACCCTGACGGTTCCCTTTCGCGCTGTCCTTCCCGCCGAGACCTCTGCTGGATGCTCGTTTTGGGGGGACAGCTTTACTTTTTCGGCGAAACCGGATATAATGGCAGAAAACGACCCCACGGAGGAACAGCCTATGAGAAATTGGAGACGGGCGGCGGCGCTGCTGCTGGCCCTTTGTATGACGCTGCTGCTGGCAGCCTGCGGCGAGGACCCCAACGATGAGGAGAAGCTGTCGGTGGTGATGACCGGCGCGGTGCGGACGATGGACCCCGCTCAGGCGGTGACGCCGGCGGAGCGCACCGTGGTCAAGCATGTGTTTGAGAACCTGATGCGGCCCAGCGCCGAGGGCGCGGTTCACGCCGTGGCCCGCAGCTACACCGAGGAGACGGCGCTGGACGGCACGGTGACGTATACGTTCCAGCTGCGTACCGACGCGAAATGGTCTGACGGCAGCGCCGTCACGGCCGGCGACTTCGTGTACGCCTGGCGGCGGCTGGTGGACCCTGAGACCAACAGCCCCAACGCCGATGCACTGGCCATGGTGGCGGGGTACGACAAGGCGGTGCTGGGCGATACCGAGGCGCTGCAGGTGTCGGCGCCGGACGACCACACGCTGGTGGTGGTGCTCAGCGGCAGCTACCCGTCGTTCATCGAGAGCACCTGCACGTCGGCAGTCACCATGCCGGTGCAGGAGAAGGCGGTGACGGGCCACGACAACTGGAGCGTCAGCAGCCTGTGGTTCGTGGGCAACGGCGCCTACGAGCGCACCGGCGACTGGAGCGACAGTACGCGGCTGACGCTGCACACCCGTGCGGCGTACTACGACGTGAAGCGGCTGGGGCCGGACCGCATCGACATCCAATTGAAGGACCGGCAGGCGGCGGACGCCAGTGCCGGAAAGGTGGATATCGTCATCGGGGCCGGCGGGGAGGACGCCCAGCAGGGCGGCGACCCCACGGTGGGCATCCTGCTGTTGAACCAGATGGCCACCAGCATGAGCCGCAGTGAGCTGCGGCGGGCGCTGAGTCTGGTCATCGACCGCAATGCGGTGGCGGAGGCCATGGGGCAGGACTACACGGCGGCGGAGGGACTGGTGCCCTACGGCATCCTTACCGCCAGCGGGGAGGAGTTCCGCGTGGTCAACGGCACACGGATCGACAACGATCCGGACAAGTACGAGGAGCGGTGTCAGGGTGCGCTGGCGCTGCTGCGGCAGGCGGGGTTCAGCAACGCCGTGAGCCTCAGTGCGCTGGACACGGTGACGCTGGCATATGACCGGACATCGGATCAGGCCCAGGCGGCCCAGCAGCTCCAGCAGCTCTGGGAGGCACAGCTGGGCATCAAGGTGCAGCTGGTGGGGCTGGAGAGCTTCGAGCTGAAGCAGCGGCTGGCCAACGGCGAGTTCGTGATCGCGCTGATGGAGATGACGGCCCACAACAACGATGCACTCGCCTATCTGGACCCCTGGCGCAGTACGGACATGCGAAACTACGGCATGCTGTACCTCAACGCCTACGACATTCTGATGAAGATCGCGGCCACCAGCAATTCCCAGGAGGCGGAGGACGCCTACCTGCGGGATGCGGAGCAGCTGCTGCTGGAGACGGGGTACGTCATCCCGCTGTACGGCAGGACGCAGCCCTGCGTCATCCGCGACGGCGTGCTGGGCGCGGTGTCCGACGGGCTGGGGAACTGGTACTTCGGCGGCGTGACCCGCGCGTCATAGGGGAGATAGAAGCAAGCACCCCGCAGGCATTGCCTGCGGGGTGCTTGCTTCGTGCGGGATGATGCGTGTGTCCGCGGGGTGCTGTTTGCGTGTGGCGGAGATGTTATTTGCGGCGGGCGGAGTCCACCACCACAGCCTGGGCGCGGGCCAGCTTCAGGTCGTGGCGCAGGCGCAGGGGCGGCAGCTGCTGGCGCAGCAGGTCGCGGGACAGCTGGTACTGAGCGGAGAGCTCCGCGTACTTCTGCTCCACGTCATCGTCGGTGACATCGATACCCTCCAGACGGGCGATCTCCGTCATGGCCAGCTCGAAGCGGGCGGCGCCGGCGGCCTGTTCCCGTGCGTGGGCGCGGAGGTCCTCCATAGAGGTACCGCTGGACTCCAGATACTGCTCCAACTGCACACCCTGGCCCTCCAGATGGCCGCGCAGCTCCTGAATGAGGCCGTCCAGCTGGTTTTCCACCATGGCGTCGGGCAGCTCGACCTCCATGCCTGCCAGCACCTGACCGATCAGGTCGTTGGCGAACTGCTCTGCGGCCTCCGACTGTTTTTTGGCCACCGCCTGCTCCATGACGCTGCGGCGCAGGTGGGAGAGGTCGGTGAAGCCCTGCGCCTTGGCAAATGCGTCATCCAGCGTGGGCGTGGAGCGGCGGGTGATCTCATGGACCTTGATGTGGAACGTGGCGTCCTTGCCCGCCAGCTCCGGCGTGTAGGCGGTGGGGAAGGTCACATGGATATCTCGCTCCTCGCCTGTACGGGCGCCGGCCACCTGCTCCTCAAAGCCGGGGATGAAATAGCCGCTGCCCAGCAGCAGGGGATAGCTCTCACCCTTGCCGCCCTCGAAGGCCACACCGTCCACGAAGCCCTCAAAGTCCAGCACCACCTCGTCGCCCATGGCGGCGCGGTCGGGATGCTCCTCGGTCATGTGGGCGCGGGCGTACTCCTCCAGCGCGGCCTGGGTGTCCTCCTCGGACAGCTCCGCCTGGGGGTACACGGCGCTGAGACCCTTGTACTGGCCCAGCTTTACCTCGGGGTACAGGTCGATGAGAGCGGTGAAGGTGAAGCCATCCGGGCCAATGTCCTCCACCGTCAGGGTGGGGGTGCCGGCGATGGAGATGTCCTCCTGCCCGATGGCATCCACCAGCGCCTGGGGATACGTCTCGTTGACGGCCTCCTGATACAGAAAATCGCTGCCGTAGACGGCTTCGATCTTCTCGCGGGTGGGCTCGCCCTCCACGGGGCACAGAGCCTTGATGCCATTGTAGCAGTGCATCAGCGCGTCCTGCCATGTGCCGCGGTCCACGGCTACGGTCAGGCGCACCTGACGGTTTTCCGGAATGTTCTCGCGTTTTTTGATCTCCATGGGAGGTCCTCCTTCTTTCGGCAAAAGCTGCCTATTATCATCAGTATACTATACCCACCGGCGGATGGCAAGCCTGTCAGGCACTTCCAAGAGAATGCCGGAGTTGTAAAATTATTGTGACATTTATCACAAAACAGTTGCCGGCGGCGGGGGTATCTGCTACAATACGGGATACAATTATCATCCTGTGGGAGGTTTCTATGCAGCGCATCAAGACGTTTATCCACGACCATCCGCACATGTGGTGGGGGCTGTTTCTGCCGGTCTATCTGGGCATATTTTTCACCATTGAGCACTTTATCACCGACAACTACTGGGCTACCCAGCTGCCCATCGACTACAAGATCCCGTTTCTGGAGGGTTTTGCCCCCATCTACGCCAGCTGGAGCGTACTGCTGTTTATTCTGGGCATCTACCTCATCCTCAAGGATGGCGAGGGCTTCCGGCGGTATATGTGGAGCATCATGATCACGTTCCTGTTCAGCACGCTCATCTGCGCCCTGATCCCCAACGGGCAGGACCTGCGGCCCGCTGTGATGCCCAGGGACAACATCTTCTGCGATCTGGTGGCCTACACCTACTCACTGGACACCAACACCAACGTGTTCCCCAGCGTCCACGTGGTGGGCGTCATTGACGCATGGTTCGCCATATGGCACACCAGGGGGCTGAAGAAGCGGGCGTGGCGGTGGAGCACTGCGGTGTACGGCGTTCTGGTCATCGCATCCACCATGTTCATCAAGCAGCATGCGGTCATCGACGTGCTGGCGGGCCTTGTGGTGGGATTTCTGGGCAACTATATCGTATACGGTATCATAGGCAGGCGGCGGGACCGCCGCCTGAGAAGGGAGGCGTAAAAGCGATGGAGATCGGCGCATCCCCGCTGTTCCGCGGGATCAGCGAGGAGTCCCAGCAGGCCATGCGTACCTGCTTTGACATGCGGGAGGTCAGCTTCCGCGCCGACGAGGTGATATACGACTTTGGCGCGGGGCGGAACATGGTGGGCGTGCTGGCGGAGGGCGCAGCGGTCATCGAGCGCATCGACCAGCAGGGAAGCCGCACCATTCTGGAGCGGCTGGAGAGCGGCGGCGTGTTCGGGGAGATGCTGATGTTCGAGAATGTGACCGGCGACAGCATCACCGTGGTGGCGGAGACCGCCTGCCGCGTGTGGTTCATGGCCGCCGACCAGGTGACGAAGCGGTGCGAAAAGGCCTGCGCCCACCACACACAGGTGGTGGAGAACATGTTCCAGCTGGTGGCAGAGAAGGCCACATCTCTGTATGAGCGGGTGGAGGTGCTGAGCCGCCGCAGCATACGGGACAAGCTGATGTGCTATTTCTCGCTGATGGCCGCCAAAAACCGCAGCGGGGAGTTCTCGCTGCCGTTTTCCCTTAGCGCGCTGGCGGACTATATCTCCACGGACCGCAGCGCTATGATGCGGGAGTTGAAGAAGATGCGGCAGGAGGAACTGGTGGATGTCCACGGCCGGAAAGTCCTGCTGCAGCAGGGGGTCTGAGCCGTTTTTCCGGCAAATGAAGATTGACGGGTCTGCCGGTTGGTGTTACAATGAAGCGGAAAGCGGATATGCCGTGACAGTGATCCCCTGTGCCGGACACCGAACATTAGAGAAGAAGGAGCCGTGATGTATGTATCGCATCGTTAGAAAAGAAGCGCTGAAGCCCACTGTGATCCTGTACGAGATCGAAGCGCCTATGGTGGCCAAGAAGGCGGAGCCGGGCCAGTTCATTATCCTGCGCGTGGACGAGAAGGGCGAGCGCATCCCCATTACGATCCACGACTATGACCGCGAAAAGGGCACCGTGACCATTATCGTCCAGACCGTGGGCGCCACCACCGAGAAGCTGAGCCACAAGCAGCAGGGCGACTGTCTCCACGATTTCGTGGGTCCCCTGGGCCGCCCCACCGAGACGGAGGGCAAGAAGAAGGTCTGTGTCGTCGGCGGCGGCGTAGGCTGCGCCATCGCCTACCCCGTGCTGAAGAAGTTCCATGACTGCGGCGCAGAGGTCCACGCTGTGGTGGGCTTCAAGA
>ERZ772855.584-NODE-584-length-41862-cov-13.742077_pt1 | contig 41862 bp, 28 predicted proteins | sample MGYA00511900_ERZ772855 | MGnify/ENA primary metagenome ERZ772855 (study PRJEB29015, sample SAMEA2737701) | human gut metagenome | biome: human gut; feature: human-associated habitat; material: faeces | place: China | collected 2012 ... | reverse complement strand
GGGTGCCGATCTCGTCCTGACGGCGGTAGCGCTTGCCGATGGAACCGGCGTCGTCAAAGTCCACCATGAAGTCCTTGCGCAGCTCCCGATAGATCTCCTCGGCCTTGGGGCTGAGCTTCTTGGACAGGGGCAGAATGGCCGCCTTGTAGGGCGCCAGCGCCGGATGTAGACGAAGCACGGTGCGCACGTCGGCATTGCCCTTCTTGTCGGTGCCTACCACTTCCTCGTCGTAAGCTTCACACAGGAACGCCAGAGCAACCCGGTCGCAGCCCAGAGACGGCTCGATGACGTAGGGAATGTAATGCTCGCCCTTCTCCTGATCGTAGTATTCCAGACTCTTGCCGGAGGCCTCCTGATGGCGGCCAAGGTCGTAATTGGTACGGTCGGCAATGCCCCACAGCTCGCCCCAGCCGTTGCCGAAGGGGAACTGATACTCGATATCGGTGGTGGCGCGGGAATAGAAGGCCAGCTCAGCAGGCTCGTGATCCCGCAGACGCAGGGAATCTTCCTTGATGCCAAGAGACGTCAGCCAGTTTTTGCAGAAGTCCTTCCAGTAGGCGAACCACTCCAGATCGGTGCCGGGCTGGCAGAAGAACTCACACTCCATCTGCTCAAATTCCCGGGTACGGAAGGTGAAATTGCCGGGGGTGATCTCGTTGCGGAAGGCCTTGCCAACCTGACAGACGCCGAAGGGCAGCTTGCGGCGGGTGGTGCGCTGGATGTTGGCGAAGTTCACAAAAATGCCCTGCGCCGTCTCGGGACGGAGATAGCAGGTGGAGGCGGTGTCCTCGGTGACGCCGATCTGGGTCTTGAACATCAGGTTGAACTTGCGGATGGCGGTAAAGTTGTGCTTGCCGCAGTTGGGGCAGACCACGTCCTCGTGGCTTGCGATGAAAGCGTCCATCTCGTCAAAGCTCATGGCGTCCACATTGACGCTCTTGCCGGACTCGGCGGCCTCGATGAGCTTGTCCGCCCGTTGACGGGAGCCGCAGCCCTTGCAGTCCACCAGCGGGTCAGAGAAGTTGCCCACGTGGCCGGTGGTGACCCAAGTCTGGGGGTTCATGATGATAGCGGCGTCCAGACCCACGTTATAGTCGGACTCCTGCACGAACTTTTTCAGCCATGCCTTTTTCACGTTGTTCTTGAATTCCACGCCGAGGGGGCCGTAGTCCCAGGAGTTGGCCAGACCGCCGTAGATTTCGGAACCGGCGTAGACATAGCCCCGGTTCTTGCAGAGGTTCACGATCATGTCCAGTGTTTTTTCGCTGTTTTTCATTGTATTTCCTCCAAAAATGGTTATTTATGGGGTGAAAACTCATTATACACGCTTCTTGTCCAAAGGTCAAGCTTCTTCCGCACGGAAAGATTCTCCCAGATCGCCGATCATCATTTCGTAGACCTGACTCCCGATATCCACGGTGGTCTTGCCCTTCAGGTTCTCCGCCGGGATCACGTCCACCAGATGCAGCTCCACGTCGGTGGGCTTCAGATGGGTGACGTTGTGGAAGATCTGCCGGGTGTTCTGGATGGTGCATACCACGATGGGGACATTCGCCTTCTGGGCAATCTTGAACACGCCGCTGCGGAAATGGTGGAGCTTGCCGTCCTTGCTGGTGTAGCCCTCGGGGAAGACGGCGACAGACGCTTCGTCGTCCTTCAGCAGCTGGATGCACTTGATAATGGTTTTCAGGGCGGCGCGGTCATTCTCCCGGTCGATGGGCTGGCAGAGAATTTTGTGCATGACCTTGCCCACGATGAACAGCTTCTGATTCTCCTGCTTGGTGACAAAGGCCAGCTGGCTCTTCGGGAAGCAGTGCAGCAGCACACAGGGGTCGGCGATGAACAGGTGGTTGCACACCAGCACGAACCGCCCCTCGGTGGGAACCTTCTCCAAGCCCGTCGTATGGATGCGCACCCGAAGCAGGCTGACCAATGCGTCAATGTACACCTGCGTGACCCTGCGGTAAAACGGGCTGTCGTGCTCCTGAGGCTTGTCCATGTCCACGAAGGCGCAGACCAGACACAGAAAACCAAAGGCTGCCAGCGTAAGAACCAGAAACGTCCCGACGAACAGCGCCGGGAGCCACCAGAACGCCACCCCGCCGCAAATACAGATCAAAACCGCCGCAACCGCGGACACGGCGGCAATTCCCTTCAACAACATGGTTTTCCTCCCCACCTGAATCTTAATCCCATTATACTCCGATTTTCCGTGTGAAACAAGAAGAAATTCTACACAAAGAGTTTTTTTACAAAGGGCTGGAAATTAGGGGAATAGACTGGTATAATAATGAAAAAAAGTGCCGGGGCAGCCTGCTGCCCCCATTTACCGGATATTTGTGTCCATGGAGGATTCCGCTATGAAACAAACATGCAAACAAAAACGTCTGCCCATAGTCACCGTCGTGCTGGGCTGCTGCGCGCTGATTCTGCGGCGCGTGCTTTACGCCGTGGCCATGGACGTGAAAAATCTGCTGCCGGTGAATCACCCGCTGGAAATCGTCCTGTGGGTTCTCACCGCGATTGCCGCCGCGTGGATCATCGCTTCCGTGTGGAAGCTGGACGGCTCGGCAAAGTATGAGGATAATTTCCGGCCCTCCCTGATGGCCGCCGTGGGGCATTATATTGCCGCGGCGGGAATCCTGCTGACGGTGCTGCTGCCATGGTGGATGGAGGGTCGGCTGCTGCTTCTGCGCCGGGTGCTGGGCGCTGCGTCGGCGGTGGGGCTGATCGTGGCCGGACGCTGCCGCAGGGCGGGGAAATGTCCGCTGTTTCTGACACATCTGGCTGTGTGCGCCTTTTTCGTCGTCCATATGCTGGGCAATTACGGCATCTGGTGCAGCAATCCCCAGCTTCAGGACTACTGGCTGGACCTGTCCGCCAGCGCGCTGATGGCGCTGTTTGCTTTCTACGAAGCCGCCTTTGACGTTGGTCTTGGCCGGCGGCGGATGCAGCTGGCCACGGGGCTGATGGCCGCCTATCTCGGCTGCGCGGCGCTGTCCGGCTCCGGGTATCTGATTCTGTATTTCGGGTGCGCGGTGTGGGCGCTGACCGACCTGTGCAGCCTGACGCCCAAGCCCAAACAGGAGAACGCCCCATGAAGCTCCCCTCGTATGTTTTGGAATGCCTGAACGCGCTGGAAGCTGCCGGATATCCTGCCTACGCGGTGGGCGGCTGCGTGCGGGACGCCTGCCTTGGCCTGCAGCCCCACGACTATGACATCTGCACCGCCGCCGTCCCGCAGCAGACTGAAGCGGTCTGCGCCGGGAAAAAGCTGGTGCTGGCGGGAGAAAAGCACGGCACCGTAGGCGTGGTCACGGCGGGGGGCGTGGTGGAGATCACCACCTTCCGCACGGAGGGCGCGTACCGGGACAACCGGCACCCGGACTGGGTGAAATTTGTGGACAGCGTGGAAAGCGACCTTGCGCGGCGGGACTACACTGTGAACGCCATGGCCTATTCCCCCACCCGGGGCTTTGCCGACCCCTTCGGCGGCCGGGTGGATTTGGAATCAAAAGTGCTGCGGGCGGTGGGCGATCCCGTGACCCGGTTTCAGGAGGACTCCCTGCGGATTCTGCGAGGAGTGCGGTTCGCCGTGAAATACGGCCTGAGCGTTGACCCGGCGACGGAAAGCGCCATGAAATCTCAGGCGCAGTTGATGGACAATCTGGCGGAGGAACGGGTCTTCGACGAGTTATGTAAACTTCTCCCACTGGTCAGCGCGGAAGATTTATGCCGCTTTGCCCCGATTCTGGGGGCTGTAATTCCCGAATTGCAGCCCATGATCGGCTTCGACCAGCACAGCCCCCACCACGCCTACGACCTGTTCACCCACACTGCCCACGTGACGGCGGGCGTCAGCGCCGATCTGACGCTGCGCTGGGCAGCGCTGCTTCACGACACCGGCAAAGTTGCCACCTTTACCCGGGACGCCACCGGCCGGGGGCATTTTTATGGCCACGCCCAGAAGAGCGCGGAGATCGCCGACGGCGTTTTCCGGCGGCTGAAAGCCCCCACGGCTCTGCGGGAGCAGGCGGTGCTGCTCATCGGCCAGCACATGGCACTGCTGACCCCGGATAAGAAGCTGCTGCGCCGCCGGATCAGCCGTCTGGGCTGGGACACGCTGGACAAGCTGCTTCTCTTGCAGGAGGCGGACATGGGCGGCAAGGGTACCGGCGAAGGGGAGGAACTGGATGTGTTCCCGAAGATCCGGGCTGTTCTGGCGGAGATTCGGGCAGAGAACGCCTGCCTGACGGTAAAAGACCTCGCCGTCAACGGAAACGATCTTCTGGCGCTGGGATATCAAGGAAAATCCATCGGTGAGGCCCTGAACGCTCTGCTGGAAGGGGTGCTGGACGAGACGCTGCCAAACGAGCGTCAGGCGCTGCTGGACAGGGCAAAGCAGAGAGTTGCGAACGACGGTATTTCTTCGGAATAAACCAGAATTTCTGGAGGTACTGATATGGCAGAATCCTATTATAAGCCCTGCGCCGAATTTTACAGGTGCAATGAACTGATCGAAAAATATTGGGAAAGCAAACAATATGACAAGTGCTTCGCCGGTCACATGGAACTGGCGGAGAAAGGCTACCCCTTGGCGGAATGTCAGGTCGGATACTTCTATTTGGAAGGGCTTGGCGTCGAAAAAGATTTGCCAAAAGCCTTTTACTGGACGGAAAGAGCCGCCACGCACGGCGATTGGGACGGTCAGTACAATCTTGGTTCTTTCTATGAAGACGGTGTCGGCGTTGCACAGGATTTGGAAAAAGCGAAATACTGGTATAAAGCAGCGGCACAGCAGGGACACGATCTGGCTATCCAAAAGTGCAGAGAATACCGGATAAACTACGAAATATAACCACAGCTTAATTTACACACAAGGAGGCTGCAATCATATGAACATTGCCATTGTCACGGGAGCCAGCTCCGGCATGGGGCGGGAATTCGTCCGCCAGCTCAGCGGATACGTTTCCGTGGACGAGATCTGGGCGGTCGCCCGCCGGGCGTCGGCTCTGGAAACCCTGAAAGCCGAAACAAGCGTCCCGGTTCGTCCCATCGTGCTGGATTTGCTGGAAGCATCCAGCTTTACGGAACTGGAAGCCCTGCTGGAATCTGAAAAGCCCAACGTCAGACTGCTTGTCAACGCCGCGGGCTTCGGCAAATTCGGCGCTTACCAGAAGGTGCCCGTGGAGGACGACTGCCGCATGATCGACCTGAACTGCAAGGCGCTGCTGCTCATGACCCGGCTGTGCGTTCCCTACATGCAGCCCGGCAGCCACATTCTGGAGCTGGACAGCCTGTCTGCCTTCCAGCCAGTGCCGTACATCACCACCTACGCCGCCACCAAGGCTTTCGTCCTCAGCTACAGCCGCGCCATGAACCGGGAGCTGAAGGCGCAGGGCATCCGGGTCATGGCCATGAACCCCGGCTGGGTAAAAACGGAATTCTTCAATCATGCGTTCCAGACCAACGCCGACAACGAGGTGCGCTACTTTAACCGCCTGTACGAGGCGAAGGACGTGGTCAAAACCGGCCTTAACGACCTGTACCACTCGAAAAAGGACTGCTCCATCCACGGCTTCCCCGTCAAATTCCAGGTGTTCCTGGTGAAGCTGCTGCCCCACAGCCTGGTGATGAACACCTGGCTTAACCAGCAGAAAAAAGCAAAGAACAACAAGGGGCTTACGACGAAATGAGGAAGGGGATTCCTGCCCTCCTTCTGACTCTGTCGCTGCTGCTCTGCGGCTGCCGGCTTCTCCCGGAGCGGATCCCCCCTGCCGGCCTCACCGTCCACTTTCTCGACGTGGGGCAGGCGGACTGCGCCCTGCTGGAAAGCGGCGGGGAGTACATGCTCATTGACGGCGGCAACCGGGAGGATGGCCGGCTGGTCGTCTCCTACCTAGAGCAGCAGGGCGTTGAGGAACTGGCCTACGTGGTGTGTACCCACGCCCACGAAGACCACGTGGGCGGTCTTCCTTCAGTTCTGGCGGTGTACCCCACCCACGCCGTGTATGCCCCCACCCGGACGTATGCCTCCAAGGTGTTCGACGATTTCGTCTATTACGCCGACCAGCAGCGGCTGGAGATCACCATTCCCTCCCCCGGCGACAGCTGGACGCTGGGAGAGACTTCTGTCACAATCCTCGGCCCGGTGCAGTCCTACGCCGACCCCAATGACACCTCCATCATTTTGAGGGTGGAGTACGGCGACACCTCTTTCCTGTTCACCGGGGACATGGAGACCAGCGCGGAAAACGACATGCTGGACTACTGGGGCAGCCGGATGTCGTGGGAAACGGACGTGCTGAAGGTGGGGCATCACGGCTCCGACACCTCCACGGGCTACCGCTTTCTCAACGAGGTAAGCCCCGACTACGCCGTGATCTCCGTGGGCAAGGGCAACTCCTACGGTCACCCCCATGAGGAACCGCTGTCCCGGCTGAATCAGGCGGGCGTCACCATTCTGCGCACCGACGAGCTTGGCACCATCGTCGCCCGCACGGACGGCAAAGAGGTCACGTTCACATGGGACAACCAGTCGGCGAACCCGGAAAATGCGGAGCCTGCCCAGCCGGTGCAGTTCATCGGCAACGTCAACTCCCACAAGTTCCACGCCCCCGACTGCGCGAACCTCCCCTCGGGGAAAAACCGGATCATCTTCGACACCTACGAGGAAGCGATCGACGCGGGCTATACGCCCTGCGGAAGCTGCCTCGGGTAACGGACACAAATACGCCCCTGACACAGGCATCATGACTGTGTCAGGGGCTTTCGCATGCAGCAGTGGTAATTATGCACGAAAAAGTATATTAAAATTTGTAAATATGCTATAAAAGTGGGATTTCTTTGCGTAAAATCCGCCTCTTAATTGTCAATTCACTTGACAAATTACCGGGTAGATGGTACAGTAAAACCAGAGCAAGACCGGGGTTCCCGGATTCATATTTATAAAGGAGAGAAAACCATGAAGCGTTCCGAAGTCAACAAAGCGCTGCGGGAGCTGGAGGCCATGTGCCAGAAATACCGCTGCTACCTGCCCCCCTTCTGCCATTTTACCCCGGAGGAATGGGAAACCAAAGGTCACGAATACGACGAAGTCCGGGACTGCTGTCTGGGCTGGGACATCACGGACTACGGTCAGGGGAATTTCGATAAGATCGGCTTCTCCCTCATCACCATCCGCAACGGCAGCCAGACTATGCGGGAAAAATACCCCAAGGTCTACGCCGAGAAGCTGCTGTTCCTGAAAGAGGGACAGTATTCCCCCAACCACTTCCACTGGTACAAGACCGAGGACATCATCAACCGGGGCGGCGGAAACGTGCTGATCCGGGTGTACAATTCCCACCCCGACGAGTCCATCGACTATGAAAGCGATGTCACCGTCCATACTGACGGCAGGACTTACACCGTCCCCGCCGGAACCCAGATCCGCCTGACCCCCGGCGAGTCCATCTACATTCAGCAGTACCTGTACCACGATTTCGAGGTGGAGCCGGGTACGGGCGACGTGCTGCTGGGCGAGGTCAGCCAGTGCAATGACGATGCCAAGGACAACCGCTTCAACCCGCCCATGGGCCGCTTCCCGGCCATCGAGGAGGACGAAGCGCCTTACCGTCTGCTCTGCACCGAGTACCCCGCGGCCAAGGACTGAGGAGGACACGGGATGATCGACGTAGTAGCACTGGGCGAACTGCTCATTGATTTTGCGGCAAAGTCCACGGACAGCGCCGGATACCCCACCATGGCTGCCAATCCCGGCGGCGCCCCCGGCAATTTTCTGGCCGCGCTGAACGCCTACGGCAGAAAGACCGCGTTTCTGGGCAAGGTGGGAAACGACGCCTTCGGCAATCTGCTGCTGGGGACGCTGAACGCCGCCGGAATTGAGACGAAAGGCATTCTGGTGGACGACAGCGTGTTTACCACGCTGGCCTTTGTGACCTTCGATGAAAGCGGCGACCGCTCCTTCTCCTTCGCCCGGAAGCCCGGCGCGGACACCCAGCTGCGGTGGGAGGAAGTGGACAAATCCCTCATTGACGAGGCCAAGGTGTTCCACTTCGGCACCCTGAGCCTGACGGACGAACCTGTCCGCACGGCGACCCAGAAGGCGGTTGCCTACGCCAAAGCGCAGGGGAAGCTCATCAGCTGCGACCCCAATCTGCGGCTTCCCCTGTGGCCGGATGCGGACGCAGCGAAGGAGCAGATGCTCTGGAGTCTGCGTCAGGCGGACGTGGTGAAAATCAGCGACAACGAGGTGGAATTCCTCTGGAACTGCACCCCGGAGGAGGGCGCGGACAAGCTGCTGACGGAGTTCGGCGTGTCCCTCGCCATGGTGACGCTGGGGCCTGACGGCTGCCTGCTGAAAACGAGGACGGCGGCTTTCCGCGCCGTCTGCCCCAAGGTGCATCCCGTGGACACCACCGGCGCGGGGGACATCTTCGGCGGCAGCGCCATGGCAAGGCTGCTGGAGCTGGACAAGCCCGTCAGCAGGCTGACGGAAGACGACCTCAAATACATCGGCAGCTTCGCCGCCGCGGCGGCCAGCCTGTCCACAGAGCATTCCGGCGGCATTCCCAGCATCCGTGAAAAGGACGCGGTTCTGAAGGCAATGGGATAAATTCTGACCCGGGGCGGTACGTCCCGGGTCATTATAGCTATGAAATTGAGGGGATTCCAATGACGCAGAAGCCGCGCAATGCCGACTATACAAGAGAATACAACCGCAAGGCGGTTCTACAAATTCTCCGCCGTCAGGCCATGAGCCGGGCAGAGTTGGCGCGGGCTACGGGTCTGACACGGGCGGCGGCGTCGCTGATCGTGGAGGAGCTTCTGAACGCAGGTGTTGTGACGGAACTTGCCCCCCAGTCCGCCGGACGGGGGCGCAGTGCCACACCGTTGGCTCTGCGCCCGGACAGCTATTATGCCCTTGCGGTGGATTTGGCCAGAAAGGGCTGCACGGTGGGACTGTGCGATATCGGCGGCAACCTGCTGCAATGCCGGGAGCTGCCGGAGCAAAGCGACATGACGGACGCCATCACCGGGGCGCTTGCGTCCCTGCTGGAAACCGTGGATAAGCGCAAGGTGCTGGGCATCGGCATCAGCGCCCCCGGCCCGCTGGACTGCGAAAACGGCCGCATCCTCAACCCGCCCCGGTTCGAGCAGTGGCACGGCATGGACATCGGCAAGCGCCTGTCGGACGACCTGGGACTGCCTGCATACCTGGAACACGACGTCTGCGCCATGGCGCTACATCAGCGAAGCACAGGGCAGAGCCGGAACTTTATGCTTCTGTTCATCGACATCGGCATCGGCGCGGCCATTGTGTCCGGCGGGGAGCTGCTGGGGAATTTTACCGGCGAGCTGGGTCACACCACCATCCGCTTCGACGGGCGGCTGTGCGCCTGCGGCAACCGGGGGTGTTTGGAAACCTACGCCTCGATCCCGGCGCTGCTGGAGGGTTCCGGCTTCCGGGACTGGTTCGACCTCATTGACCATGCAGACGACCCGGAAGCGCAAAAACTTCTCGATCAGGAAGCGGTCTATCTGTCGGCAGGCTTAATTAACCTGTTGAATCTGATCCCCGTGGACAGCATTTATCTTGCGGGGGACATCTGCTGCCGGCACGAGCTTCTGATCGGGCGGCTCCAGCGGGAGATCAGCGCGAAAGCGCTGTACCGGGGCAGGAATGACACCCGCATTCTCCCGGTGGCAGATACCCCCAACATGGGCGTCCTGTCGGCGGCGGAAGTGGTTTTTTCGAGATTTTTTACGGTGTAATCAGGGATATGACCAGATTGGCCGCCCCTGCCAGCAGCATCACCAGAATGGGACTGAGCTTTGTCCTCCGCAGGAGCAGAAACGCCGCGGCGAACAGGGCGACCATATTCCAGTTCGTGCCGGAAAGACGGATCGCGCCGCTCCAGAAGGCATTGCGCAGAATCAGCACCCCCGCCGAAGCGATCATGGCGACCACTGCCGGACGCAGTGAGCCGAGAACGCTCTGCAATACCGCGATATTGCGGTACTTTAGGTAGAGCTTTGCAATCAGCGTCACCAGAATGCAGGCGGGGAGAATGCAGCCCGCGGTAGCCACCAGCGCCCCCGGAACACCGGCAATTTTCGTTCCCACGAAGGTTGCGGAGTTGACAGCGATGGGGCCGGGGGTCATTTCCGCGATGGTCACGAGATCGGTAAACTCGCTCATGGACAGCCACTGGTGCTCGGTGACGATCTGTGCCTGAATGAGCGGCATGGCGGCGTAGCCGCCGCCGAAACTCAGCGCGCCGATTTGCAGGAAGCTGAGGAACAGCTGTAAATAGATCATTGGGCGTTCCTCCTTTGCTGGACGACCGTTCGGACGACGCCGATGGCGATACAGGCCAGAATGATATACACCGCGTTGACCTTGTAAACGTAGGTCGCTATGAATGCGGTTAACATAACAACCGTAGAGAGGACGGATTTCTGCTTCAGGACGCCGCCGCCCATGTCCAGCACCACGGACGCGATGACCGCGCCCACACCGGCCTGCATACCCGAAAGGACGCTGCTGACAATATAGTTGTCCCGGAACAGCTCGTAAAAATAGGAGATCACCGTAATAATGAGAAACGGCGGGATGATGGACGCAGCAATGGCGGTAACAGCGCCGAGGACACCCGCCAGCTTGAAGCCCACCACGATCGCCCCGTTGACAGCAATCGCGCCGGGGGCGGACTGAGCAATGGCAATGAGATCCAGCATCTCATCCTCCTGAATCCAGTGCAGCTCATCCACAAATTTCTGCTTCATCAGCGTGACGATAACATAGCCGCCGCCGAAGGTAAACGCGCTTAAGTACAGCGTGGAGAAAAACAATTTCGCCAGAATTTTCTTTTTGTCAGTCATACTTCTACCTCCTCCTGCGACCAGTTTACCAGCACTTGACTTATTTGTAAAATAGAATTATTATATGAAATACATATAAAAAACGATATGAATGGGGGACGGCTATGACACTGCGGCATATGAAGATTCTGGTGGAGGTCTACCGCCAGAACAGCGTGACGAAGGCGGCGCAGGCGCTGCATCTGTCCCAGCCCTCGGTGAGTCTGGCGCTGCGGGAATTGGAGGATTACTACGGCGTGACGCTGTTCGAGCGGGTGGGACGCCGGATATCCCCCACGGAGTGCGGCCGGGAATTTTACGGCTACGCCGTCCATGTGGTGTCGCTGATGGATGAGCTGGAAACCCGGATGCGCAACTGGGATGCCATCGGCACCGTCCGCATCGGGGCGACCGTCACCATCGGCACCTATCTTCTGCCGGAGCTGGTGCGGCAGTATCGGGCGGAATTCCCGGCGCTGCACGTAGACGTGCAGGTGTGCCGCGCCAGTCAGGTGGAGCAGCTGGTTCTGGACAACCGCATCGATCTGGGGCTGATCGAGACCCAGCCGGAGCATGAGGAGCTGGTAGCCGTCCCCTTTTCCCGGGACGAATTGCAGGCCATCGTGCCGCCGGACTCCCCGCTCGCGGGGCGGGGGAAAGTGACCATTCAGGAGCTGGCGCAGTTTCCCTTTCTGATGCGGGAGCCGGGGAGTGCCGGAAGAAAGGCACTGGACGGGTATCTCGCGCTGCACCGGCTCTCGGTGCAGCCCGCCTGGGAGAGCGTCAGCACGCAGGCGCTGATCAAGGCCGTTGTGGAAGGGCTGGGCGTGGCGGTACTGCCGAAACTCCTGATCCAGCAGGACGTTGCCAGCGGCAACGTGGTGCCGCTTACGCTGAAAGAGCCGCTGCGGCGAACTCTGAATATTGTCTACCACAAGCGGAAATACCTCTCCGAAAGTATGCAGCGCTTCATCGCGCTGTGCCGGGAGACGGGGGAACAGTAAATGACACGGTGCAGTCCCGCTAAAAGGGACTGCACCGTGTTTCATTTAGTGCATTTCTTCGATATGGTAGATGTAATCCAGCGAGGACAGCGCCTCGATGATCTCCACGTGGGTCTTGTATTTCTTGAGTTCCTGCGAGCAGATGGTCAACGAAACGGAATACACACTCAGCCCGGAACCGGCGTAAGCCTGATTGGCTTCGATGTCGTCGATGCGCAGGCCCAGACGGCGGCTCACCGTGACGAAATCCCGCAGATACGAGCTGCTTTTCAGCTCCATGTGGACTTCAAAATGGTTGGAGCGGTTTTTCAGGTACGCTTCAAAGGCAGGGAAGCCCGCGAGGATACAGAGCAGGAAAACGTACACGATCAGCGTCAGGGCATACAGCCCCGCGCCGGTGGCGAAGCCCAGAATGCAGCAGCTCACCAGTCCCGCCGAGGTGGTCAGTCCCTTGATCTGACCGCGGGAGGAGTAGAGAATGGAGTTGGCGCTGACGGAGGTGACGGCCAGCAGCGTCGCCGCCGACAGCAGCGGCACCTTGCAGCCCAGAAGCACGTATACGTATTGATCCAGCAGCATGGACACGGTGGCGGAGAAGGCCGCAAGCACAAAGGTGCGCAGGCCGGCGCTGTGCCGCTTGCTGGAGCGCTCACAGCCGATGGAGGCCGCCAGCGCCACGATCAGCGCGATGCGCAGGAGTGCCGAGCCGAGATTCAGTCCCGCGCTCCAGGCACCAAGCAGACCCGCAATGGGATCCTCTATGGACAGTAGTTCCTTCATTTCCGTTTCCTCCCCGGCATGGCGGTGTTGGCTTTCCCCGGCGTCCCGAAAAACGCCTCCATCTGGGCGGAATGCTCCGCCGCGGCTTCGGTGAATGCCTGTTCGTCCTCGTAATAGGGGTTGTTGTGCTTGGGCAGCTCCTGCTGAATGGCCTGAATCCGCTCAATCAGCAGCTCCACCTCAGACTTTGGCGGCTGCCCCGGCTCCGTAGCCGGAATGGGCGCAAGGTCTTCCAGCTTGTTGGAGTAGGAGCCGGACAGGTACAGCGACAGCTTGGCGCAGGCGGGGCCGATCAGTTCGTAAAGCACGCTGGATGCCAGAATGATGGTCTCCAGCGCGTTGCCCACCTCGCCGCCCAGCGTCCGGGCGCCGGTGGCCGCCAGACCGATGGCCACGCCCGCCTGCGGGATCAGGGCAAGCCCCAGAAAATTGCGAACCTTTTTGTCCTTCTTCGTCACAAGGCAGCCGAGGAACGCACCGGCATACTTGCCCATGATACGCACCAGAAAATAGAGGATACCGACCACCACCAACGGCGTTGTGCCGATGCTCTCGGAGTTGTCAACCAGCGCATCCAAATCAAAGTTCAGCCCGGAACGCACGAAGAACAGCAGCAGAATGGGGGGGCTGAAATAGTTGAGCTGCTGGAACAGCCGCTTGTCGTCGGTGAGGTTTATGTAGACCATGCCCATGGACATGCACCCCAGCAGCGGGGAAACGTCCAGCATGGCGCAGATGCCGCAGAAGGCGAACAGCAGGGCGATGGAGACGATGAGCCGGTTATCCGTGGAGCGCTTGTGGAGCAGCAGCTTCAGGAAGAAGCCGAAGCCCCCGCCCAGCAGAAGCACCAGCGCGTTGATGGCCAGAGGCTTGAAGATAGCGCCGGCATGGAACGCGCCGGTGGCCGAAGCCAGCGCCACGGAAATGGCGATGCTGTAGGCCACCAGTCCAACCACATCGTCCAGCGCCACCACCTGCAAAAGGGTGTCCACGAAGTCGCCCTTGGCGTGGGTCTGGCGGATGGTCATAACGGTGGAGGCCGGTGCTGTGGCCGAAGCCAGGGCGGCAAGGACGATGGAGAAATTCAGCTCCAGTCCCAGCACGAAAAAGGTGATGATAAACACCAGCACCGAGGCGAGGATTGCCTCGAAAACCGTGATGACCATGACCTTTGCGCCGCTTTTTTTCAGCGTGTCGAATTTGAAGAATTCGCCGGTGCTGAACGCGATAAAGGCCAGCGCGATATCGGCGATGAAATCCATGCCGCCGATCACGTTTCCCGGCACCAGATTCAGGCAGTAGGGGCCGATGAGGATGCCCGCCACGATGTACGCCGTGACATTGGGCAGCCGCAGCCGCTTGGTGACACGGGTAGCCACGAAGCCGCAGATCAGCATGAGCGCAATGGAAACGATAATCACGGAGACGGTATCCGTAATGTGCAGCTTTTCGTAAAATGGAGTCAGCAAGGGACAACGCTCCTTTCAATATAGTTGGTATGGAGAGGTTCAGCCGCAGGAAGACAAAGCGCGCCGCAGACCGCTCCTGTTGAATTTTTATATGATACACACAAACGGAGAAAAAATCAACCCTTATTTTTTGGAATAAATGATAAATTTCAAAATCACCGCCGGAACTGCACTGCCGGGGAGAAAAACGAACGCCCGGTATCCCCCCGGGGGGCTTCTCAAATCGTCAAAAGGGGGATACAATATCGGGAAACCAACTTGGGAGAGAACATCATGGAAAACTGCGCCATTGAAGATAGGGTTGTACGCTACTGGACGATACGGTCTCATGACTTTGGAGCCGTGCGGAAAAACGAATTGGGGAGCATCATGGGGCGGCGCTGGCAGGAGGAGTTGGAAGCCCGGCTGCCGCAAGGAACGCCCTTGAACATTCTGGACGTGGGCACCGGCACCGGATTTTTTGCCATCCTCATGGCGCAGCTGGGACATAAGGTGACGGGCATCGACCTGACCCCCGCCATGCTGGAGGAAGCCGCCGCCATGGCGGCGGGCCTTGGGCTGGACATTGCCTTCCGGCATATGGATGCCCAGCAGCTGGATTTCCCGGACGGCACCTTCGATGTCGTGCTCAGCCGGAATCTGACGTGGACGCTGCCGGAACCGGAGAAAGCCTACGCCCAGTGGCACCGGGTGCTGAAACCGGGCGGGCTGCTCCTGAATTTCGACGCGGACTACGCGGCGAACGTGCGCAGCGAAAGCACCCAGAACTGCTCCGTAGCGCCGGACAGCCCCTACGGCCATGTGGGCATGACGGAAGCGCTGGTGGAGGAAAACAACGCCATCACTTTGGCGCTGGACGTGGGACAGAAGCGGCCCGCGTGGGACGAAGCCGTGCTGAAAAAGGTCGGGTTTTCCCACTGCCGGACGGACTTGACGGTAGGCCGGCGGGTGCTGGGGGCGGCTGACCTTATCCACGCGCCCATGTTCGGCGTGTTTGCGCAGAAATAAATATGATTCCGGACGCCGCGGGGCTGAAAAGCCTGCGCGGCGTTGTTTTGCAGTTTTTCCATAAATTTTTATCGATTTGCAACCCCCAGGGGGGCTTCCGCCGACCTTTTTCGTGTGCTAGTATATGTCATACAAATATACAAGTTCCCAAAATTCCCGCCGCTGTCCTGACAGTTGGCCGGGTACAGGAGGATTCCATATGAACCGGTTTGCTACTTATGAGGAAGAAAATATCCACTACTGGACGCACCGCGCCCCCGGCTACTCCGGTGTAAATCAGGAGGAACTGGCAACTGACCAGAAGCGCGTCTGGGGACGCACCATTCAGGAACGGATCGCCGCCCGTTTTCCGGGACGGAAGCCCGGCTCCATCCGGGTGCTGGACGTGGGCACCGGCCCGGGCTTTTTCGCCATCATTCTGGCGAGAATGGGCTATCAGGTGACCGCCGTGGATTATACCGCCTCCATGCTGGAGGAAGCCCGGCGCAATGCGGGCGCCCTCGCGGACAAGATCGACTTCCACCAGATGAACGCCGAAGAACTGATGTTCGCGGATTACAGCTTTGACGTGCTGGTCACCCGGAACGTGACATGGAATCTCCACGACCCGGAGAAGGCCTACAGCCACTGGACACGGGTCCTGGCTCCCGGCGGGCTGCTGCTGAACTTCGACGCCAACTGGTACCGGTACCTGTGGGACGAGGAAGCAGAGCTGGGTCACAAGCGGGACCGGGAGAATCTGGCCGTCTCCGACGTGCGGGACGAGAACGCCGGAACGGACGTGGACGCCATGGAGGCCATTGCCCGGAAGACCCCCCTGTCCCGGCAGCACCGTCCCCAGTGGGATCTGCGTGTCCTGAGCCGCTTTGGCATTCAGGCGAGCGCCGACGAGAACATCTGGCAGCGGGTCTGGACGAAGGAGGAGCGCATCAACAACGCCTCCACGCCCATGTTCCTCATCGAGGGGCGGAAAGCGGGACTGCTGGAAAGCTGAGGAAGCACTGGTTTCCTAAAGGGGATATCCATTTTGAACAAATATATAGGCAAGCGCTTTTTGCAGCTGATCCCGGTGCTGCTGGGCATTACCTTTCTGTCCTTTGCCATGATGCGCGCCGCAGGCAGCGACGCCATTATCGAGCTGTACGGCGACAAGGGCGCGGTGGCGCAGGAGATCATCGACGCCAAACGGGCGGAGCTGGGGCTTGACCAGCCCTTTCTGACGCAATATGGCGCATGGCTGAGAGGGCTGCTGACCGGCAATATGGGCGTCAGCTACGTTTCCGGGAAGGACGTGTTCGGGACGTTTGTGTCCAAGCTCCCGGCGACGCTGCTGCTGACGGCGCTCTCCATCGGGGCGACCGTAATTATTTCCATTCCGCTGGGCATCTGGGCGGCGGTGAAGCACGATAAATTTACAGACTATGTTCTGCGGTTTTTCAGCTTCATCGGCAACAGCTTGCCGAACTTTTTTGTGGCGCTGCTGCTGATGCAGCTGTTTTCCATAAAATGGAAGCTTCTGCCCGTCATTTCCGGCGGGACGACGGTGCAGGGTGCGATCCTCCCCACCCTGACTCTGGCCATTGCCATGTCCGCCAAGTATATGCGGCAGGTCAGAGCCGCAGTGCTGGAGGAACTGAACAAGGACTACGTTCTCGGCGCGGCGGCAAGAGGCGTGCGCGGACGGGTGATTCTGTGGAAAAGCGTGCTGAAATCCGCCATGCTCACCATTCTGACCCTGCTGGCGCTGTCCATCGGCAGTTTGCTCGGCGGCACGGCCATTATTGAAAGCATCTTCATGTGGGACGGCGTGGGGAAGCTGGCGGTGGACGCCATCACCATGCGGGACTACCCCCTCATTCAGGCTTATGTGGTCTGGATGGCGATCATTTACGTGATGGTGAATCTGGTCACGGACATTCTCTACCGCGTCCTCGACCCGAGAATCCGACTGGGGGTGCAGGCGGGATGAAGACCGTACAAACCTCCATAGGCACAGTCAGGCGAAACACGGTGAAAGCCCGCCTGATTCTTTTTTCCGTCCTGGCAATCGCCCTGATTGTTTGCTCCTTCTTTTCGGAGTACCTGACGCCCTATGACCCGTACCTCCAGAATCTGGACATCGCCAAACAGGCGCCTACCAAAGCCCATTCTCTGGGGACAGACCGGTACGGACGGGATATGCTGTCCCGGGTCATTGCCGGAAGCCGGGCGAGTATTTTCTCCACGCTTCTGCTGGTGGCCGTCATCACGACCCTGGGTACGGCGGTGGGCGTGACCTGCGGCTGGGTCGGCGGCCTGACCGATACGGTGCTGATGCGCGTTTCCGACGTGTTTCTGGCGTTCCCCGGTCTGGTGTTCGCCCTCGCGGTGGCGGGAGTTCTGGGCGGCGGGTTGCAAAACGCCATTATCGCACTGGCGGCGATCTCGTGGCCGAAATACGCCCGGATCGCCCGAAGCCAGACATTGGCGCAAAAAGAAACCCAGTGGATGAAGGCCGTCCGGCTGTCCGGCAGCGGCACGGGAAAGATCATCCTCAAGCACATCCTGCCCAACATCATCGGCCCCGTTCTGGTCACGGCCATGCTGGACATCGGGACTATGATGATGGAGCTGGCTGCGCTGAGTTTTCTGGGGCTGGGCGCGAAACCGCCGATCCCCGAATGGGGCAGCATGATGAGCGACACCAGAAGTCTCATGACCACCTCCCCGTGGATCACCTTCAGCCCCGGCATTGCCATTTTCATTTCGGTGATGATCTTCAACCTTCTGGGCGACACCATCCGGGACTACGCAGACCCCAGAAGCCGGAGGTAGAACATGGAAACCTTACTGAGATACGAGCACGTGGACATCGCCTATCTGGGGCAGCCTGCCGTGGAGGATGTGAGTTTTTCCCTGTCCTCCGGCGAGATCTTAGGCATTGTGGGGGAAAGCGGCAGCGGCAAATCCACCCTGATCAAAGCGGCTATGGGTCTGCTTGGCAGTGAAGGCCGCGTCACCGGGGGGAGCATCCGGTACAAGGGACGTGACCTCACCGCGCTTTCTCAAAAGGAATTACGCAAGCTCTGCGGCCCGGAGCTGGGCTATATCTTCCAGAGCGCGGGCAGCGCTTTCTGCCCCATCCGCACGGTGGGGGCGCAGCTGTATGAGGCCATGCGGGAGCATGGCAGAATTTCCAAGGCACTGTTTGACGAACGCGCGCTGGAAATGCTGGCCAAGCTGGGCTTCGAGGATGGAAAACGGATTCTCACAAGCTACCCCTTCGAGCTTTCCGGCGGAATGCAGCAGCGGGTGGGCATTGCCGCCGCCATGCTGTTAAGCCCCGGCGTTCTTCTTGCAGATGAGCCGACCTCCGCGCTGGACGTGACCTTGCAGAAGCAGGTGGTGGAGGAAATGCGGATGGTGCGGGACACCTTCGGCACCGCCATCGTCCTGGTCGCCCACAATCTGGGCGTCATCGGCGCCATGGCCGACAATGTGCTGGTGCTGAAGGACGGCAAGACCGTGGAATACGGAAAAACCGGGGATGTTCTGGCAAATCCTCAGGCAGACTATACCAGAGCACTCCTTGCGGCCGTGCCCCGGCTCCGGAGGTGAAGACATGGAACCGATCCTGAAAGTCAGCGGCCTGACCAAAACCTTCTCCCGGCAGGGGCAGGCGGACTTTACCGCCGTGAAAAATATCAGCTTTGACCTGTTCCCCGGCGAGTGTCTCGCCATCATCGGGGAAAGCGGCAGCGGCAAAACCACCGCCGTCAACATGATCGCCCGTCTGGTGGACGTGACCTCCGGCTCCATCTTTCTGGACGGCGAGGACATCACCCACCTGAAAGGCAAGCCGCTGCGGGAGGTCTACAGAACCATGCAGATGGTTTTCCAGACCCCGGCGGACTCCTTTGACCCCCGCCGCACTTTAGGCGACGGCATCGGCGAAAGCCTGCGCAACGCCGGACTTTCCCGAAAGGAAACCCGAGAAAAAGTGGAAGCCCTTCTGAAAGACTGCGGCCTGCCCCCGGAATATGCCGGCCGCTACCCTCATCAGGTCAGCGGCGGGCAGTGCCAGCGGGCGGCGATCGCCCGGGCGTTGGCCATCGCGCCCCGGCTTCTGATCTGCGACGAGATCACCTCCGCGCTGGATGTGACGGTGCAGAAGGAAATCCTGGAGCTGCTGAACGCCCTGAGAACCCGACAGGGGCGCGGCCTCTCCATTCTCTTTATCTGCCACGATATTTCTCTGGTGCAGCAGTTCTGCGACCGGGTACTGGTGATGTACCATGGCGAGATCGTGGAGGAAGGCACCCCGGATGAGGTCATCCGGAATCCCAAAAACGATTATACCAAGCGCTTGATCGACAGCGTATTATCATGATGTTATGCCGTGACGTCCGGCAAGACATAAATATCGACTACGAAAGGAATCCATCATGAGAAAGATTATTTCTCTCCTGCTGACCGCCTGCCTGGCAGCTGCTCTGCTGACCGGCTGCGGCGGCAAAGCCTCCGAGGGCGGCGCGGCAGCCAAAAAAACCATGGTCATCGGCGACACCACCTTCAACTCCGAAAACTGGGAAGAAACCGTTGACCCCCACCGCACCTACAACGGCTGGGCCTGCATCCGCTACGGCATCGGAGAAACGCTGGTGCATTACACCGACGCCATGGAGCTGGAGCCCTGGCTGGCTACCGAATGGTCAAACGACGGCGGCTGCACCTGGACGATCACCCTCCGCAGCGGCGTGAAATTCTCCTCCGGCCGGGACATGGACGGCGAGGCCGTAAAGCAGTGCCTGAACCACCTGCTGGAAAACCACGACCGCGCCCCCAGCGACACGAAGATCGTGGACGTGGCCGCCGACGGTCAGGTATTGACCGTCACCACCAGCGAGCCAAACCCTGCCCTGATGAACTATCTGGGCGACCCCTACGGCTGCATCATCGATGTGGACGCGTCGGATTTTGAAAACGGCATTGTCGTTGGTACCGGCCCCTACGTTGTAAAGGAGCTGGTCACGGACGACCATCTGACGCTGACCCCCAACACCCAGTATTGGAACGGCACGCCCAAAATTGACGAGCTGACCATCCGCACCCTTAGTAACGGCGACACCCTCTCCGCTGCCCTACAGGCCGGGGATATTGACGCCGCCTACGGCATGGCCTATGAGGCTTACCCCAATTTTGAAAACGGCGGTTATCAGTTCTCCGCCATCCAGACCTCCCGCGCCTTCTTCGGCTCCATGAACATGACCAGTCCCATCATGCAGGACACCGCCGTCCGCAGGGCCATCGCCATGGGCATCAACAAGGAGGGCTTCGTGAAGACCCTTCTGGACGGCCACGGCGTCGCGGCCAACGGCGCGTTCCCCGACGGCTTCTCCACCTTCGGCGGCGAGAACGTCACGGCGGAAGCCTACGACCCCGAGGGTGCGAAGGCGGTTCTGGAGGAAGCGGGCTGGGTGGATTCCGACGGCGACGGCATCCGGGAAAAGGACGGCGTGAAGCTGACCGTCCGCTGGCTGACCTACCCCTCCCGTCAGGAGCTGCCCCTGCTGGCCGAGTCCGCCCAGGCGTCCCTCAAAGAGATCGGCATTGACGTGGACATCAACTGCACCGCAAACCGCCGGGAGTTTCTGGCGGACATGGGCAGCTGGGATATTTACGCTTCCGCGCTGGTAACAGCTCCCTCCGGCGACCCCCAGTATTTCTTCACCACCTCCTGCGTTCCCGGCATGAGCTACAATTTTGGCGCTTATGACAATCCGGAGGTCACGGCGCTGATCGAGCAGCTGTCCCGGGAATTCGACCCCGCCAAGCGGGGCGAGATGGCGGTGACGCTTCAGCAGATGATTCTGGACGACAACGCCTACGTCTTCTGCTCCTTCCTGCAAATGAACATGATCTCCAAGGAAAACGTCAAAAACTACACCGCCCACGCCTGCGACTACTATCAGGTCACGGTTGACCTCGATATCACGTAAAAGAACCCCCTCGACGAACGCCTCCCTTTGTGGTACAATACGGGCAGTATTGACCCAAAGGGAGGTTTTCCTATGGCCGCAGAACAGCCGAACAATATAAAAAAGCCCCTGTGCACCGGGCTGCTCGCTCATGTGGACGCGGGGAAGACCACGCTCAGCGAGGCGATGCTCTATGAAGCCGGGGCGCGGCGCACCCTGGGGCGGGTCGATCATCAGGACGCGTTTCTGGATACCCACGCGCTGGAACGCGCAAGGGGCATCACCATTTTTTCCAAACAGGCGCTGCTGGAAACGGAGCACCGCGCCGTCACGCTGGTGGACACCCCCGGCCATGTGGACTTTTCCGCCGAAGCAGAGCGCATCATGCCGGTGCTGGACTGCGCCGTGCTGGTTATCAGCGGCACCGACGGCGTGCAGGCCCACACCCTGACCCTCTGGCGGCTGCTGGAACGCTATCAGGTACCGACGTTTTTGTTTCTCAACAAGATGGACCTGCCCGGAATGGGCAAGGAGAAATTGCTGGCCGAACTGCGGCAGCAGCTCAGCCCCGCCTGCGTGGACTTCACCGCATCCCCGGAGGAGATTGCGGAAAATGCCGCCATGTGCGACGAGGCGCTGCTGGAAAACTATCTGGAAACCGGCGGCGTTACGGAAGGGAACCTCCGGGCGCTGATCGCCGGACGGAAGCTGTTCCCATGCTGCTTCGGCTCCGGTCTCAAGCTGGAGGGCGTGGAGACGCTGCTGGATATTCTGGACAAATACGCTCCGGAAACGGCCTATCCCGGCGAATTCGCCGCAAAAGTCTATAAAATCTCCCGTGACCCGCAGGGGAACCGCCTGACATGGCTGAAGGTCACAGGCGGCAGTCTGAAAGTTCGCTCCATGCTGCGTTATGTGAATCAGAAGAACGAGCCGCGTGAAGAAAAAATCGTGCAGCTGCGGCGGTACTCCGCCGACAAATTCACCGCCCCGGAGGAAGTCACCGCCGGGCAGCTGGCTGCGGTGACGGGGCTTTCCGAAACCTACGCGGGGCAGTCTCTGGGGGCGGAGCCGGCGGGGCAGCCCTACGTGCTGGAGCCGGTCATGACCTACCGGGTGAATCTGCCCGGAAGCGCTGATCCGGCACAAGTCCTGCCTAAGCTGCGGCAGCTGGAGGAAGAAGAACCCCAGCTGCGTCTGCTCTGGGAAAACGGACAGATCCACGTGCAGATGATGGGGCGGGTGCAGCAGGAGGTTTTCCGCAGTCTGGTGCAGCAGCGCTTCGCTCTGGACGTGACTCTCAGCGATCAGCGGATTTTCTACAAGGAAACCATTGAAAGCACGGTGGAGGGCGTCGGGCATTTTGAGCCGCTGCGCCACTATGCCGAGGTGCATCTGCTGCTGGAGCCGCTGCCCGCCGGCAGCGGTCTGGTGTTCGACACCGTATGTCCCACGGACGTGCTGGATGTCAATTACCAGCGGCTCATCCTGACCCATCTGGAAGAAAAAGTCCACCGGGGCGTCCTGGTGGGCGGGCCGATTACGGATATGAAGATCACGCTGTTGGTGGGCAAGGCGCACTTAAAGCACACCGAAGGCGGGGATTTCCGTCAGGCGACCTACCGAGCCGTCCGTCAGGGACTGATGCAGGCGAAATCCGTCCTGCTGGAGCCATGGTATGAATTCTGCCTGACCATGCCCACGGAGCAGATCGGCCGCGCCATCACGGACATCCGCGCCATGGGCGGCGAATTCGACGCGCCGGAGGCCGCCGGGTCGCTGTCCACGCTGAAGGGGCTTGTCCCTGCGTCGGAGATCAGGGACTACGCCGACACGCTGGCGGCCTATACGCAGGGGCTGGGACGGATGCAGCTGACCCTCCACGGCTACGCCCCCTGCCACAATACCGACGCCGTGGTCGCGGAAACCGGCTACGACCCGGAGGCCGATCTGGCCAACACCCCGGACTCCGTCTTCTGCGCCCACGGGGCGGGCTTCACCGTCAAGTGGAATCAGGTGAAGGACTACATGCACTTAGAAAGCGGTCTGAAAGAGGAAAAAGCTCCCGAAATCATCACCCGCAACGTCCGGCTGGACGATAAAGAGCTGGAAAAGATCATGGAGCGGGAGTTCGGCCCCATCCGCCGCCCCGTCTACGGCGTTTCCAACCGCCCGGCGGCTGACGATGTCGCCATCCGGACGCCCCGGCAGAAATACATCATCGTGGACGGCTACAACGTGATCTTCGCGTGGGAGGACTTGGCTGCGCAGGCCAAGGATGATCTGGACGCCGCCCGGCGGCAGCTGTGTGACCGGCTTTCCAGCTACGCGGGCTTTACCAAGTGCCGTCTGGTGGTGGTATTCGACGGCTACAAGCAGAAGGGCAACCCCGGTGAAAAGAGCCAGTTCCACAACATTCAGGTGGTCTACACCAAAGAGAGCCAGACCGCCGATGCTTACATTGAAGCGCTTGCCCACGAGATCGGCCGGGACTACGCCGTGCGGGTGGCATCCTCCGACGGACTGGTGCAGCTGTCCTCCTTCGGAAGCGGCGTTCTGCGGATGTCCGCACGGGAGCTTCACGAGGAAGTGGAAGCGGCAAGAGCGGAGATGCGAAAGCACTACCGGAAGTAAAGTATATAAGTTCTGGTAAAGAAAGGGCTTCCATTTCAGAGGAAAATCGTGTATAATGGCAATACAACATCGCCGGGAGGTATTGCCATGCTCCAGACAACCCATTCTGACGACCCCAATGTACAGGAAAAGATCGACAAATTAACCAAGCGTGACCGGAAGACCGAACAGTTTTTCCGCTGGGCGCTGAAGATCATGGAGTGGATCATTGCCGGGATCACCCTCATTGCGCTGGTGGGCGCGCTGGGCATTGAGGTAGTGAACATGGTCACCGAAGGGACGGCATATTTTGCCGACGTCAGCCACATGCTCCATAACCTGCTGTCCATCGTGGTGGGACTGGAATTCGTGCGGATGCTGATCGACACCACCCCCGCCAACATTCTGGAGGTGCTCACCGTAGCCATCACCCGTCACGTGATTCTGAGCCACGACGACCCATGGAGCAACGTGGCCTGCATCGCCTGCATTGCGGGACTGTTCGCCATCCGCCGCTTCCTGGTGCGCCGCAGTGAGCTTCGTCAGGAAATGGTGGACTCTGAATAGGATGCAAAAACAGCCCCGCCGGCCGGCGGGGCTGTTGACAAAACGGAAATCCTGGGGTATAGTATAGATACAGGGGTGCTGCCAGTAGGTCGGTTCCCCAACGTGGCTAAAAGAAGTAGCTGTGAGCTGGGGAGCTTAGGCAGCTACTTCTTTTTGTTATCATGTATCTGGATAACCAGAGAGATAATAGCGACAATGACCATGCAAAAAGTGAGTAACTCTTCCCATGTAACCATAATCGTCCCCCCTTTCAACAGGGGGCAAAAGAAGCATCACCCCCGAAAAAATCGAGGGGAACCGCCTACCGGGGCGCTGCTGGCAGCACCGGGAACAGCATATCACACCATTCGACAGATTGCAAGGCAAAAAGCGGGGCGTATCATGCGGCAATGCCGTGATACGCCCCGCTCGTGAATCCGTTCGGCAAGCTGAAATTTATTTATCCCCTGACTTCCGAATAATCAGCTTCAGGATCATTCCGAAAAGCAATACGACTGCGGCAAATACTCCCTAGGTCAATATACCTGTGTACCAGGGCGCGGACTGCATTGCATACAACCCCGGATGTGTTTTATAATCCCAAACAGAGTATAACCCATATCCGATGAATACCCCCACAACAGAACCCATTATGATATTCAATATACGATTCAGCCTGTTTTTCCACATACCAAGTCTCCTTAAGTTCTTGTTTACTCAGGGCAGGTGGCCGGGAGCGGCGCATTTCACCGTTCCTTTTTATCCTCCGCGATACTCACGCGTGGAAAGCGTCCAGCGCCAGCTTGAACGCGCCGTAAGCGCCCGCGTCATTGCCAAGGGAGGCCAGTGTGAACCGGGCGCCGCTGGCGGCGTGGAATACGTACTTGTGGAAATAGGGGAGAATGCCGTCGATCAGCACCTGTCCCGCCTTGCTGACGCCGCCGCCGATGACCACCACCTCCGGGTCAACGGTGGTGCATACGTCGCCAAGGAACTCGCCCATGTAGGCGTAATACCGGTCGAGAATGATGAGTGCTTCCTTGTCCCCGGCCTTGCCCGCGTCGAAGATGTCCTTGCAGGTCAGGTTTTTAAGCGTGCGCAGGGAGCTGGGCGCGTCGGTGCTGTCCAGATGGCGCTTGGCCAGACGGACGATGCCGGTGGCGGAGCAGTACTGCTCCACGCAGCCCCGCTTTCCGCAGTTGCAGGGGACAGTCTCGTCCCGGTTCAGGACGAGGTGGCCGATCTCCGCGCCGGAGCCGTGGGCGCCGTGGAGCAGTTTCCCCTCCACCACGATGCCGCCGCCCACGCCGGTGCCCAGCGTGACGAAGACCATGTTGTCACAGCCCTGTCCGCCGCCCTTCCAGAATTCGCCCAGCGCCGCCACGTTGGCGTCGTTGCCCGCCTTTACGGGGAAGCCGGTCAGCTCGGTCAGCTTCTGGGCGATGTTGAACACATCCCAGCCCAGATTGATACACCGGTTCACCACGCCCTTTGCGTTGACGGGACCGGGGACACCAATGCCGAGACCCAGAATGTCGGAATCCGCGATTTTCCGTTCGGTCAGAAAGGCCCGGACAGACGCCGCGATATCCGGCAGTATCCGGATGCCGTTTTCCGACGTATCGGTGGGAATTTCCCATTTTTCCAGCATTTTTCCGGTTTCATCAAAATAGGCGATCTTGACGGTGGTGCCGCCGAGATCGATGCCAAATCCGTATTTCATAGTCAGTTCCTCCTGCGTGATAATGAAGTTCTTCTCCATTATACATAATTCGTGCAAAATTACCAGTGGAAAATATAAAAAAGTTTGGCACAGTTCCCATGGAAACTTTTTGTGAAGGGGCTTGCGTTTCCGGCGAATTTGCGGTAACATATGAGAGAATCACATAGATAAACGAAAGGACGTGTCCCACGACATGATTAAAGTTGATATCTCCAATGTATGGGGTCAGGTCACCCTGTCCGACCTGCTGGCCATGGAAAAGGAAGTCGCCGCCGCCCACACCACTCTGACGGACGGCACCGGTGCAGGCAACGATTTCCTCGGCTGGCAGAACTTGCCCGTCCGGGAGGCCACGGAAGAGATCACCCGCATCCAGCGGGCGGCGGAGAAGATCCGCAGCGATTCCGACGTATTTGTGGTCATCGGCATCGGCGGCTCCTACCTCGGCCCCCGTGCCGCCATCGAGCTGCTGCAGGGCCCCAACCACAATATCGGTAAGGGCAAGGGCAACCCCCAGATCTTCTTCGCAGGCAACGGCCTGAGCACCCGCCACTGGAACGAGCTGACCCGGCTGCTGGAGGGCAAGGACTTCTCCATCGCCATCATCTCCAAGTCCGGCACCACCACCGAACCCGCCATCGCCACCCGCGCCCTGCGCTGGATGCTGGAGCGGAAGTACGGCACTGAGGGCGCCAAGAGCCGCATCTACGCCATCACCGACCCCTGCAAGGGCGCTCTGCGCCAGATGGCCACGGAAGAGGGCTGGGAAACCTTCGTCATCCCGCCTGATGTGGGCGGCCGCTACTCCGTGCTGACCCCCGTGGGTCTGCTGCCCCTGGCCGTGGCCGGTATCGACATCATGGAGATGATGAACGGTGCTGCCGACGCCAAGGAAAGCTACAATCTGCGTTCCTTCGAGAACCCCGTCTGGCAGTATGCCGCCGTGCGGAACCTGCTGTATCGCAACGGCAAGGCCATGGAAATTTTTGAGAGCTACGAGCCGGGCTTCAAGATGTTCGGCGGCTGGTGGCAGCAGCTGTTCGGCGAGTCCGAAGGCAAGGACGGCAAGGGTCTGTTCCCCGTGACCGCCGAGTTCACCGCCGACCTGCACTCTCTGGGTCAGATGATCCAGCAGGGTCAGCGGAACATTTTCGAGACCATGGTTCGCTTCGATCCTCCCGCCGCCCGGTACACCATCGGCTCCGACTGGAAGAATCTGGACGGTCTGAACTATCTGGAAGGCAAGACGCTGGACTTCGTGGATGAGAAGGCGTACCTCGGCACCGTGGCCGCCCATGTGGACGGCGGCGTGCCCGTCATCACCATGGACTGCGGCGAGCTGAACGACCGGAAGGTGGGCGAGCTGTTCTACTTCCTCGAGCTGTGCTGCGGCGTTTCCGCGTACATTCTGGACGTCAACCCCTTCAACCAGCCCGGCGTTGAGCTGTACAAGCGCAACATGTTCCAGCTTCTGGGCAAGCCCGGCTACGAGAAATAAGTTTTGCTTACATAGGGCGGGACTTCCCGCCCTATGTTTGTCTTCAAAAAACATGCCGCAGGGAGGGAACGCTTATGGAGCAGCTTGAATTATATGTGCCGAAGCTCGAAGACCTTTGGTTCTATCAGAAAATGATGTCCGACCCCGAAACCATGTCCTACAACGCGAATTGGGACGTGAACTATGACGGTTATCACCGGGATACCGGCTGTGTCGATTATCCCGATGCGGTTTTGCCTGCATGGTATGAGAATATGGTAGGACAGGAGCCGGAACGGTTCTATGCCTACATAAAGCGCAGCGCCGACGGCGCGTGGATCGGCGACGTCAATTTCCACTATAACCCCGCAAAGGACTGGTGGGACATGGGCATTGTGCTTTATGCCCCCTATCGCGGGAAGGGATATGCTGTTCCCGCGCTGAAGCTCATGCTGGAGCACGCCTTCCGGGACTGCGGCATTTCCAGAATACACAACGATTTTGAGGTCGCCCGGAATGAAATTTCCGCATGGGAGACCCACCGCCGGGCAGGCTTCCGGGAATTGGGCATGGAGGATGGCTTTCTTCAGATGATGATCACGAAGGAAGACTATTTCGCGCGCCCGGATACGGACTAGCGCAGCCCCTTGGCTCTTTCCTTGGGAGAGCTGTCACCGCAGGTGACTGAGAGGGTGTTGCACCCTCGTTTCCCCTCTCCGTCTTCGCTTCGCTCAGACACCTCTCCCAAAGAGAGAGGCAAGGGGGTGCCGTTCATTACCCCGCAGTGCCTGTCAGCTGTCTGCTCCGCCCCACCCATTTGTCGCCCTGTGTTTTTTCCAGAAAAAACATTTGTCTAATCTGCAAATTAGTAGTTGCAAATTATCGCGATTGCTGGTAGAATGTGCATAAGCCAATATGCTGGCAAGCAAAGGAGGACTTTCCTATGATTCATGTTATTATGGGCCTGAAAGGCTCCGGCAAGACCAAGAAGCTGATCGATGCCATCAACGCGGCTGTGGCAGAAGCCCACGGCGATGTCGTCTGCATTGAGTACGGCAAGAAGCTGACCTATGATGTAACCTATAAGGTTCGCCTGGTGGATTCCCGGGAATACGGCATTTCCACTCCCGATATGCTCAAGGGCTTCCTGAGCGGCCTGCACGCAGGCAATTTCGACATCACCAACGTCTTTATCGACAATCTGTACAAGACCATCGGCTGTGATAAGGCCGCGGCTGAGGAGTTCGTCTCCTGGTGCGCCAAGTTCGCCGCCGACAACAATATGGAGATCACCATGACCATCTCCGAAGACCCTGCGAACGCCTCCGAGGCTGTAAAGCAGTATCTGTAATTGGGGTACATCCGCCCCGCCGCTTGTAAAGCGGCGGGGCATTTCTTTGCGTTCAGGGCATATTGATCGGCAGAATTACTCCGGATACTTGCGTAATCGGCAAAACTCTGCTACACTATATTGTAAACGATTTTTGATTTGGAGAGAATTATGACTGCAGCTACTTTACAGGAAAACAAAATGGGCGTCATGCCCGTCGGGAAGCTGATCGCCAACATGGCGCTGCCCATGGTCATATCCATGCTGGTGCAGGCGCTTTACAACGTGGTGGACAGCATCTACGTTTCTCAGGTGTCGGAGAGCGCGGTGACGGCGCTGTCTCTGGCCTTCCCCATCCAGAACCTGCTGATCGGCTTCGCCGTGGGCATCGGCGTGGGCGTCAACTCCCTGCTTTCCAAGAGTCTGGGTGAAAAAAATCAGGAGGCCGCCAACCGCGCCGCCGGAAACGGCATCGTGCTGATGGCCATTGCCATGGTGCTGTTCGTGCTGTTCGGTCTGTTCGGCGTGCGCCCCTATTTTGCCATTCAGTCCGGCAACCCGGAGACCGTGGAGGGCGGCATTGTCTACACCAGCATCTGCTGCGTGTTCAGCGTCGGCTGCTTCGCATCCATTCTGGGCGAGCGGCTGCTGCAATCCACCGGCCGGACGGTGCATACCATGATCACCCAGTCCATCGGCGCGATCATCAACATCATTCTCGACCCCATTCTCATCCACGGATGGTTCGGCCTGCCCGCCATGGGCATTGCCGGCGCGGCCATCGCGACGGTGATCGGCCAGTGGGTGTCCGGCATCATGGTCATCATTTTCAACCTGAAATTCAACCCGGAGGTACAGCTGCACAAGAAGTATCTTCCGCTGGAGGGCAAGACCGTGGCCGCCATTCTGACGGTGGGCATTCCCTCCATCGTTATGAACGGCATTGGCTCCGTGATGAATTTCGGCATCAACCAGATTTTGCAGGGCTTCGCCGAGACGGCGACCGGCGTGTTCGGCGTGTATTTCAAGCTCCAGAGCTTCTTCTTCATGCCCCTGTTCGGCCTGAACAACGCCACCATTTCCATCATCGCCTACAACTACGGTGCCCGCAAGCCCCAGCGGATCACAAAAACGTTGAAAATCTCCTGCACCGCGGCGCTGTGTCTCATGACGGCGGGTCTGTTGGTGTTCCAGTTCTTCCCGGATCTGCTGCTGGGACTGTTCAACCCCTCTCAGGCGTTTCTGGAGATCGGCCGGGTCGCTCTGCGCACCATCAGCTGGAGCTTCCCCATTGCGGCCATCTGCATTGCGCTGGGCGCCAGCTTTCAGGCGCTGGGCAACGGCATTTACTCCACCATTGTTTCCCTGTGCCGTCAGCTGGTGGTACTGCTCCCGGTGGCCTATCTGCTGAGCCTGACAGGGGAGGTGCAGAGGGTCTGGCTGGCCTTCCCCATCGCGGAAATCGTCAGCGGCACGGTGACGTTTATCTGCTTCACCAGAATCTACCGCCAGAAGATAAAGCCGCTGTTTGAGCAGGCATGATAGGTCGCCTGCGAAATACGGCACCTGAAGTCTGATAGAACAGGCCGGCCACCTTTTCCGGCAAATGATTTCCTGACTCATTTCCGCCATGATGCGGGCGCGGTATTATCGCTCCATAGATCACATCCATCATACCTTCACCCCCGCCGGGGACTGCCAAAGTCTGACAGTTTCCGGCGGGGGTTCCTGTTTTTCCCCTTCTTCAGCCAAAAACAGCCCCGGCCGGTCTGCATTTTTGCGGAAAAGAAATGAAAAAATCACTCCGTATCATACTTTGGCATGATTTACATTTTCTGGCGGTTATGTATAATAAGGATAAAATGGTGTTGGAATGCGTATGGCATGGGGTATGTCCCTTTGCCGGCGAAAAGGAGGGAGAACGTGACCGGAAATATTATCGTGAAGCCGTCTGTCCGGCAGCGGTTTGACAGCTTTATGGAGCGCGGGCGCGTCCTCTTTTTCAGCGCGCCCTGCGGCTTCGGGAAAAGCACGCTGTCCGATGCCCTGCTCTCCGGACGGGATGTGCTGCGGCTGAACGCGGGCGCGGCGGATTTTGCCCTTCCCGCCCTTTCGGATGGGTGGGAAATCCTGCTCATTGACGATTTTCAGATGATACCGGCGGAGGATGGCGGGCAGGCGCTGTGCGAGCTGATCCGCTCCGACCCGGGCAAACGCTTCCTGCTTCTCTCCCGGGGCGCACCGCCCGGATATCTGACGGCGTTCCAGTATTCCGGCCTGATGACCACGCTGGAGGCCGACGACCTGCTCTTTGACCGGGAGGATATCTGCAAATACTTTTCCGGCTGCGGCGTCGCCGTGACGGACAGCGAGATCGGCGGTATTCTGAGAGAATCCGTCGGCTACCCTCTGGGCGTCGCCGTCACCGCCCGGTGCATGTCCGGCGGGAGGCCCTTCGGCCCGGAGGTCGTGGCGCGGGCATTCCGGGAGGTGTTCTCCTATTTTGAGGCTGCGATCTACCGGCGGTTCGACCTTCCCGTGCGGCGGTTTCTGCTGGAGCTGGCGCCCTTTGAACGGTTCAATCTGGAAATGGCGCGGATGGTCAGCGGCGACCCCCACGCGGGCGACCGGCTGGACTGGCTCCTGAGCCACACCACCATGCTCCGCTATGACGACGTGCAGCATTTCCGCTTCTGGCCGCAGTTTCGCAGCTTCCTGCTGTGGGAAATGGAGCGGGAATACAGCGAGGAAAAGCGCCGGGCGCTTTTCAGCCGGGGCGCGCTCTACTACGAGCTGAAAGAGGATTACGCCCACGCGCTGGAATGCTACACCAGATGCGGCGACCACGCCAAGGTCTCCGAGCTTCTCATCCGCAACGCGGAGCTGCACCCCGGCATGGGGCATTACAGCGAAATGGAAAAATACTACCGCAGTCTCCCGGAAGCGGAGATCGCAGCTTCCCCCGCGCTGATGCAGGGCATGAGTATGCTGTGCGCTCTGGCCATGGATTACGAAGGCTCTGAGCGCTGGTATCACGAATTGCAGGAATTCGGAAAGCGGTGCGGCAGGGACGACGCCGCAGGCAAGCAGGCCCGCAGCCGCTTAGCGTGGCTGGACATCTCCCTGCCCCAACGGGGCGTAGGGGGGCTGACGGAAACCATTCCCGCCGTGTTCCGGCTGATGACCAATAAGGAGGTCTCACTCCCCTCCTTCTCCGTCACCAGCGCACTGCCCAGCATCATGAACGGCGGCAAGGATTTTTCCGCCTGGAGCAAACGGGACGACCTGCTTTACCAGACGCTCCGCGCCCCGGTGGAGGCCGTGCTGGGGCGGGACGGCGTTGGCCTTGCGGACTGCGCCATCGCCGAAAGCAAATTTGAAAAGGGCGAGAACATCACCGGCCGGATGCTGACCATCATCCCCCGCGTCAGCGAGATACGCCAGCGCGGCACGCCGGACATGGAATTCGCCATCAACGGTCTGCTGGCCCGAAGCCTTCTTGCGGCAGGGCAGAGCGAGGACGCTTATCGGACGATCGAATCCCTCCGTGAAAAATTCGCCGAGGAAGGGCGGGAGCGGTTCCTGCCCAATATGGACGCCATGCTCGTCCGAATTTCCCTCCATACCGGCGATCTGGACTACGCCGACACATGGTATCGGGAAAAAGCGCCCAGAGACCCCATGCGGGTAAACGTCATGAAGCGCTACCAGTATCTCACGCAGGCCATGGTGGAGCTGGCGGACGGGAAGCCGGGGGCGTCGATGCTGACCCTCTCCCCGCTGGAAGATTACGTCCGCAGCTGCGGGCGGCACATCGACGGCATCCATCTGAACATCCTCGCCGCCATCGCCCTGTACCGAAGCAGGGACGAAGCATGGCGGCAGCGCCTGATTGGCGCATTGAACGCCGCGGCGGAATACCACTTCATCCGAACCGTCAGCGTCTACGGCGCGGCGGTGCTGCCCCTGCTGGAACGGCTGGATTGGAGCGGAAGCGCCCGATGGCGCAAGCAGCTGATGGACGACGTGCGCTTGCAGGCGGCGTATTATCCCCGCTTTCTGGAACCGCGCCTCGCGCCGGGGGAAGCCCTGACGCCCACGGAGCTGCAAATTCTGCACCTGATCTGCGCCGACAAGAGCAACGCGGAGATCGGGCAGATCATGGACATCAAGCTGCCCACGGTAAAGACCCATGTAAGCCACATTCTGGATAAGCTGGACGTCCGGCGGCGAAGCGAAGCGAAAACCGCCGCGAAGCGTCTGCGGCTTATCCCGGAAGAACGGTAAACCCCCGCCCGGATTTTACCGGGCTGACGATAGAAAACCGCACTTTTTTCACACAGGAGGATCCTATGAAAAAACGAATTTTGAGTCTGTTTTTGGCGCTCACGCTCTGCCTGACGCTCCTGCCGACATCGGCTTTTGCCGAAGGTGGGGACGTGAGCATTTCTGACGGTGTCATCGGCGGCGGTGAGACCGGTGGCGAGGGCGGTGGAGTCCTTGTACCACCCGGCGGTTCGACCGGCGAAGGTGGTGGAATCTATACGCCCCCAAGTGGTCCGGCAGAAGGTGGCGGCGGCACGTATATCCCCGAAGAAGACACGCGGACGGAGATCTGGTGCGTGAGCAAGCCCGATTCCATTGGCCGCAGCTATGACGGCACGACGGACGGCGGCACGATTCCAATCGACTTGACGTTTACAGACGGCACAAATGAAATCAAGCTCAAAGAAGGAACGGGCTTTACCGCCAAGAAGACGTTCGATTCCGCGGACGCGGGATGGCATACCGTCACTGTGGAAATCGCGCTGATCGGCGAAGCCGCGGTAAAGTACAAGCTCAAGGCGGGCGAAGAAAAATTTGAGATCGGCGGCAACATCAACAAGGCCTATCCTAACTTGACCGTCTCTCTTTCCAAGACGACCTGCACGGTGGGCGAAAAGCTTCTTCCGCTTCTGTCTGTCGAGGGTGCTCCGGAAGACGCCGAGGTGACATATTACTATGCGCCGATCAATTCTGGATATTTGGAGTTTGAAGGCAGTGAGGCAGTTCCCAAGATCGACGAGAACACTGCAATCAGCGAACCCGGCACATATTACGTCTATGCCAAGACCGGCGAGACCAAGAACTACAAAGAGGAAAGGTCAGCGACCGTGGAACTCACGGTCAACGAGCCTGTCGTTGAGGCCGCTTCGGTAACAAAAGCGGACGGCACGGATGGCGGTACATACGAATCCCTCCCGGCGGCGCTGAATGCGGCGCAGGACGGCGACACCGTCAAGCTGCTGGCGAACCATACGACAAATTGGAGCGACGTCGAAGCGGGCGAGTATTCCACTTTGGCTGTCATCAAGAAAACCTTGACGCTCGACCTGAACGGCTGGACGGTGGATTATCTCGAAGTGGGCGAGGTGGTTCCTGACGAGGAAGGCGGAATCCTGGAATCCACCGATGGCAACCTGACCATCGTAAATAACATTCAAGATGGCTCCCACGGCAAAATCAAAGACCTCCAATTTGTAAATGGTTCACTGGCGATTCAGAGCGGTCAGATTGGAGATTCTGACGAAGGCAACCTTACCTGTAACGGGAACAGCGGCACTGTGACCATCAGCGGCGGCACGGTGCTTGGCCTCACGGTGGGCAAAGGCGCAGCCGTCACCGTCTCCGGCGGCTCAGAGCACGCGGGCAACTGGTACAACGATGGTACGCTGAACATCACAGACGGTACGTTCGGTAATGTAAACTTCCGTAATAACGGTGGAACCATCGCCATCAGCGGCGGCACCTTCTCTACGATTGGAAATACGGATGCAAGCAGCACCATTGCGCCCATGTCCCTGCTGGCGCCGGGCTATGCCTTCTATAAGGACAACGCCGTGCAGGACGGCAGCAGGCACGATTTTCTGCAAGATGTGACGGTCAAGGAACACACCCACACCATGGTGAACAGCAAGTGCGCTTGCGGCTTTTCCTGCACCCACACGAACACAGACGGCACAAGCGCCATCAACAAAGACGGCAAGTGCACGGTCTGCGGGACGCAGTTCGCGGCTGGCATCGGCGAAACCTATTATACCGATGTGCCGTCCGCGCTGAATGCGGCAGCTGACGGTCAGACCGTCAAGCTGTTGGCAAACGAGATGCTGCCTGACGGCATATATGTCAGCAAGACTCTCACGCTGGATTTGGACGGACACAGTCTGAGCGGATACAGCTTGAATGTCGGCGGTCGTACGGCCATGAGCCAGGTTCGCACCGGTAAACTGACGGTCATTGACAGCAGCGGCGGCAACGGCGCGGTGGGAGTGACCGTGCGGGACGGCGGTACACTGGTATTCAATCCGGAGAATGACAATACCACTTTGCTCCAGCTGGAGGTTTGGGGCGGCACAGTCGAGCTGTACGGCGGAAAGATTTCGAGAAGCGGTCTGCGGCTGAATAATAACATCACATTGGGCAATCTGCTTCCCGGGCAAGCGGGGCTTGCTTACTACCGTGGCGACACGCAGCTCACGCTGGAGGAAGCCGCTTCCCAGACCTGCGACCTGGTGGTAAAGTTGTGCAGCCACGGCGGCAAGAACGGCTTTGATGGCACCAACTGTCCCTACTGCAACGCGCCCGCGGTGGCTGAAACAGCCTTGTACAATGGCGAGGGCGGCCGCCTGCGGCGGAGATTTGCCAACTTGCAGACTGCCCTTGATGCGGACAGAGACGGCGGCTCGACCCTCAGTCTGCTGACCGACGTTACCGGCGATTACACCATCGACGGCACCCGGGACACCGGCATAGATCTGAACGGCCATTCAATCCACGGTACGGTAACCGTCAAGGCCGCCACAGGCATGGACACTACTACCTTAAGCAACACGAAAAACACGACCACAGCCAGTATTGACGCGGTCGTTGCCTACAGGGGAGCAAAACTCGCCGGGTCGGGATATCCCGCCGTGATCGGCACATTGACATTAGCCGATACCACGCAGTGGAAGGATATCCTGCAGCAGCCTACCCGCCTTGGCTTCAAGGTCAAGAACGGAGACGGTACTTACAAGTGGTACGCCCCGGATGATGTCAAAGGCTCGCAGTTGAACAACGTTATTATCAATAGCCTGCCCATCACCACCAAGACCTTGAATCTGAAGGTCGATGGCAAGAACCTGACCGGCAACTCGCCGAAGGTGGAGCGCGGCACGACCGTCCGGCTCTGCGCCAGCTGCAACACAAAGGACGCGACGGTGACCTTCTACGTCGGAGAACGCGGGAGCGACGGTAAGTTCACATACACCCAGCGGGCAGGTGAATATCAGAAAATTGGCACCAATTGGTACTACGTTGTAGACCTCGACGCTAACACGATCGGAACCTACGACATTTATTTCACCGCCACCAAGGACGGCTATTCGGTGACGAGCAGCCACAAAAAGCTGACCGTCACCAAGCCGAATCTCAGCAATGCCGAGATCACATTCCCCAACGGCAATGAAAGTGTCTATCAGCCTTATAACACCACCGGCGTGCCGCCCTATGTTGTAACGTACAACGGCAGCGAGCTGAAAGCGGGAGTTGATTACACCGTCGTCCGCGGCGATTCCCGTTCCACTGTCGGCACCGCCACTCTGACCATCAAGGCGACAGACGACGGCGACTACACCGGCCAGAAAACCGCCAGATGGACGGTCGCAGCTCACAAAGCAACGATCTCGGTCGGCGACATCATAAAGGTATACGATGGCACAACAGACCTGCCCGCAAACGCGTCGATAAAGCTTAAGAGTGCGGATTCCCGCTATGCTCCTTCCGGCGGGCCACTTCCTCTGGTGGCTGGTGAGGATTACCAGATACTCAATGCCAGTTATGATTCCGCCAATGCAAGTGAGGACGAAAAGACCGTCTCCTTCACCATTAAGCTGACGGATAGGAACTATACCTTTGAAGACGGCACGACGCAAAAGGACTTTGCGCTGAACGGCGCGGATGTGTCGCAGACTTTCAAGATCAATCAGGCCACTGTGACCCCGAACGAGATCACACAGTACGTTTTCAACGATTTGGCAAAGACCTACGAAATCGATTTGAGAACGCTCCTGCCGGAGCTGCCTGTAGGCTGCGAGTACGGCAAGATCCATAATCGGGGCTGCGATTACCACTTTACGGATAGTACTTACCTCGACAGCAGCAACTATATATTCGTGTCAAACGAAGGCATTCTGACTCTGCCCATCGTGGCCGCGCACAGCGCGAATGTGAACGATCAGATCGGCACGTTGACCGTCCCGATTGTAAGCACGAACTATCAGCCGTTTGAGCTGACCATCAAGGTCGTCATTGGCCAGAGGATCCCCCTCGATCAATCGGGCGTCAGCGTCAGCGCGACGGATATCACCTACGGCCAGACGCTGGCAGAGAGCACACTCACGGCCACGGGTTCGATGATCTGCCCCCGCACACAGGCCGTGATTCCGGGTACGTTCGCGTGGAAGGACGGCACCATCAAGCCCAACGCGGGCAGCTATGATGCCGAATGGACGTTCACCCCGGCGGAAGGCTACGAAGAATACGCCCCCGCGACCGGCACCGTGACCGTCACGGTCGAACCGGCAGAGCTGACGGGAGTTTCCGTGAGGGCACCCAGCACGTATTACACCGGCAAGCCGCAGCACGCATCGACAATCGCGTTTGGGCAAAGTGTAGACGGCACTACCGTGACGTTCACCTACAGCGACAAGGGAGACGGCGACTATACTTCGGACGGACCGACTTTCACCGACGCAGGCACGTACACCGTTTACTACAAAGCGGAAGCAGCAAACCACAAAACGGCTGCCGGTACGTTCACCGTAACCATTGCCCCGCTGCCGATCAGCCTTCTCTCCGTCGAGAGAATCTCCAAGTCCTACGACGGCACCGCAAACGTCACGCTTACCGCGAGCAGGCTGACGTTCTTCAGCAAGACGGCCAGTCGTTCGGGCATTATACTTCCCGATACGGCGCTCACCTTCTCTGACGCCCAGTTTACCATGAAGCAGGCGGACGGGAGCTACCTGCCCTCGCCGGACGTCGGAAACGGAAAGGCCCTTTCCTTCACCATGACGCTTGCGAACGACAACTATGTGTTTGAGGGCAAGCCGGAAGGCACCAAAACGGTCAGTGACACTTTTGCAACCGACGATACGACCCGTTTCACCATCACCAGGGCCGACGCGCCCGTGCCGACAGACGGTACGCTGACCATCATCAACAGTCTGGAAAGAACCTACGAGGTCGATCTGGCGGCGCTGCTGTCTGCACTGGAAAGCCCCAAGTCCTACGGCGACATCACCTATGGCGCGCCGACCATCACCGTGGATGCCGGCTACTGCGACGCTGCCACTGCGAAGATCGAAAACGGCAAGCTGATTCTGCCCATTCTGGCAAACCCGGTCAATACGGAGGGCAATGTCGGCTCGGTGACGGTGATTGTCACAACCAGCAACTACGAGGACATCCCCCTGACCGTCAACATCTTCGCAAAGAACAAGATCACGCCCGTTCCGGATGGCGAGGTGACCGCAAGCGAGATCACCTACGGTCAGCCGCTGAATGCAAGCACGATCACGGGCAAGATGAAAGACCCCACCACCGGTGAAGAGGTTCCCGGCACCTTCGCGTGGAAGGACGGCACCATCAAGCCCAACGCGGGCAGCTATGACGCCGAATGGACGTTCACCCCGGACGCGCCGGAGTACGCGACGGCCACCGGAAAGGTGCGGGTCACGGTCAATCCCAAGTCCATTGTAGGCGCGGTCGTCACGCTGGAAGACACCTTCGTGTATGACGGGACGGAAAAATGTCCCCAGATAATCAGTGTCGTTCTGGACGGCGTAACACTGACAGGCATTGGCGGAGGCACAGATTATGGCTTTTCCTGCAACAGAACGTCGCAGGTCGGCACATACTACGATGATTTTTCTCTCAGCGGTCTGGGTAACTACACCGGCGAGATGAAGTTCACGTGGTCGATCACGCCAAGAGAAGTGACACCCACGATCACCGTCGCGGACGGCACCTATAACGGCGGAAATCCCGTTCAGCCGACCGCTACCCTCACAGACGACCTCGGCAATACCATTGACCCGAAGGAATACGACGTTTCCTACAGCGATAACACAAACGCCGGTACCGGCACCGTGACCGTCACCGATAAGGAAGGCGGCAGCTATGTCCTCGGTACGGCCAGCACGACCTTCACGATTAACAAGGCCGCCGCGCCTGCGCTGACTGCTCATCGGGTCACCCAGAAGTACAGCCTGAAAACAGAGCAGACCATTACCCTCCCCGACCTCAAGACTCTGGGAATGCCCGATGACGCACAGATATCCGACACGAACGCGTTCCACAGCGGGTCCTATTCTCCCGCAGGCAGGATTCAGGACGGTTGGGGCATTGACGTGAACACCGGCGCGATCACCTACGCTCTGGCGGACGGTGCCGCCGCTGGCGACGTCATCACCTTCACCCTTCTGGTTCGCTCCAAGAACTACGAGGACGCCACCGTTACGGTCATCCTCACCCTGACGGAGCGGGACGCGCCCATCCTGACCCTGCCGGACATCATCACCGTGGACTACATCGGCGCGGAAATTCCCGTCAGCGCGGTCACCGGCAAGAGCGCCGCCTTTGACGGCAAGGATGTGCCGGGTACATGGAGCTGGAAAGCCGGTCAGGCGATCACCAACGCGACCGACACCGGCAGTAAAACCATTGTCTTTACCCCCGCCGATCTGGTCAATTACCACCCGGTGGAGGGCGAGGTTTATGTCATCATCTCCCGCGTCGCGCCGGACTATACCGCGCCCGCTGCCATTGACGGCCTGACCTACAGTGGCAGCGCGCAGGCGCTGGTCAGGGCAGGCTCTACCGCCCACGGCAAGCTGCTCTACAGCCTGAGCAAAGACGGCACCTACTCCGAGACCATCCCCACCGGCACGGACGCCGGGGAATACACCGTCTGGTACAAGGTCGAGGGCGACAGCAACCATAAGGATTCCCAGCCCGAGTCCGTCACCGTGACCATCGCTCCCAAGACCGTGACCGCCACCGTGACGGTCAGCGGCGGTTCCCTCACCTACACCGGCGACCCGCTGAAGCCCGATGTCATCGTAAAGGACGGCGATACGGTCATCAGCCCGGAGGAATACGATGTTTCCTACAGGGATAACGTGAACGCGGGCACCGCCACCGTGACCGTCAGGAACAAGGCGGGCGGCAACTACACCGTCAGCGGCAGCACCACCTTCGAGATCGGCAAGGCCGCTTCCGAGGTCAGGACCGCCCCCGGGGCGAACGCCGGCCTTGTCTACAACGGCGGTGAGCAGGCCCTCATCACAGCCGGAACTGCCCTCGGCGGCAAGCTGAAATACCGTCTGGGCGAGACCGGCGAGTTCACAGAAGCGCTTCCCAAGGCCACGGACGCGGGCACCTACACCGTGTACTGCATGGTCGAGGGCGACGGCAACCACCGCGACTCGGAGGTGCAGAGCCTCACCGTCACCATTGATAAGGCAAAGGTCACGGTCAAGGCGTTGGACAAGCGCATTTACACCGATGACAAGGCCCCCGATCTGAGCAAGCCCGTACTGGACAAGGACTACACCGTCAGCGCCATGTTCGGCGAGGATGCGCTGACCGGCGACATAAAGCTCGCCTACGTGGACGCGAATGGCGCTGAGATCACCCCCGACACGACGAAGGTCGGCAAGGTCATTATCCGCGCCAGCGGGCTGACCGCCCCCAACGGCAACTACACCGTCGTTTTCGTGGACGGCACGCTGACCATCGACGAGCGCCCGGTCTACACCATCAAGGCCACGGCGGGTATCCATGGCTCCATCACGCCCTCCGGCGACGTTGACGTCCTCCACGGCGGCAGCCAGACCTTCACCATCGCCGCGAACAGAGGCTACGCCATCTCCAACGTCAAGATCGACGGCGTGAGCATCGGCGCGGTGAAGTCCTACACCTTCGAGAACGTCACCGGCAACCACACCATTGAGGTCACCTTCATGAAGGCCAACGGCAACCCCCAGACCGGCGTGATGGTGGACGAAGTCACCGGCGAGTACTATGTGGGGTAACGCCCACCGCGTTTCGCGCGTCCGTTGGGCGCGCGAGGAGACAAGCTTATGAAGAAAAATGTCATGAAAATCTGCTGCGCGGTTCTGGCCATTGTGGTCATTGCCGCTCTGCTGATAGCGGTCAGGGGCTGCCACCGGGAGGAACCAATCGTTCCTCCCACCACCGCCCCGGCCACCGAGGCCACCCAGACCGTCCCCACCGAAGCCGAGACCCAGCCCCCCACGGTTCCCGTGGGGGAGGTCATCCCCACCGTGGATAAGCAGTCGGAGCTGGCCGCGGCCAGAAAGAAAAACCCCGACACCGTGGCGTGGCTGTACATCCCCGGCGCGGAGGTGGACGACCCCGTGATGCAGGCGGAGGACAACGGCCACTACCTGTGGCTGGGCGAGGACGGCGAGTACAGCACTTGGGGCTGCTACTACGCCCACTGCGAAAATCATTTCGGCGGCCGGGACAAGCTGGACACCAACACCACGATTTTCGGCCACTCCGCCAGCAACTGCGACCCCAACGGCCCCAAGTTCACCAAGCTCTACCGGTACATGGACGCGGACTACGTGAAAGATCATCCCTACATTTACCTCTCCGTGACAGGGGAAGATCTGGTTTTCCAGATCACGGCGCTGTTCATCACGGACATCGAGTTCGACTACATCGTCCCCAATCCCACGGGAAGCGAGCTGACGGAGTTCTTCCGGACGGTCGCACGAAAGAACTGGCTGAACTTTGACGGCGTGACCTTCTCGGAGGGCGACACCATCCTGACCCTCTCCACCTGCTGCCGGAAGTATGACACGGCCAAGACCGGCAACCAGCGTCTGGTGGTCATGGCGAAGCTGCTGCCAGAAGGCGCGACGGCACAGCCCTACACCGTCTCTCTGGCGGAAAATCCAGAGATGCCATAACAAAAACTTCCTGCACCGCTTTTACGGCGCAGGAAATCGAGAAAACGGCGGCTGCCCCAAACAGGGC
>ERZ772855.536-NODE-536-length-44577-cov-19.665581_pt1 | contig 44577 bp, 43 predicted proteins | sample MGYA00511900_ERZ772855 | MGnify/ENA primary metagenome ERZ772855 (study PRJEB29015, sample SAMEA2737701) | human gut metagenome | biome: human gut; feature: human-associated habitat; material: faeces | place: China | collected 2012 ... | reverse complement strand
AATCGGTTTACGGCAAGACGCAGAAAGAAGTCCGCCAAAAGCTCACCGCCATCACAGCGGAGATCGATGACGGGACGTATATGGACATTCCTCGGCTCAAAACCGCTGACTGGCTGAACACATGGGTGACGGAGTACATCGGCAATGTAAAGTCCTCTACACGCAAAAGCTACCAAGACCATGTAAGGCTGAACATCATCCCCTACATTGGAAATGTCCCTCTCTCCAAAGTGACAGCCGCTATGATTCAGCAGATGTATAACGAGCTGCAAGCGGAAAAGGAGCTTTCACCAAAGACGATCAAAAATGTTCACGGTGTGCTGCATCGTGCTTTGGATCAGGCGCAAAAAATGGGCTATATCCGCAGTGATCCGCTGGCAGCCGTTACGCTGCCGCGCATCGAGAAGAAGCAGATAAAGCCGTTGGAGGACGAGGAGCTGTGTGCATTTCTGAAAGAAATTCGTGGAAATCCCTACGAGCTGGTTTACTTTGTTACGGTATTTACCGGCCTGCGGCAAGGAGAAGTACTCGGATTAACATGGGATTGTGTGAACTTTGAGAAGCAGACCTTGCTCATTAACAAGCAACACGGCAAGAAAAAAGGAACATGCGAATATTGCTTCAGCAGTCTGAAAAATGACCGGCCTCGTGTTATTGAAGCGGCGGATGGTGTGATGGACGCCCTGAAAAAGCAACAGCTTCGGCAGCAACGTTGGGCGGCACGGCTGAAAGATGGCTGGGACAATCCGGATAACCTTGTGTTTACCACCGAGACCGGGCGATACCTCTGCAACCAGACCGTGTACCTTGCATTCAAAAAGATCGTGCGCCGCCTGCACCTTGACGCGACAAGATTTCATGATCTCCGTCATACTTACGCCGTAAATAGCTTGAAGTCCGGCGATGACATCAAGACTGTGCAGGAGAATCTCGGACATCAGACCGCGGCGTTTACCCTTGATGTGTACGCTCACGCCACAAACAGCATGAAACGTGAAAGCGCAAACCGAATGGATCAATACATCCATAGTGTGACAAAAACATAAAGGGTCAAGATAAGGGTCAGCACTTTCGAGGAAAAGAAAAAATCCTTGAAAGCACAAGGCTTTCAAGGATTTTTTGTTGGTGCGCGAGGCGGGACTTGAACCCGCACGTGCGTAATGCACACTAGAACCTGAATCTAGCGAGTCTGCCAATTCCACCACTCGCGCGTCACGAACAAGTGTTATTATAGTCATGTACCCCCCAAATGTCAACCCCTCTTTTTCGTTTTTTTGAAAATCTTTTCTTTAACGATCTTTGTCGACATCTGTCCCCTCCTGCCGCCTTGACCTGAGATAAAAAAGCTGGTATGATAACAAAAAATTGCCAAAGGAGAACGTATGGAAAAACCGCTGACCGCCCGCAAACGGCAGGCACTGGAGATGCGCTCCCGCATCCAGAACGTGGCGCTGGACCTGTTTGACAGGGACGGCTTTGAAAATGTGGCCGTGGAGCAGATCGCGCAGGCCGCCGGCTGCTCCGTGGGCAATATCTATCACTACTTCAAGAGCAAGGATGAGCTTATCATCCAGGTCACCAGCAATGTGGACGCCCAGTACCAGCTGCTGGAGCAGTCGTACCTGGCCGACAACGCCTCCTCCGCCCGCAGCAAGCTGCTGGACTTCGTGGGCAAGTCGCTGGACATCAGTTCCAAAGACCCCGCCCTGTACCGCAGCTTCATCCACGGCCTGAAATATCCGGAGCAGGCCATCCTTCAGGATAATGAGAGCCGTGTCTACTTCCGCGTGCTGCGGGAGCTGATCGCCGCCTGCCAGCAGGAGGGCAGCATCGCCCCTCACCACGACCCCAGCGAGCTGGTGGCCGACCTGGTGGTGATGCACCGCGGCATGCTGTTTGAGTGGCGTATCGACGAGCAGAGCTTCGATCCGGTGACCCGCGGCTGCCGGATGGCCCAGGCGCTGTTGGACGGCTGGAAGCAGCCGGAGTAAGGGTTCCCGCGCAACAAACAAAATACCCCCGCGCACCGGTGTGCGCGGGGGTATTTTTATGCTGCGGATGGCTCGATCACTTCATGAAGGTCCCGTCCACCATCTGCTGCAGGTAGGCGTTGTACTTCTCCTGCACATCGGCGGGAACCAGATCGCTGATCTTACCGGCGGACAGGGTGCCGTTCTCCAGTGTACCGTAGACGGTGTTGCCGCCGAAGGTACCAGCCTCGACAGCCTGCATGGAGGCGACGATCATGGCGGAGTTATCGGTGACCTGGGAGCAGATGATGCACTCATTCTGGCCCAGGATGTCGGCGGGCTGGCCGATGTCGTAGATCTTCACGGAACCGGCAACGGCGTTGGCGGCATCGATGGCCTCGCGGGCGCCGGAGTCAACGGCGGAGGCGTCGCCGAAGAACACGTCAGCCCCCTGGCTGATCAGCTCGGTGGCAAATTCCTTACCCTTAGGGGCATCAGAGAAGGAGTTGGCGTAGGGGACATTCAGCAGCTCGACCGTCTTGCCCTCCTGCTCGGCCACGTACTTGGCGGCCTCCTCAAAGCCGGCGATCTTACCCTTGGTGGTATCCAGCTCCATACCGCCGATGAAGCCCAGCTTGCCGCTCTCGGTCATCAGACCGGCCAGCGCACCGGCGATCCAGCCGATCTGCTGGGCGTTGGGCAGCAGGGAGCTGATGTTGCCGTTGACAGCCTCGCCGGGGGTCTTCTCCGCGCCGTTCAGCAGGGCGAAGGCGATGTCAGGATACTCCTCAGCAGCCTGCAGCACGGCATCGGTGTACTGGTTGCCGGGAGCGTAAATCATGTCATAGCCCAGAGCGCAGTAGGCGGTGATGGAATCGTAGTACTGGTCCTGAGAAATAGAGTCGGTGACCTCGTACTGCCAGCCCTGCTTGTCGCAGGCAGTGACCATGGCGTTGTAGCAGGCAGCGCCCCAACCGCCGTCGTTGATGCTGGAGTCGCAGATCATAGCGACCTTGTAGACCTTGTCGCCATCGGTGTTGGCGTCATCGTTGCTGTCACCGGTATTGCTGTCGCCACCGGCGGGCTTGCTGCCGCAGGCCACCAGGCTCAGAGCCATGACCAGCGCCAGCATCAGCGCAAGAAACTTCTTCATTCTTTTTTCCTCCTAAATAAAATCTTTTATAACAACGCGCTTCCGCGTTATTACCGCATTACCGCTGTTCCTTGCGGTAGGCCTGACCGTTGGCCTTGGGGCCGCTCTGGCGGGTGCCGATGGCACTCAGCACGATGACGGTGGCCACATAGGGGATCATCTGGAAGAACTGATAGGGGATGCCGATGCCGGACACCTGGAGTCGGATCTGCAGCGCGTCGCAGAAGCCGAAGAACAGGCAGGCCAGCAGCACGCCGCCGGCGCTCCAGCGGCCGAAGATGACAGCAGCCAGGGCGATAAAGCCGCGGCCGGCCACGATGCCGTCGGTGTAGGTGCTGGAGTAGCAGGTGGTCAGGTACGCGCCGCCCATACCGGCCAGTGCGCCGCAGATGGCGCAGGCGATGTACTTCACGCCAATGACGTTGATGCCCAGCGTGGCGGCAGCCTGGGGATGCTCACCTACCGCCTTGTAGCTCAGGCCCGCACGGGTGCGGTTGAAAAACACAGACGTGAACACCACCAGCAAAATGGCGAGGTACACCATGGGGCTCTGGTCAAACAGCAGGGGCCCGATGACGGGGATATCCTTCAGCCCAGGGATGGCAACGCTGGGCATGGTGACGATCTGCTTCAGGTCGGAGCCGGTGCCGAAATACACGCGGTAGATGAAGGATGCCAGCGCCGGCGCGAAGATGTTGATCGCCATGCCGTACACTGTATGGTCGGCACACAGTGTCACCGTGGAAAATGCGTAGATCATGTTGACCAGCAGACCGGCCAGCGCGCCGCACAGCAGGCCCAGCCAATTGGAGCCGGTGATGTAGCAGGCCAGGAAGCCCACCAGCGCGCCGATGGCGGCCAGGCCCTCCAGACCGATGTTGACCATACCGGCCCGCTGCCCGTACAGCTCGGCCAGAGAGATCAGCAGCAGAGGGATGGCCAGGCGAACGGTGGCCAGAAGCAAACTGGAGATCCAATCCATTACTTGTCACCCGCCTTTCTCTTTCCGGAAAACAGCCGGCTCTTCCAGGACTCGAACTCCGGCAGCTTCGTCAGGGCCATACCGGCCACGGAAAACACGATCACCAGCGCCTGGATGATGTCCGACACACTGGTGGGGACGCCGGTAGCGGCCTGCATGGTGGTGGAGCCCACACGCAGCGCCGCGAAGAACAGCGCCACGATCACCGTTGCGATGGGGTGCAGCTGACCGATCAGCGCCATGGCCACGCCATCGAACCCGTAGCCCGCGCCAAAGCCGTTGATGAGGCGGAACTGGGTGCCCAGCAGCTCCGCGCCGCCGCCCAGACCGGCGATGGCGCCGGAGATGATGAAGCTGGTCAGGATATAGCGTTTGACAGGGATTCCGTTAAAGCGGCTGGCTGTCATGTTATAGCCCACCGCCCGCAGCTTGAAGCCGCCGCTGGTCCAGAACAGCACGTAGTACATCACGAGGCCCACCACCAGTGCCAGCACGAAGCCCCAGGTGAAGCGCATACCGGATATCACGCGGGGCAGCTGCACCAGCTTGGAAACGGCAGGGGTCTGGGGAATGTTCTCATCCCGGATCCAGCTGGTATAGAGCACACCCATGAACAGCGTGGCCACATAGTTCAGCATGATGGAGATGATCATCTCGTTCTGGCCGCGGGTGATCTTCAGCACACCGGGGATGAGGCCCCAGATGCCGCCGGCCAGCGTACCGGCCAGCAGTGCCAGCAGAATTCCCGCAAAGCCGGTGAGGCCGCTGAAATAGGCCGTCAGGAACGCGGCGATGGAGCCCATCAGGAACTGGCCCTCGCCGCCCAGATTGAACACGCCGCACTTGTAGGCGAAGCAGGCGCACAGCGCGGTGAACATCAGGGGCGTAGCTTTGTTCAGTGTGGTGCCGATGTTGGCGCGGGAGCCGAAGGCGCCCTGAAACAGGAATTTCACCGCCGTGAACGGGTCGGCGCCCAGCGCCGCCATGATGATACCGCCGATGAGAAAAGCCAGCAGGATGGACAGCAGCGGGACCGCGAAGCTGCCGAGAGAGCGTCTCAACTTTTCCATGTATGTATCCCCCCTTACTTACCGGTCATGGCAAGGCTGATCTCCTCAATGGGAGGATTCTTGCCGGAATACTCGCCCATGATCTGCCCCTCGAAGCACACCAGGATGCGGTCGGACATCTCCAGGATCTCATCGAAGTCGGCGCTGATGAGCAGGATACCCACGCCGCGGTCACGAGCCGCGATCATCTGGTCGTGGATGAAGCTGGCCGCGCCGATATCCAGACCACGGGTGGGATGGGTGGCCACCAGCAGCACGGGATCGGACTCAAGCTCGCGGGCCAGAATGACCTTCTGCTGGTTGCCGCCGGACAGGCTGCGCACGTCCTGCTCCACCGAGGTGCAGCGGATATCATACTTCTCCGCCATCTCCTCTGCGTAGTCGGCGATAGCCTTCTTCTTCAGGAGCAGTCCTCCGCCGCTGCTGAAGGCGGCGGTGCCGCTGCTTTTCAGCACCAGATTCTCCGCGATGGACATGTCGCCGATGAGGCCCTGCAGATTGCGGTCCTCCGGCACGTGGGAAACGCCGTCCTCAATGAAGCCATGGGGGTCAAAGATAGCCAGCCGCTGGCCGGACAAGGACAGTGTGCCGCTGTCGGGGGAGATGACGCCGGTGATAAGCTGGGCCAGCTGGGTCTGTCCGTTGCCGTCCACACCGGCGATACCCACGATCTCGCCGCGGTGCACCGTCAGGGACATATCGTTCAGTCCGTTATGCTTGGACTCCTTATGATAATCCACATGGGACAGCTCCACCGCGATCTCCGCGCCGGAGCAGTCCTTCTTCTCGTACTGGGAGGCGACCAGTTCGCGGCCGATCATCATGCTGGCCAGCTTCTTGCTGTCGGTGTCGGCACAGTTGACGGTGCCTACCACCTCACCCAGCCGCAGCACGGTGATGCGGTCGGAGATGTGCATGACCTCGCGCATCTTGTGGCTGATAAAGATGATGCTCTTGCCCTCGGACACCAGCTTGCGCATGATGGCGAACAGGCCCTCCACCTCGATATCCGTCAGAGCGGCGGACGGCTCGTCCAAAATCAGCAGTTCCGCGCCGTGATACAGTGCCTTCAGGATCTCGGTGCGCTGCTGCTCGCCCACGGAGATCTCCGTGATGAGCCGATCCAACTGTACGTCCAGGCCGTATCTGGCGGACAGCTCCTCGATCTCCTTGCGGCGGGCGGCCCGATCGATAAACAGCCCCTTGGCGTGCTTGTCACCCAGGATAATGTTGTCGAACACCGTCATCGCTTCCACCAGCATGAAGTGCTGGTGTACCATGCCGATGCCCAGCTTCACCGCCTGGCTGGGGGACTCGATGCGGACCTCCTTCCCCTCCAGAAAGATCTTGCCCTCTGTGGGCTGGTACAGACCGATCAGGATATTCATCAGCGTAGACTTGCCCGCGCCGTTTTCGCCCAGCAGCGTCAGCACCTCGCCGCAATTGACGGTCAGGCTGATGTCTTTGTTGGCGTAGAAGCTGCCAAACCGTTTGCTGATATGCTCCATTCTCAGCAACTCACTCAATTTTCCTCACTCCCTGCTTCTCCAAAATTAACGGTATCGCTATTGTATCGCCTATAAAATAATGGGGAAAGTATACCATAGTTTTCTTCTGTTGAAAAGCAGAATTTTCCATTTTCCACATAAATACGATTTCGGTATGCCCTTTGTTTGCGGTTGTTGCATAGACCGCGTCCCCCCCACCGCAGAGCCGCAAAAGCCGTTCCCCCGCTGTGGCCGCTGTTTTCCACAGTGACTGCGGCGCTTTTTTGTGCGATATGACGAGTTTCCGAAAATGTTCAAATCGTTGTTGACTTCCTCCACTGACAGTGCCATAATGTGAATGGTTCATTAAATTATTCGGTGAAATATTCACTGGCCACAAATCACATGACCTATATAAGGAGGGTTCCGATGAAGATCTTAGTCATCAACCCCGGCGCCACCTCCACCAAGATCGCGGTGTTCCAGGACGAGGAGCAGCTCTACAAGCTGACCATCGACCACTCCGCGGAGGAGCTGGACCGGTTCGAGCGGGTCATCGACCAGGCGGACTACCGCCGCGAGGCCATTCTCAGCGCCATCACCAACGCCGGCTACCAGCTGTCGGACTTCGATGCCGTGTGCGGCCGCGGCGGCCTGTACCGCGCCATCCCCTCCGGCACCTACGCCGTCAACGACCGCGTCATGCGCGACGTGGAGGCCGCCCCCTACGGCGAGCACCCCTCCAACCTAGGTGCGTACCTGGCCAAGCAGCTGGGCGACACCGTGGGCATCCCCGCCTTCTTCGTGGACCCCGTCTGCGTGGATGAGATGACCGAGGTGGCCCACTACACCGGCTTTGCCGAGTTCCGCCGCAGGTGCCTGTTCCACGCGCTGAACCATAAGTCTATCGGCCGCAAGGCCGCGCAGCAGCTGGGCCGTACCTATGAGGACGTAAACCTCATCGTGTGCCACCTGGGCGGCGGCGTCAGCGTGGGCGCTCATCAGCATGGCCGTGTGGTGGACGTGTGCAACGTTAAGGACGAAGGCGCCATGGGCATGGACCGCGGCGGCGGCCTGCCGGTGAACCAGCTCATCGACTACTGCTTCAGCGGCAAGACCCGTGCCGAGGTGAAAAAGACGCTGGGCCGCCGCGCCGGCATGTTCTCCTACCTGGGCACCACGGACTTCCGCGTGGTCTGCGCCAGAAAGGCGGAGGGCGACCAGCAGGCCGCCGCAGCCTATAAGGCTCTGGTATATCAGCTGGCCAAGGATATCGGCACCATGGCCGCCGTGCTGCACTTCAACGTGGATGCCATCGTCTACACCGGCGGCATGGCGTATGAGCAGTCCTTCTGCGACGACATCACCGCCTACGTGGGCAGGCTGGCCCCCGTACTCCGCCTCCCCGGCGAGGAGGAGATGCGCTCGCTGGCGGAGGGTGCCCTGCGGGTGCTCCGCGGCCAGCAGGAAGCCGGTCAATATTAAATAGGATATATAGAAAGGTGGAAAAAGCTATGAAGCATCTGATGTCCGGCAATGAGGCCACCGCCCGCGGCGTCTACGAGGCCGGTATCAAGGTCTGTTCCGCGTACCCCGGGACTCCCAGCACGGAGATCCTGGAGAACCTGCCCCAGTACGGCAAGGATGTGTACTGTGAGTGGGCCCCCAACGAAAAGGTGGCCGCCGAGGTGGCCTACGGCGCGGCCATGGCCGGCTCCCGCTCCTTCTGCACCATGAAGATGGTAGGTTTGAACGTGGCCGCCGACCCCCTGTTCACCGCCGGCTACCTGGGCGTCAACGGCGCTTACATCGTTGTCAGCGCTGATGACCCCTCCTGCCACTCCTCCCAGAACGAGCAGGATAACCGTCTCTATGCCCGGGCCGCCAAGGTCGCTATGGTGGAGCCCAGCGACTCTCAGGAGTGCAAGGATTTTGTGAAGCTGGCCTGCGAGATCTCCGAGGAGTTCGACACCCCTGTGCTGTACCGCACCACTACCCGCGTCTGTCACAGCAAGGGTCTGGTGGAATTCGGCGAGCGCACCGAGCATACCGCTCCCGCCTACCAGCGCAACGTCCGCAAGTTTGTCTGCACCCCCGCCAATGCCTATATGAACCACCCCATTGTGGAGGAGCGTCTGGCCAAGCTGGCGGAGTACGGCTGCACCCGCGCACTGGAGAACGGCCTGAACAAGCTGGAGCTGGGCGACGGCAAGGTGGGCGTCATCACCGCTTCCATCAGCTATCAGTACGCCAAGGAGGTATTCCCCGAGGGCACATCCTTCCTGAAGCTGGGCCTGACCTTCCCCCTGCCCATGGGCCTGATCCGCGACTTCGCCAAGAAAGTGGAGAAGCTGTACGTCATCGAGGAGCTGGAGCCGTTCATGGAGGAGCAGATCAAGGCCGCCGGCATCGACTGCGTGGGCAAGGAGCTCACCGGCAACATGTACGAGCTGAACACCGAGCTGGTGCGTGAGCGGGTGCTGGGCGTGAAGCCCAGCTATCAGGTCATCACCGAGGTCCAGGCCGCCAAGCGTCCCCCCGCGCTGTGCCCCGGCTGTCCTCACCGTGGCTTCTTTTACACCCTGTCCAAGAACAAGAACTATGTGGTCACCGGCGACATCGGCTGCTACACTCTGGGCAGCGCCGCGCCCCTGAGCTGCATGGACGCCTGCCTCTGCATGGGCGGCGGCTTCACTGTAGGCATGGGCATAGCCAAATCCTTCCAGCGCGAGGGCGTCACCGATAAGGTGGTGTTCGGCGTCATGGGCGACTCCACGTTTTTCCACAGCGGCATGACCGGCGCCGCCGAGATCATCTACAACAACGGCCGCATGATCCCCTGTGTGCTGGATAACCGCATCACCGGCATGACCGGCCACCAGGACAACCCCGGCACCGGCTTCACCCTGATGGGCGAGCCTGCCCCCATGATCCGCGTGGAGGGTGTGCTGGAGGCTTACGGCTTCGCACCCGTGCTCACTGTGGATCCCCAGGATCTGAAGGCCATGAAGCAGACCGTGGACGCCGCAGTGGCCGCCCTCAACGAGGGCAAGCACCCCGCCATCGTCACCCGCCGTCCCTGCCTGCTGATCAAGCGGATGAAGCACGAGAACGGCATGTGCGTGGTCAATGCCGACAAGTGCAGGAGCTGCAAGAGCTGTCTGAAGGTGGGCTGCCCCGCCATCTCCATGGAGAACGGCAAGGCATTCATCGACCGCACCCAGTGCGTGGGCTGCACCGTCTGTGCCCAGGCGTGTCCCTTCGGCGCTATCGAAAAGGAGGAGAAGTAACATGAGCGATGTGAAAAGCTGCCTGTTGGTAGGCGTAGGCGGTCAGGGCGCTATCCTGATCTCCAAGATCATGTCCAACGGCTTCATGAAGGCCGGCTACGATGTCAAGCAGAGCGAGGTCCACGGCATGGCCCAGCGCGGCGGCAGCGTGTCCACTCAGGTCCGCTGGGGCAGCAAGGTCTACGGCCCCGTGTTTGGCCGCGGCGAGGCCGACATCATGGTGGCCCTGGAGAAGATGGAAGCCGTCCGATACGCGGAGTTCCTGAAGCCCAGCGGCGTGGTCATCATCAATGACTACGCCATCAAGTCCACCACCATCGCCTCCGGCGCCGAGACGTACCCCGAGGGCTGCATCGAGGCTATGGCCAGGCACTTCAAGACCATCGCGATTCCCGCCAGCGACATCGCTCTGGAGCTGGGCAATCCCAAGTGCATGAACGTGGTGCTGTTCGGCGCCATGTGCGACTCCCTGGGCTGCCCCGATATCGACTGGGAGCAGATCGTGGCGGAGACGGTGCCCGCCAAGGTCAAGGATCTGAACCTTCAGGCGTTCCGCGCCGGCCGCGAAGCCGCCAGCAGAACCGCCGAATAACACGGATACATAAAAAGCTCCCCCGACACGGTGTCGGGGGAGCTTTTTATGTATCTGGCCGCTTACTTGTGCAGCAGGGGGCTGAGGGGCTTGTAGATCAGGAAGCACAGCGCCACGTCCAGAAGGCCCTTGCACAGGGTGAAGGGGACGTTGAACACCAGCAGGCAGTTGAACAGGGCGTTGCCGGTGGGGATCTGCGCCACGGTGCCAAGGATCTCCTGATACATGCCCACGATGGCCTCCAGCGGCAGGCCGTACAGCACCACATAGGCGGGGTAGACGATGAAATAGTTCAGAGGCAGGCTGATGAGCGCCATGGCGGCGGCGCCGGCCACAGAGCCCCACAGCGCGCCGCTGCGCGTCTTGTGCTTCTTGTAGATGATACCGGCGATGAGGGCGAAGGTAGCGCCCAGCAGGAAGTTGGACAGCTCGCCCACGCAGGCGCTGGAGCCGAAGGGCAGGTGCAGCAGGTTCTTCACCAGTTGGATGGCGACGCCGTAGACGGGGCCCAGGGAGAACGTGCCAAGCAGGGCGGGCAGGTCGGAGATGTCCAGCTTCACGAACGCGGGCATGATGGGGATGGAGAACTCCACGAACTGGAGGACGGCGGCCACCGCCGCCAGCAGGGCGGCCACGGCGATACGATGGGTCTTTTGCTTCTGAGTCATAAAAAAACACTCCTTTTCGATGATAAACACCCGGAAATTGCCTTCCAAGGTGTACGCATCAAAAAAGAGCATCACAAAATGCCATACACGCCTTCTCTCATCCAGACTATACTGTCGGTACCGGAATCACACCGGTTCATGCAGCTCTCGCCGCTCGCGGACTATACCGCCGGTGGGGAATCTCACCCCGCCCCGAAGACAAATATGCGGTTGTTCTCGCGCTCTATGATACACCATGTCCCGCCAAAATGCAACCGCTTTCTGCCCGATTTTTTTATTTATTGCTTTACAGTAATTTTTTATTGTATTTCGATAAATAATGATTGACAAACGATATAACCCGTGGTATGCTGACATCAGAAAGGATGTGTGAGACATGAAGCATATCGCGCATAAAAAGCTGGCCGTCCTGCTGCGCATCGCCCTTATGATCGCAGCCCTGGTGTGCGGGGCCATCTTTTTCTGGTTCCTGCCTCAGTTGGGCCGCGGCATCGCCCTGGCCGACCCTGAGTACGCCTGGGCCTTCTGGCCCTGCCTGATCTTCGCGTGGCTGTTCGCCGTACCGGTATTCTGGGCCATGGCCGCCCTGTGGGCTGTATTCGGCCGCATCGGCCGCGGCGATGCCTTCTGCGCGGAGAACGCCCGGGCCATGGCCACCGTGTCCCGCTTGGCATTTTTCGACGCAGTGCTGGTACCGGTGGGCGTCATCACCTTGGCTCTGCTGGGCGCCGGCTCCCCCGGCATGACGGTCATCGCCATGCCCGCGGGCGTCATGGTCTGCACTCTGGTGGGCGTCATGGCGATGGCCCTGAGCCGTCTGGTAGCCGATGCCGCCCACCTCCAGGACGAGAGCGATCTGACGGTGTGAGGTGGCAGTATGATCGTATTTCACATTGATATCATGCTGGCCCGCCGCAAAATGAGCCTGACGGAGCTGAGCGAGCGGGTAGGCATCACCATAGCCAACCTGTCCATTCTCAAGACCGGCAAGGCCCGTGCCGTGCGGCTGGACACCCTGAACCGCCTGTGTGCCGCGCTGGACTGCCAGCCCGCCGACCTGATGGAATTTCTGCCGGACCCGCCGGAGGAATGACCGCACCGGCAGTTGCAGTTTCTGCCGCATCGTGCTACAATAAAGGGAATTCCGCCGGACTCACCGGTCTGAAGTAAGGTGGCGAACCGTATGGAGAGCACCTCCCCCGCCCAACTGGATACTGTGTCGCAGCCGGAGGCACCTGCGGCCTCCCGCCATCCGCTGCGCTGGCTCTTTTTCCCGCTGGCCCTGCTGTACCATGAACTGCTGCTGCGCGCTTTCGACAGCGGCACTGTCTTTTTCGACGCGGCGCTGGCGCCTACCGCCCTGACCGCGCTGGGTCTGGGCCTGCTCATCAGCCTGCTGGCCAATGCTCTGCCCTGCCGCAGGGTCTCCCGCTGGGCCGCGCTGATCCTGACGCTGCTGTGGACCGTCTGCGTCTGCGTGGAGTATTGCTGCAAGAGCTACTTCAAGTCCTACTTTGCCCTGACGTTCATGGTCACCATGACCGGTCACGTGGTGGGCGACTTCGCCGGCACCATCCCCGATGTGGTGCTGCCCCGCCTGCCCTTCATCCTCCTGGCGCTGGTGCCGCCGGTGCTGGCCATTGTCCTGCGCCGCCGCATCGTACCGGAGGTCTCCATGGGCCGCCGCGGCCTGCTTGTGCTGGCGCTGCTGGCCCTGTTGACGCTGGGCGGCGGAGACGCTGTCGGCCGCTTCGGCCCCAGCGCCGCGCTGTTCACCTACGACTTCAACACCAACAGTGCCGTCCCCCGCTTCGGTCTGAACACTGCTCTGCGGCTGGAGCTGACCTACGCCGTCACCGGCGTACCCACGCCGCCGCTGGAACCCCTGCCGGAGCCTGACCCCGAACCGGAACCGGAGCCCACGCCCGTGGACTACGGCTACAATATGCTGGACATCGACTTTACCGCCTTAGCCGAGTCCACCGGCGACAGCACGCTGGCTTCGCTGCACCGTTATATGGCCGCCCGTACTCCCTCCCGCCGGAACCAGTATACCGGCATGTTCGCAGGCAAGAACCTGATCCTGCTGACAGCGGAGTCTTTCTCGCCCTGGTTCATCTCTCAGGAGCTGACCCCCACCCTGTACCGCCTGACCCACGAGGGCTTCGTGTTCAGCAACTACTACCAGCCCGGCTGGGGCCAGTCCACCACCGGCGGCGAGTTTGCCGTCCTCACCGGCCTGCTGCCCACATGGGTGGGCGGCGATGTCAGCTTCTGGGCCAGCCGCTATGACTACATGCCGCTGGCGCTGGGCAATCAGTTCCGTGCTCTGGGCTATCAGACACCGGCGTGGCACAACAACACCTATAATTATTATGGCCGCAACGCCACTCACCCCAATCTGGGCTACGACTATGAGGGCATTGGCTCCGGTCTGACTCTGGCCACTCAGGACAGCAGCTGGCCCTACTCCGATCTGGAAATGCTGGAGACCACGCTGGACAGCTGTGTGGACGCCTACCTCACCACCGGCCAGCCCTTCCACGCCTACTACATGACCGTCAGCGGCCACGGCAGCTATAACTGGGGCCAGTCCATGGCTGCCAAGAACCGCGCCGCAGCGGAGGCCGCCTACCCCAACGCCAGTGCGCCGGTGCAGGCCTACGTAGCCGCCAATCTGGAGCTGGAGGCCGCCCTGACGTATCTGGTGGACCAGCTGGAGGCCCGCGGCATCGCCGACGACACCGTGATCTGTCTCTCCGCCGACCACTACCCCTACGCGCTGGCGGAGACCGGCGTGGACTACTACGCCGAGCTGACGGGCCGTCAGGACTCGGATCTGGACACCTCCCGCTACCGCAACGCGCTGATCCTCTGGTGCGGAGGCATGGACCAGCCCGTCACCGTGGACACGCCCTGCAGCGCCGTGGACATCGTGCCCACCCTCAGCAACCTGTTCGGCCTTCGCTACGACTCCCGCCTGCTGTCCGGCCGCGACATTCTGGCAGATAACTACGACCCCGCCAGTGCCTCCGGCTGTATCCCGCTGGTGGTGCTGCCCACTCCCGTGGGCAACAGCTGGGCCACCGCCGCCGGCGTCTACGAGGCCCGCACCGGCACCTTCACCCCCGCCCCCGGCGTCACACCGGAGGAGGGCTACGTGGACGCCGTCAACCGCCTTGTCTCCGCCAAATACACCTACGCACGGCTCATCATCCAGTACGACTACTACCGCATCGTGCTGGGAGAGAATGAATGACGTAAAAAAAGCTGTTCTGTCTCTGACAGAACAGCTTTTTTGTGTATGGAAAACCACTCGCCTGCTTCCCCTTCTGATTTAAAGCTGGTGCGCATACCACTCTCCGCCGGTGGGCCGGAACCCCGCGGCGCGGGAGGTCGATGGCATATACCTCAGTGTCTCCGCGTCAGTGGCGCTCCACGTAGTCCCACTCATCGCCGTTCTCGTACACCAGATGGATATCCTCCAGATAGGGGGTATCCATGGGGTTGGCCATGGGCGCCGCCTGCTTGTAGCGTTCCAGATTCCGGCGGGACTTCTCCGCCGGCTGGACTGTACCGGCGCCTGCGATGCAGCCGCCCGGGCAGGCCATGCCCTCCAGCAGATAGCCGTTGTACTTGCCGGTGCGAGCGACGCGCAGCATCTTGCGGCACTCGTCCAGGCCCTCCGCCGCTACGGTCTTGACCTCCACCTCGGGACGGATCCGGTGGATGACCTCCTCCACTGCCTTGGCCACGCCGCCGCCGGCGGCGAAGCCCACGCCGGGGGCGGATGCCTCGTAGTGGGCCGCGCTGTCCTCGATCTGGGAGAAGTCGATGCCCTTGGCCTCGAACATGCCCCGCAGCTCCTCAAATGTCAGCACGAAGTCCACATCGCTGCGGACGGAACGGCGGCTGGCCTCCAGCTTCTTGGCGGCGCAGGGGCCGATAAAGGCGATGCGGCAGTTGGGGTCCTTCTTTTTCAGCAGCCGCGCCGTCAGCACCATGGGCGTCATGGTCATGGAGATGTAGGGTGCGAAGCCCGGGAACTCCTTCTTGGCCATGACAGACCAGGCGGGGCAGCAGGAGGTCGCCATGAACGGCTGCTTCTCCGGCACGTCCCGCAGGAACTCCTCGGCCTCCTCGATGGCGCACAGGTCGGCGCCGATGGCCACCTCCTCCAGAGAGACAAAGCCCAGCATCTTCATGGCCTCGCGGATCTGGCCCGGAGTCACGTTGTCGCCGAACTGTCCCCAGAAGGCCGGCGCGATGATGGCTACCACCTTATCGCCCTTGCGGATGGCGTGAATCAGCTGGAACAGCTGGCCCTTGTCCACGATGGCACCGAAGGGGCAGTTCACCAGACACATGCCGCAGTTCACGCACTTGTCGTAGTCGATGTCCGCCCGTCCGTACTCATCCTGTCCGATGGCGTGCATGCCGCAGGCCTCCTGACAGGGGCGGGTGAACTTGATAATGGCCTGATAGGAGCAGGCTTCCTTGCACTTGCCGCATTTGATGCACTTATCCTGGTCGATGACGGCCTGACCCCGCTCCGTGGAGATGGCCCCCTTGGGGCAGGCGTGCTGACAGTGCCTCGCCAAACAGCCCTGGCATGCGCTGGTCACCTCGTAGTGGGTGGGCGCGCAGGCATTGCAGGCGTACTTGATGACGTTGATCAGCGGGGGATCGTAGTACTTCGCGGCGATGGCACTCTCCTCCACGCCGTCGGACAGCACCGAGTGCTCCGTCACCGGCCGCAGCGGCAGGCCCATAGCCAGCCGGATGCGCTCACCCACGATGGCCCGCTCCAGAAACACGGACTCCCGCTGCCGCCCCACCTCGCCGGGCACGATCTCATAGGGCAGCTTCTCCATGCGCGTGTAGTCTCCACCCTCATAGGCCAGCTTCGCCACCTCGGCAAAGACCCGCTTGCGGATGTCCGCAACACCGCACTTGATATTTCTCATTCTTTTTTGTCCTCCCAAAATCCACCCTAAAGGGGTTCTATACCAATTGTGTATTATACCTGCTCCCCCCATAAAAAGGCAATATCTTTCGTAAGGAATTTTTTTCACCCCCACAGGTGAATTCTCTTGCAACCTGCACAATCCCCCTATATAAAGCTGCTATTCCCCCATTATATCCGCAAATATTCCGTAAAAAATACGCGGAAAATCCGTATTATACTTATAGGAGAAATATTTTTCTCCAGAGTAAAATCGCTGCATGTTTTCTCTTATACACGTCCCCGCAGCGCTTCCTCCAGCTTCCCCAGTGCCTTCTTCTCAATGCGCGACACATAGCGCATCGGCTATTGTAAGTGATTTCGCCCACAAAATTGCGCCTCTTAAATTGGCGCAAACCGTTGATATAACTGGATTTATCCCACTTGCTGAAGCTCTGCGAAACGGAATTTGATGATGATCTCTTTGTCCTCCGTCAGCTCGATCCGCTCGATCAGGCTCACCAGCAGCTCCCTGCTGGCGCAGGCAGTATTCAAGAAGCGCTGCACCAGCTCTTTCGCTCTGTCCTCATGGCTGACGGGACTTTTCTGCTGTTGCTCCAGATCTCGGATGCGTTCTTCCAATCGTCCTCGTTCCTCTTTAATGCGGGTAAAGATACGTTGAAAGTCCATCTCCGGCAGAAGCCCGGAAAGCCGGTCTGTATACATCCGGTCAAGATTTTCCGTCAGGCTTGTGATCTTGCCTTGCAGGGCAGCGATCTCCGCCGCGGCTTTTTCTTCTTGCGACGCCTCCTTAACTGCTCTCTCCGCCATAGGCAATAGTGCCTGTGGCTTCAAATAATCTTTGCAAACCTCACGCACCTTGGCCAGCACCGCTTCCGTCAGTTTTGACTCCCTTATTGAATGGCAGGAACAAACGCCTGCCTTGGTAAAGCGCTGATATGTCCGGCACACAAAATACAGTGCAACTTCACCACTGGCATTGGGTCGATTGACTACCGTCAGCGGATAGCCGCACTCATGGCAAAACACCAAACCTTTCAGCAGAAAATCATAGGTACGGCTTCTGGTATGTTTTCGGCTATTCACCAGCATACGCACTTTGCGGAAGCTTTCAGCATCGATCAACGGCTCATGGGTATTTTCTACCACTACCCAATTCTCTCGTTCCTGATGCAGGCACTTCTTGGACTTATAGCTGATCTTCACCTGTCGCCCCTGTACCATATTGCCGATATAGGTTTCATTTTGCAGCATTTCCGAGATGCGTTCACTGCTCCACAGTCCCGCATAAGGGCCTTTGCGCCCCATGTTCCAGCCGCAATAAGTCGCAGGTGTGGGAACGTGTTCCTCATTCAGCGTGGCGGCAATTCTACGGCAGCTCATACCGTCCAGCGCCATGGCGAATATCCGCCGCACCACAGGCGCAACTTCTTCGTCAACGATAATTTTGTTCTTCTCTGTGGGGTGCATCTTGTAGCCGTACATCGGCTTTCCACCGATAAACTGTCCCTTGCGCTGCTTATCCCGCTTGACGGATTTGATCTTCTTGGAGATGTCCTTGGCGTACATATCATTCATGATGGCGCGAAACGGTGTAATATCGTTGGCGCTGGAGTCCACACCGGTGTCGATGCCATCCAAAAGCGAGATATACCGTACCCGATGTTCGGGGAAATATCGCTCCATATAGTGGCCCGTCATAATGTAATCGCGTCCTAAACGGGAGAGGTCTTTCGTGATGACCATGTTGACTTTTTTTGCCTCGATGTCCGCCACCATGCGCTGAAACGCAGGACGGTCAAAGCTTGTGCCGCTCCAGCCATCGTCAATGTAGGTATCATAGACCTGTAAGCGGTGCTTTTGTGTAAATTCCTCTAAAAGTGACTTCTGGTTCGTGACGCTCTGCGAAGGGCCTTCGCTCTCATCCTCCTTTGATAATCTGATGTATAATGCCACATGATAATCCATGGGGTTGCTTATCTCGTTGTACATATACTAACCTCCTGAGATAAGCGGCCATTCATCATGAACAGGATACATGATAATCCGACCCTGACGCAAATTTTTGCAGTTCACGATACAAATAAATTCTAAAGGACTCTGACAAGATCGTTTCTATATTCTCTCCGTTTGCAGAATATTGGCATATGATCTTCAGCTCAGCTTGTTTCACACAGCAACACCTCCTGCCGGTTTAATCTATGAGGATGACTTTTAGAACTTGCTACTGAATTGGAAAAAACCACCTTGATAAAGATGGGCTTTTCCAATTCAGCTTTCATCTATCAGTATAAAGCTGTTCACATTTGGACATACCCAATGCTGGTAAGACAATAACGCTCAAGCAAAACAGGCGGCTGGTGGCTGCCAGCCTCACGGGAATCTCACCCCGGCCCATGCTGATGGGTGCGCCGCACGATGCTTTGAGGGCGTCCAATGCGGGAGTATCTTTAAGGGTGCCGGTGGTCATGGCCAACAGAGTGCCGCCCTGTTTCTGAACAACGCCTGTTTCGCTCCCTCCCCATGGGAAGATCATGGCGGGCGCTGTCCTATGGCTCACACCGGCACGAACGTACCTGCCTGCTTTATGACACGCAAAGTGCGGCTTTTCAAGGAGCATCGGTCATATAAGCCCGCAGGCACCGTCAAAGACTTGGCGGTGCCTGCCGATCTATATGGATAACCCGCATCAACAGCGGAGGGGAAACACGCCGCCGTTGCGGGTGGAGACGGGCTATGCGCTTCGGATGATATCAAATTTTAGGATGCTCTCGATTAGCTTTATCTCAAGCTGACCGCGCACCGCTTCATCTATGAAGTAGTAGAGGTTCCCCGTCGCGTCGTAGAAACAGCGCGTAGACAGGCGGCGTATGTAGCCCTCATAGCGCTTCAGGATGCAGCAAATGGCGGCTTCGTCGCCCTGCGACGCCGCGCGGATCACGGAGAACGGAAGCAGCGTCTTATTGCGGATACGCTTCGTATGTAAGAAATTAGTCATTGTCATCCTCCATTCGTTTTCTGAGTTCAGCAAGGGTATCCGACCGTCTATGCTGTACTGTCCGCCGCGCCATGTCCAGCAGTTCTCCGATCTCGCGGTCGCTCATGTCCATGAAGTAGGACAGCAAAATTACATCGCGCTTCTCCCGCAGGAGCGTGGCCAATGCCGCCGCGAGACGGTCATCGTTGACGGGAATACGGTATCCGCACACTTCAAACTCCACGGGGTGAATGTCCTCGTAGCAAAGCTGTGCAAGAAGTTCCGGAGGTAACTCCGAAAGGCTGCATTCCCGCGCCCTACGGCGTGCTTCCGACCGCTTCATATCCACGTTTTCCTGACGCAGTATCTTCTTGCAGTAGCTATCGAATATGTGGCGGACGCTCTCTTTCTGATTCCAAGGAAGCTTCAACTCGTCATCCTCCTTTGTTTCCGGAAGGGTTCTCTCTTTCCCTCTCACTAAATACTCCGTTTGAAGTAGGCCGTTTTGGCCAACTTTTCGAAACTCTTTTCTTCGTATTTTTTACAACGCTTTTCCCCCACTCCATCATTCTTAAAAACCAAGAAAGGGTAGAATGGGGGCTGCGGCAGCGGGAATCAATCGATACCTTTTGATACAAAAAAGCATCTGCCTGCTGCACAGGTAGATGCTTTTTATACCGTTCTTAGACATCCATGAGGCCAAATCTGCCCACCGCAGAATACCTTGCTGTATTTGTTGTGTTGACGCGCCTTATGAACGAGAGTGCATCACAGGCTCGGATGTTTCCCAAACTGTTTGACCGATTCTTTCTATAACGCGTGTGCGAAGCGCAGAGCCGCAGTTCGATCCGAACTGCGGCTCTGAATCCTTAGGGTTCTATGTCCCTGTCCATTTGTCAAACGGATACTGGTTATAGTAGTCATCAGACAAACGATCTCCGCGCTCATAAAAGCGCACTGCTACAAACGCGGGTCCTTCAGCTTTTGTGCCCGTCGTCAAAATCTCATTGTCCTCAGATACTTTACCGTACCGCCGTTCATAGGCTCGCGTATAGTTTCGAGCAAAATCTTTATCCTGTAGAAGCTCCGCTGCCCGTTGGAGAATCGTCTCCTTTTCTTTATCAGAAAGAGCCGACTTCGTAGTAACGCGGATCTCTATATGTTGCGGAAATCCATACTGCACGGTAACGCGGTAAGCCCCATGGTTTTCCTTAACGTATGTGATAAAGTTCTTTGTTTCCGGCGTTCGCAGCGGGAGTGCATCCAGCCCATGGTATTTTTTCATCCCCCATAAAACAGTGAGGGTGACGATGACAAGCGCGAAAACGACCCACTTGGGAATGCGGCAGGTATATACTCTCATCTGGCGATGTAGTCCGCGATATACAGGGACATTTCCGGATTATCCAGTTTGTTTAGTGCCGCTTGGAAATAATCCAAACTTTCAAAGATATACGAGCCGGTGTCATATTCTTTCACAACTTGAAATTGGAAAGATACTTCATCACCTGCACGATATTCTTCTGTCAAGTCGCCGTCGAACGGCCAATATGCTGTGCCGTATTTAGTCAAAAACTCTAGAATTGTTCTGTCCTTATCTGGCTCATATTTTACAGCGCTAATAGTGTCACAAACTTGAATACTATCCCCCACACCGTAGTCCTTTAACCGCATAACGTGTGTTTTCAAATTTTCATCCCAGAACTGATCATACAGTTCTTCTACGGACATCATATAAGCAGTATTCGTAAAAGTCTCGCCGTAGACTGCATTGATAACCGAATCAGTTGGAAGCGTATACTGCTTATTTCCATCTGGAGTCATAACAATCTGGCCGGCTGAAAATGTCTCCATCCCTGCCGTGCGTGTCGATGATGGTGCAGCATCATCATACAGTCTTACGGATGGCGTCCACTTCTGCTTCTCGGTAACGGTAAACGTGGCTTTGTATGTTCCCATTTTCGCCGTCGTATTTACCTCATAGAGCGCACTCCCGTTCATGCCCAATGTCTTGTTAATAACAATGTCAGCATTCGGAGAAATAAGCATAACTGCGATTTTATTTTGTAACCCTGTCAGGAGCGAACAACTTGCAGACACAGAAATCGTCATATCTGGATGGGAGATTTTTCCCTCCCGAATACGATAATTCGAATTTGCAACAATGTCTATAATAGCTGCGGCAGGTCCGTTCCTGTTTTCGTTAAAACTAATCGTCCCCGGAGATAGCTCAATAAAATCTGATTCTACAGTTTTTATTGCCTCTTTGTAGTATACCGCGTCATCCACTTGTTTGATAAGCCACACGATAACTTCCTTCGCCCACTCTTTCCAATCTATACTAGCTCTCATTTCTTTGGCCACTCCGACATCGCTATGAACCTCGGGGGACACTGCAAAGGCCGGAAGAGTAAGACTTACGATAAGTACACAGCTTAAAATAAGTGCAGAAAGTCGTTTCATAAAATCCTCCTTGTTCGTCCGTATCGAATGCCAAATCGCAAATATAACGAAACTTGAATCATATTACCGCACGGAAATTATTTACATATACAGCCGGTTCTACAAAATATTCGGATCTGTGTATTCGTAGTGGGACAGGTCAAGCCCCTCTTTCATATCTTGGGGTACATAATCCGTGTTGCCAATATAGAGCCATTTCCCATCCACATTTCCTACAAAGCCGAAAATCGTCTGTGCCGAATCGTAGATATTCGTTTCCGCCGTCCATGTTACCGCATAAAGAGTATCCGTCAGTTTTTCGATCTTCTCAATTTTGTAGTTCTCCAATGTCTGTCCGCTTTGCGCAGCGTGCTGTTCACGAAGTTCTTCCGTAGGATAGTATGCATATTTCGTAGATTCTGCGGCGCCGCCTTTCTTGAATGCCTCAAGATAGTTCTCAGCCGCGTTCTGAACCTCCTGCGGAATATCTGCGGTCTCCTCGCCCGTCGGCTCCTGCTTCGCACAGGCCACCATAACAACTGCGAGCATCAGAGAACTCAGCATGATAAACAGCAATCTGACTCCCTTTTTGTCATAGATACTCATCTCCTTATCCTTTAGTAATAAACGTTCTCTTTTCTTGGGACCTCCCTTCTTTTCTATCGTCTTTCGTTCTCGCCGTTCTCTATGAACAGCTCTTGTCTGCAATTTACCATAATATATATGATTTGTCAACAATACTTTTTAACAACAAGTATTGAAATAATCCAGTGTTTGTGTTATACAAGTATATAGAAACAGAAACGAGGTGGTGCCTTTGTCCAGGGATACGTCACAGAGCAATTACCGACGCGGGATTATGTCATTGGTCATTCTCTCTCTGCTGAAATCAGAAAATATGTATGGGTATCAGCTGTGTCAGGAGATTTCACGTTTCAGCGGTGGCAAGCTGACCATTCAGGAAGGCTCCTTGTACCCCATTTTGTACCGGCTACAGGATCAGGGACTCATTTCAGAAGAACGGGTTCTGGTAGGCAAACGTATGACGCGAAATTACTATCATCTGGAACCCTCCGGTGTAGAACGGCTTCGGGAAATGACCGCAGAATACGAGGAGCTGACAGCTGGTGTCTTTTCCATTATCCACAGAGAGGAGACGATATCATGACAGAGCGTGCGATCCGTCAATACTGCCACGCTGTCGGCAATTACCTACCCTGCCCTCGCAAGCAACGACAACACATCCTACAGAACCTTCGTCTCCGCTTGGAAGAGTATCGCGCTGAACACGCGGAGGACTCCGTAACGCCAGAAGAACAATTCGGTACACCGCAGCAGGTCGCGGCCAGTTATGTGGATGATATGGACACCGCCGAGCTTCTGGCAGCTCTCCGCCTACGGCGGAAAATCCTGACTGTTGTCGGAATAGGTGTTCTGGCTGCATTATGTATTCTTATTGCAGCACTTTGTACCGAGATCCATCAGTATCGCCACGCCATCACTGGATGGAGCGACCATATCATAACAACAATAGAGTAAGAAGGAGAACTGTCATGAAAAAACGCATTGCCGCTTTTCTTTCCTTGTGCTTAATTGTCGTATGCCTTTTCCCTACCTGCGCTTTTGCCGCGAACATGGAAAAATCCCAAAGCATCACTTATTTTGATGATGGCAGTTATGTGATAACCACCGTCTCTATAACTAACACTGTTGCCACACGCGCCGGCAAAACAAGAGTTGGTTCGATAAAACATGATTACCATGATGCCGGTGGAGACCTCGACTGGAGCGCATCAATGACAGCCACATTCACCTATGATGGCTCCACATCTCGGTGTACCAGTGCAAACACGCCCGAGATAACGATTTACGACAATATCTGGAGCGTGTATAGCAAGTCCTCTTCTAAAAGTGGCAACACCGCCACTGGAAATGTTACAATGGCAGCCAAGCAAATAATCGGGTCATCTAAATTTCCTGTTACCCTGACCCTCACCTGTGATAAAAATGGAGTCCTTAGTTGACGGCAGAACCGGCCTATTCCGTGTACCTACCCACCTATACACGATTTACAGCGGCAGCGGTAACGCATAAATACACTTTCAGCAACATAGTAAGGGTGCAGTTCAATTTGAACTGCACCCTTACCCTTGTTTTGTATGTAGATTATTCTTCTTGTAGCCACTTCACTTTGTTACAGCGCTCAAACAAACACATTTACAATATTCTATCTGTTTTACCGCCACGCCTGTGTGCTGTGTCGACTGTAAGTTGAAAGCATCGCTCTTCTACCGTTCCCTTTTTCATATCACTCTCGCTCTCAGATCCCGCAGTCAAAGATATCGCCTTCATTTCTACTGTTTCAGCGCTTCAAATTGAGCCCTATATTCTCTGTAAATTTTTTGCAGCTCATCCAATTCTCTACGACTTTTCGACGCAATAAAAGTCATATTGTAAACACACTCATGCTTAAGAGCCATCGTGTTCATCGCCAAGATATATCCTGCATCATCAACGGCACCAAATTGCGTATTCTTGTACCCCGGGTAATCTTTTGGATATAGTAAAAAAGCATATCGCGGAGAAATCGGCGCTACAATGTTTTCACTCCCGCAAAATGACAGTGCATACCAACCATTTCTCGGAACAACGAGATTGTAAAGCGTTTTGTTAAGCAGAACAATAACATCAAGACGGCCGAGCATTTCTTCAAATTGTCCTGTCGCTTCCATTCCAAATCGTGACAGGTCATCGTGATTTTCCTGCTCGGTACACTCATCCGCCGTAAGACTGCTTTCCATCATCGACTCGTAAGCCAAGTTACTCCTTATTGCCATAGCCTTAATATACCGCTTAACCGCTGTCTTGTCTTTCTCCGAAAGAAGAAAATCACCAATTTTGCCTTCACAACCATCGCAGGATTTTCTTATCCTTGCATTCAATGCAGCGATAGGTGATTCAATGGTCGCACTCCAAAACCGCTCAATGCCCTCTGAATAATACCCTTTTTCCGTTCCCAATTTGCCTGACGCGCTTCGCTTGACCTCTCCTGTGGCAAGATCTAAATACCAAACTTTCTTTTCCGGATCTTCCACATCGCGAAACTGTTTCAGTATTGCATTCGGAACTTGTATGTGTGAATTCACATTCCCCATGTTACCCCCCCTATGAGTTTCATGTCGATCACGCCTCTTCTGTATTGATTATATCGAAAAATCTACCGACTCGCAACTTATTCAAAACACGAGAAAATTATTTATCTTATTCGCCTCAATTTGAGACACATTTCGACAGCTCTTGTAGGCACTGGAGTGAATGAACAATAGAGGGCAGAGGATTTCCTCTGCCCTCTATTCCTCTGTGTACCACACCGGCCTTGCGGCTGTTTCGAAGCCGGTTCGGTGTGAGATCGCCACGCCGCCTGTGCCGGAGGCGCAATGCACCACCAGCAGGCGGCCCAGCCAGTCGCGTCCCGCGGCGATGCCGACGTGTTCATCCTCCGGATAGAACAGCAAGTCCCCTGGCTGTACTTCGTCCCACTCTAATCAACAATAGAATCCCTGCTTTCAGGTAAAGGCTTGCCGGAGCATCCCTATATAGTGCAGCGAATGTTCCTAACGCTAAAAATGTTGCGCCAAAAGCACAGATCATCAGAAAACCAAGTTTACCAATATACGTTGCCATGCGAGATGGGATTGTTCCCAACAAAAGCTGATACTCTCGGGTTTACAATTCATCTGATGCGCTAGTTCTGCATCCGTCAAGCCAAGAAGATACTTTCCCTCCAGCAGGAAGCGGTCGCCTTCTGCCAGCTTGCGCCAAGCATCTTTTATCCGCTGACGATTTTCCGACAGAATCATCAACTCATCCAGCGACAACTCTTGTGCTGGCGTTTCTGCAACAACGCCCTGCTCAAATACATCCCTTCTCTTCTGACGAGATTGCTCTTTTTGGATATAATTGATTGCCGTATTTCTAACAGTTGAGACAAGATAGCCTGCCAAAACGCAACGCTCCAGCTTGCGAATTACCGAAACTTTTTTTATAAGCCTTACCAAGCTATCCTGTACGATTTCTTCTGCGTCAAGATGATATGTGGTATATTTCAGTGCGGTTGCATATAGCAGGCCTTCGTATTCTTCGTAAAGCTGGCTGATAAACTGCCGGTCTTCCGAATTTTCCGGCATTGTAGCAATGATAGATAGCATCCCTTTCCCTCTCCTGATTATATCTAGATAAGACAGGTATCTACAAAAAATGCAACACCCGATATGAAAAACAGTGGTAGACGTTGTTTGTCTACCACTGTACTTTTAGGTGGCCCCGTTAGCTTCGGTATGTTTTTATGATTAAACTTCTACACAATATCCGGAGAGGGAAGCGGATACAAGCGATCAAATTCAGAAAACACTCGCTCCATAACTGCCCCCTGTGGAACACTTTTTCGGAAAACTACTCCCACATCTATTCCTTCGCCGTAGAATCGCTCGATGTGTTTTCCGGTTGCAAACAAGGCCGCCTGAATCTCACGGGTAGCAACAAAGGGTTTCCCTTTTTTCTGAGCAAAATAAGCGGTCTTTAGTGCGGGGAAGATTCGTTGGCGTCTGCCTTTTTCTGAAAGAGGAATGGAATACGAATATTGAGCCATGTATATTCCCTCTTGATCTGAACGGGTTACTTTAGGACAGGTAAATTGGATGCCAGCATCCCCATATTTGTCTATCCCTGCATATTTATAAACCGTTACCCTCTGCTTTCGTAATTGCCGTTTAATGCTACCTGTGCGAAATGCAATTACATCTGTATGCAACTTAAATGCCGCACTGGTGAGATAAAGAACAATATAATCAACAGCAACCTCTGGAATTGAAGAAAGCATATGAACAATATCTTCTACCATAGGCAGCAAGCCAGTTTCGTCAACACGAATTGTGTCGTTTGCATTAAAGAACATCTGTGGAAAAGCTGTCTCGACCTCTATCAAAAGTGCCAATTCTATCCGCCTCTGTCCTGCAAACTGCTGAATACTTTTTCGATATGCATCTACATTGTCCAAGTGTTTTTCCAATGAGGACGAAAATGCATTCAAGAAACTCTTGTATTGCAAAGTATTCGCCTGTTGTGCTAAGAGCACACTATTCTTCATTAGCTTACGGCAGATGTCATCTGAAACTTCTCCCGAATCCTTTAGTTCTTGATGCCCTTTTTCATAAGTTTCCCATATGTGCACCACAGATTCTTTCCCCAAAGATTTATAGCCATTCCTAGCACGTTTAACTATTTGATTTACACAAAAATGCTCTATTCCCACGACTACTTCTTCGTGCTTTGAATTCGTACATAATCTTATTAAATCGGGACGATCCTTTTTAGAACGGGTATCAATATTCTGCCCGTTCAAGTATGATAATATCTTGTCAGTGTCACCGCCGCGTTTGTGTGCTGCCTCGACCGCAAGTTGGAAGCATTTCTCTTCATTAGCCTCTTTTCTAGTATCGTTTTCACTCTTAACTTTTGTGACCAAACCAATCATCCTCCTTTCCATTGCTTTTGTGCCTTGAAATTGTCTCTGTCACGCTTTTGAGCAACATATACAAATTACGGCATTTATATTGTCCTATTTCATGCAACAGCGCATCAATTACAACTTTTTCGCATTTATTATGCTGGAAAACTCGTCAGTTCGCAACTTACTATAAAATGTAAGACAATTATTTTACACCAAGACGAAATGCGTTTTGGCTTGATATAGAATCTCCGCAGAGAATAACATGGCAGAGGAGTGTGTCCCCTCTGCCGTGTTTCTTAACCCCACCTGGCGTTGCCTAAAAAGGGTAGGTACACCGTGTTTTATTATATTTTCCCCAAAAGCTCACTCTCCCGTATAATCGCACTTGAATTATATTTTTCGACTAAGGCCTCAAGGAGTATCCTGTTACCATCCGTCATCTGCGGACTCAGTGTTATTTCCATCTCCTTAAAGCGCTCTGGTGCAATATCAAGATTGTAAAAGCGAAATGGCGGACTTTCTATCCCATTCATTAAGTTGTTTACGGTTGATGTGAATTTTTCGGCCATGGTCTCAACCCCACACTTAAAGTCCAAAGGCAAAAAAGTCATTATATATCTCCATTCTTTTTGGAAAGCCCAGTAGGAACTCTTGTATTTTCCCATTTTTCCTACCTCTATGCGAATACCATCCTTTGAAGTATGGGCAACTGATGGTTCAAGTCTCTCTATATCATCCGTGTATGTTACTCGTTCGAGAATCTCACCGCCCCACGCCTGCGGTGAAAAATATCCATTAGCCATAAGTTTGGAAAAGTCTAAAAATGTATTTATTCTCTCAGTTGATATACTCTCTTCGCCTGCTGGCATTCTAAGCGTTTCGATGATGTCTTTTGCCGCTGTGCCATGCCATACAAAGGGGTTTTTCCGCATTTTAATCCGTACACCTGATTGTGGATTAGTATACATTCTCCACATAGGAATACTTTCCGTGTCATCTTCCGTCCATGAACTAATAAAAACAAATTTACCTAAATTCTCTACATCAGATGTTTTTTGCTCTTGCAGGTCGTCCATTTTGTCCAGTGGGTTAAGCCGCACCGCTTTGCTTTTCAACATTAGGGCAAGGCTCTCAATTGACGTGTAGCGATACAAATATTCAATTTCGCTCATCTTATATTCCTCTTTTACTTAAACATTTCCATTTCATTTTTCAAACGGTAGTCAAATCACACTCAATATTGCTTGTGTTGCATCTTTATTTTCCTTATTCCGTCAAAACTCAGCATTAATATAACATGTTTTTGTGCTGCCTTCAACCAAATTATTTTTACCCATACCACACCGGTCTTGCAGCTGTCTTGAAGCCAGTCCGGTGTGAGATCGCCACGCCGCCTGTGCCGGAAGCGCAATGCACCACCAACAGGCGGCCCAGCCAGTCGCGGCCCGCGGCGATGCCGACGTGTTCATCCTCCGGATAGAACAGCAAGTCCCCCGGCTGTACTTCGTCCCACTCTATGTCCACGCAGTTGGCGTGTTGCTCCATAGCCCCGCCGCCCTGCCCAATCACATACGTGCCGCCGCTAGCGTTGTAAAATGCCCAGCCCACGAAGCCGGAACAATCAAGGCCGTAAGGTTGCTCCGTGCCGGTGGTGGCGCTGCCCTCGGCTGTGACCTCCGTCAGCTCGCCCCAGCGGTCGTCCCAGCCCAGCACCAACGATTTGCCGCCCCAAAAGTAATCCACCTTGTCCACCAGCGCCAGCGCGTAAGTCACCACCATGCGCCGCTCCATGGTAAGATCGTCCGGCAAGCGCTCCCACACCTCCATAGCCTCGCCGGTGGGCTCCATGGTGTGACCGTCCGCGAGAACACCAGCCGGGGACAGCGCTGCCGCCACCGCCATCACCGGCAAGGCCAGCAGCAGGAACAACACCACACCACCGCCCGCTGCGGCTATCGCCTCAATACCGGCGCGGATGGTCTTGCCTGCCGCCTGCGCCATCTGCTCCAGCCGCTGTCCTGTTTTGCGGGCGGCGGCTTTCGTCTGCTGGAGCATCTGCCGCTGGGCGGCGCGCTGGGTATGCTGCTTTGCCCGCTGTTGGGCGGCGGTCATAGCAGTCGCAGGCGGTTTTTTGGCCGGTTGGCGCGGCACTGTTGTGGTGCGCGGTGTCTCTGCTGTTGTTCCCTGCGCGGCGGCGGGCTGCTCCGTTGACCGCCACATATCCCGTTGGCGCACCTGCGCCGCCGTTGTCTCCTGCCGCTGCCGCACCTTCTGAGCGCGGTATTTGTGCAGGACGTACTTCCGCTGAAGCTGCCGCGTGGCACGGAAGGTCAGACGGGTGACCTCCGCCGTCCCTTGCCGCACCTGCTCTGTGGCATACTCCACCGGCTGACGCTGGTGCTGGGTCTGCCGTTCCTGCTTCTGCTGGGCGTAGTGCCGCTGCAAGATACAAACCGCCGTGCGGGGTATGGCGTTTTGCTGCCGCGTTTTCGGCTGCTCCATGGCGGCACGGGTCTTGATGTCACGCATTTTGCTCCCCCGGCTTGGTGGTCATCAGGCGGTACAATTCCGTATCACGGGGCAGTTCGTTGATGAACGGCACAAGGCAAGAGCCCACCTTGATCAGTCCGTGTCCTGCCGGTGCGTCGCTGACGTAATCCATCTGCGCGTCGCTGGCATCCAGCAGCTTGGCCAGCTCAGCACGGTCGGTAGGTGCCTGGTTCAGCAGTACCAAGAACTCGCTGTTGGCGAACATCAGCCGCGCCGTGTCGGATAGCAGGCATTCCTCCACGTTCTGCGTAATGCCGGTGAGGGTGGCGTAGTATTTGCGGAATCGCTTCCAGCATTTGTAAAGAAATTCACTGGAATAGTTGTTGATGGCGCTCTTACCGCCCACGCCGGGGCTGGCGAAGAACAGATAGATCTCGTCAATGTAGACGTGGGTGTACCGCCCCTGCTGCCGGTTGCGAATGACACGGTTGAGGATGCTGTCCAGCATCACCAGCAGGCCGATGGGCTTGAGGTTTTCGCCCAAGTCCTGAATGTCGTAGCAGATGATACGGTTGCGGGTGTCGATGTTGGTCTGATGGGCAAACACGTTGAGACTGCCGGTGGTGAACAGCTCCAACGCCAGCGCAATTTCATGAGCGACAGGCTCCTTCTGCCGCATGAGGTCGTCGTAGAGGTCTTTCAGCGTGGGCGGTTCGCCCTCGTATTTGCGAATGTACTTGCGGTAGATGTTAGCGGTGCAGCGGTCGATGATGGACTTCTCCTTTGCGCCGATCTCGCCCGCGCCCATGAGCTGTTCACACAGAGACATGATGAACTCGCTTTTCAATACCAACGGATTGCGCCCGTCGCCGTACTCCTTGGAGATGTCCAGCGCGTTGACATAGCTGCCGTTGGAGGCGGAGATGGTGATGACCTCGCCGCCCAAGGCGCGGATCAGCGGGCCATACTCCCGCTCGGGGTCTACCACAATAATATCGTGGTTGGTATTCAGGCCCACGAAGCCGATCTCCTGCTTGGCCATCATAGACTTACCGCTGCCGGACACGCCCATATAGAGGCCGTGTCCGTTGAGCATCGCGTCGCGGTTGCAGATGATAAGGTTGCGGGACACAGCGTTGACGCCGTAGTACAGGCCACCGGTGTCCATAATCTCCTGCGTCTTAAAGGGCAGCAGCACAGCGGTGCTCTCCGTGGTCAGCGTCCGCATAGCGTCGATACGCCGCAGGCCGTAGGGCAGCACCGTGTTCAGCGCGTCCTCCTGCTGGTGCTTCATAGTAGCGAACTGACAGCCGTGGGAGCGGCCAATGGCGGACAGTGCCTCCGTATCCTGCTCCAACTGTTCCTCATTGTCGGCAAGGTGGGTCAGCGTCACCAGCGCGTACATCATCCGCTGATCGCGGGCGGTCAGGTCGTCCAGGAACTCCCGCGTCTCCTTCCGCATCTGCTCCAAGTCGTAGGGGATGTTGGCGGAGAAATTGTTGTGGTGGTTCTGCCGCTGCTGCCAGCGGGTAATGTCGCTCTCCACCGCCATGATGCGCCGATGCATCTCCGATACAGCCTCATCAGTAGCCACCGGCACGATGTCGATGGACAGCATCATGTTCCGGGGGTAGTCCATCAACTCGGTGATCATGGTGTCCTTGATGAAGCTGGCATACTCCCGCAAGAACAGGGTGCGGCCTACACGCTCGTCCACGGCGTAGTGGTCGTGGAAGAATTGCAGCGTCTCCGGCGCGATTGCATCGCGGAAGTCGTGGCCGCGCCGCTGGGCGGTTTGCAGGTCGAAAGCAAAAGCCGATTCCTGCCCTACGCGGAAGAAGTCATGGAACAGGCGCAGGCGCTCGTTGAGGGTGATTTCCCGTATGCCGGAATCCATGCGGCTCAGGCCAGCGGTCAGGTCGGTGCCGACACGGGCGAAAAAGACGCGGGCTTCCTCGATACTGTGCTTGGCCACGGACACGGTGATGTACTTCTCCTGCACCAGATTGTTGCTGCCGCTGGCCTTGTCCAGCAGAATACCGTTGTACTCGCGGCGCATATAGTCGCGGCCATCCTGCCGGTAGGCCATCAGGAGGTTTCGGCTGAACTCCTGCCGGTTGAGCTGGCGGTTCACCAGCGTCAGCTTGATGCCCGCGTCGATGGGCAGGCTGTTGAGAACGCCGCAGTAGCCCAGAAACAGCTCCAGCTGCTTTTCCGGCGAGGCCACGGCGTAATTGATGTCAAAAAAGCGCCAGGTCTTGGAAAACCTGCCGCTTACACGAAAGATACCGTCTTTATAGATGCGCTTGATGGGGATGGACTGCTGCACGCTGCGTGGGATGCGAAAGGCGTCCCGTTCCGTGCTGCGGCCCTTGAATAGTTTTCTCACTTCTTGTCCTCCTCCCAAAGGTCATATAGGTAATTCTCGCTGTGCCACAGCCGCCGACCGGCCAGCAGAAAATTGGTCTTGCACCACGCCCACAGGAATTGCTCCAGCGTCAGGCCGTTGTAGTGGAAGAAGCCAGCCGCCGCCATAGGCGCAGCGCCCACGATGCACAGCCAGCCCAGCGTCTCGCGGTCTAATACGCCCCGCAGGGCGAAGTACAGCCCCACCGCCGTACCCACGGCCAGCAGCGAACAGATGAGCTGCCGCGCTGTCAGGCCGAAGTAGACGGTTTCCTTATAGTTGCGTATTTCTTTGTTGATTTTGATTTCCATGTGTTCCTCCATAAATGTCGAAACCCGTCTCAATTGAGACGGGTTTCGGTGTAGAATTTTACATAAGATTAGCCTACTTTGTGCTCCAAAGGATATAATCGACTTTCTTTACATTAGATAGCTTGTCTTTATATCTGGGCAAAATCCTATCAAACTTGCCAATACAAGCTCTTCCTTCTTCGGATGCTATGAATTTGTCATACGCCTTGTCCATACAGTTATAGATCTGCACGGCTCGTTCGATTCTTTCCGCCGGAGTTTTTTTCGCCACATCATTCCATTCTTGTATACACCCCAATTTTCTCAGCACGTTACTGTCCCATATAGGTCTTGTGGGATCTACAGCTGCGATCAACTTACTTGAAAATGATACCTCTACCTTCCCATTCACGTTATATAAGACTTCTAAAATGCACTTAAAAGGACGTTCTTCTTTGGCCTGCTCTCGAAGTAGTTCATAATACCTTTCATACCACGCACTACTTCTCTGCCGAATGCGAAAGAATGCATTAAACTTCTTTTGGAAGTTTTTGTCGGCAACAAAGCCCGTTTGCTGCACAGCTTCTACAATAGCAAGATAATCATCAATTTTTAGCGCAACTGCAAACATATTCTCTATAAACTCTTGCGAATCGATTTTGATCACAACGTCCCTCATTTAGTTCCTCCGTGGTTTTATATCAGCTAAGTTCCTTCTTGCGGCTGCCGCTCCTATTTAAAAGCAGTCTCGGCCGCCTGTAGAGCCTCTTGATATGTGAGGCCAAAGCTACTGGGGAAGTCTTCATCCTCAAAAAAGGCTTTAAGCACAGCATCAAGTCCCTGTTGTTCGACGAGATCAAACTGCAATTTCTCCTGTGATGCCTATAAACCGTCAAATGCATCCGTTATTTCCTCGCCTCTGGCCTATCCTTCAACAGCGACCAGCTTCTCATATACACCCGTCAAGCTCTTATTCGTGCGCTTACATCCTTGTTTTCGTATTGTCTCATAAATTACTACCACCGTCAACAACGATAAGCGTCAATGTCTCAAACATCTCCCATGCCACGCAGCAACCCTCATCGCTGTGCCAACCGCCAGCAGCGAACAGATGAGCTACCGCGCTGTCAGGCCAAAGCAGACGGTTGATTTTGATTTCCATGTGTTCCCTCCATGAAATGTCGAAACCCGTCTCAATTTGAGACGGGTTTCGAAAATTATCAAAAAGAAAGCTCAGTTGTCATATCCTTTCCAAACGTTTTCAATGAAATGTCGCGCATACACTCCTTGAACAAGGAAGAGACATACTGGGAACAAGTACATGGTTTTCCGCAGTCCGACAAAAAATTAGCTAATGCCACGGCACTTCGAATATCTTTTCGCTGATCGGTAAACCAATCAACTAAGATTTTTGTGAGTTCGCTCGGACACGTTTCTAACAAATTGCAGATAAACTCATATTCCTCTATATTGATATTATGATACGCAACAACATTCGTTCCGTTCAAGTCAGGCTTCAGCGCAGCATCGAGTTCAAATAGAAGTTCACCGATGGGCTGAACTTTTTCCATACACACAGAAAAAATAACCGTTTGTTCAACACCTTCAAAGATATTTTTTATATCACTGCACACATCACAACTATCAGAAGTTATCTCCTTTAGTCGAGACAACGCTTGCGATATCGGGGCTATCATGAGTTCATGCACTTCTTCCTCAATGGCAGCGCGATCAACTCCTGTCAATGTGCTTGATTGAGGACTTTTTGCTTTAGCTTCAACGGCAAACAGGGTATTCCCAATACGGAAATAACAATCTGTCGATGCTTTGAGGTCTCCTTCGTACTTGTAAAAGAACTCGCCTTGAAACACGGGCCGACCATTACTTTCCTTGGTCGCTGCCTCGGTTATTATTTGTACATAACGTTCAAATGGATGCCCAAACCGAATCATGAAAGTCTTATCGCCGTGTTCAAATGCAAATCGCACGCTCCAATAAAGCCCATCCCACATTTGATAAACAACTGCCGTTTCTGAGAGCGAAAGCCTTACGTCTCCAATTCTAATAAATGGGTAACGATAGAATAATTCAAAGTCCCATACCTTATCAAGTGTCTTCTTAGCCCGTCTTCGTGTCCGCTTATAGTCATCACAAATGTCCCCCATTATTCTATCATAAACCGGAAATAACTCCCTTGCATCAAATTCAGCTGCTTTGGTAAATATGTGATGCGAGAATATTTCCTCATTGGTGAACTGCGGGATAACACTTCCAAGTTGATTAAATAATACCGTTAAACGTTCCTCAATAGAAAAACCTCTCTTTTGAACATAACAGTTCAATAAATCTGTCATCTCTGGTTCTTCTTTGGACAAAACAGAAAACACATAAAAAGATCTGGCAATCTGATTCTTTATAACTCTATGGGTGTTATAATAGAGTGTTAGATAGAGATATTCTGTTTCATGGCCATCGATATCACTCGGGAGTCTATCGTTAATAGCCAGAAGTGCATCCATGACGCACATGACATCTGCTAAGGTAATCGCCCTAAACTCTTTTTCAATCGAACAATAGTTTAACACCCATTTTTCGAGTATAAAGATAGATTGAGGAGATGTAATTCCTTCAAAACGCATATATGTAATTGGATTGCCACCTCTGGTGTAAATATGCGCAGTGTGAAGTTCTCTGAGGTGCTGCATCAAATGTGCTGCATCATCATTATGCTCACAAATAGCAATATGAATAGATGCCAAACGTGAAAGGATCACAAGTGCTTGTTGGCAATCTACCCTTGCCAACGTCTTTTGTAATTCCGTATCTGTTAACTTAGTTTCATATACAGAGCTGAAATTGGCAAGTGGTATATACTTAAGATGATTGATTTTCATTTCGCTTTCCTCAACTCCTCTTACCCCCACGATATATCCTATTGTCTCATGTTGCGTTTGCTCTGTCAACACCGCTTCACATTCCAAACATCTCCCTCACCACGCGGTCGGCGCCCTTGACCAATCCCACCAGCACCAGCATATTGAAGATGACCTCGCCCAAATAGCCCCATACCTGCGTGACTACCGAGCCACCGCCCAACACCACCGTGCCGCTGGCGGCGAAGGCCGAGAACACGATACAGGCCAGCACGATCACCGCGCCCTCCAGACACACGCCCATGTAGCTTTTCAGAAAGGCACGTCCCATCTGGGACGTGCTTTCTCCCGCAAAGGACGCCAGCGCCACCGGCGACAGCGCGGCGTACAGATACAGCTTAAAGAATCGACCATACACGGTGAGAATCATCAAAAACGCCAGCACCGTAATGACCAGACAGCCCAGCAACGTTACCAGCCACAACGGGATGCTGGCGAGGAAGCCCACATCCTCAATGGCCGCTGCTATCTCCGCAGGCAGCGACACAGCCGCTCCGTCGATGCCGCCCACGCTGCCGGCAGCGGCGGAGATGATACCGGCGCAGACCGCGAAAATGTCCACCATCAGGTCGATGCCGTAGGTAACAGCCAGCTTCGCCATGACGAAGTAGATAAAATGCCGCAGGACGTGTTCAGGCCGTTGGAAGTCCCGAAAGCTGGCGCTGCTGCGGAAGATGCCAATGGCCAGAAACAGCACCAGCAGGCCGTAGCCGATGCCTTGCATGGCTCCGTTGACGGTCTGGATCGTCTGCCAGATAGTGCCGCCCTTGAACGCCTGCGGCGATTGGGACAGCAGCGACCACATCTCCGTTAGCTTGTCGTTCCATACGCCGAAAGCATAGTTGAGATTGTCAATGATCCAGTTGTTGTCCATGGCTTACACCGCGCCGATCAGCGTCAAGATCTCCTTGGCAAAGGTAATAAGCAAGCCACCAAACAGACACAGCAGTCCCTGCGTCCGCTGACTGGCGTCGTGGCTCTGGATGCTCATGCCCACCTGCACGATACCCCAGCCGAGGATAATAATGCCGATGGCCTTGATGACCGAAAAGATGAAGCCGGACAGGTTGTTGACGATGGTCAGCGGATCACCGCCAGTGGCGTAGACCGGCACAAGACAGCAGAGAGTGAGTCCTGCGCCTGCACACACGGCTCTTGCAATGGTGCTAGGTTTCTTCATTTTCATATTCGTCCTCCAAAAATGTATAGTCGTCCAATGTGCGGAATTCGTAAGGCAGGTCGGGCAGCGTGTAGTCCGGTACAGGCGGGTTATGGCTGTAAGGCTTCGCCCGACCGTCCGCTGTGCGGCGCACATTGGGGTGCTTCTTGATGTCGTACTTTTTATCTCGCACTGGCTTTTCGCCGCGAATGAACAGCAGCGCGTCATCGGTGGGCAGCATCCGTATCTCATCCGGCGTCATCAGATCGCGTCCGGTCTGCTGATAATTGACGGAGCTTGACCCGCTGCGTCCCTTCGTCTGTCCGCGTGTGCGGGTATGTACCGTTTCCTTTCCCAGCAGCTTTGACACAAATTCCAGTGATGTAGGCTCGTTGCCGCCGCCGAGAAACAGGAGAGTATCACAGTTGCCGATGATACCCTCCCACTCGTCCTTATACAGCGCCTTTATGCTCTGAATATTCTGCACGATGATGTTGATGCCGATATTATAGCTGCGGCAGGTAGCCAACACCTTGGGATAGCTGTCCGGCTGGGCAACGTTGGCCCACTCGTCCTGTATCACGCGCACCGGAATGGGTAACCGTCCGTTATACCGCTCGTCCGCCCGCAGATAGAGCTGTTGAAAGCACTGGGTCATCAGCATACTGACCAGATAGTTCATGCTGCCGTCGTTGACGGGAATAACGCAAAAGATCGCGCGCTTACGCTCACCCAGTGAAGCAAAATCCATCTCGTCGGTCTGCATCATGGCGGCATACTGTGGAAAGATAAACGCCGCTAGACGCACCGATGCCGTCACAAGAATACTTTTGGCGGTCTTGCCCGCCGCCTGCTTGTAAACCTTATATTCCCGCACGGCGATATGTGACGGGTCGCGCTCCTCCAAGGTTTGGAACAGCAGATCCAGTGGACTTTGGTACTGTTCGTCCTCCTCCATGACCCGCGCACATTCCAGCATGAACATCAGCATTTCAAAATTCTGTTCCTCCACAGGTGCCTCATAGAGCAGATACAGCATCAGCGCAGAGTCCAGCGCGATTTCCGCCTTTTCCCAAAACGGATCGTTGGATGCACCCTTGGGTGGTGTAGTGTTTTTCACCAGATTGTCCATGAGCTTCAGCACATCCGGGTCGTCCCGAATGTAGGTAAAGGGGTTATAGCCGTCCGATTGCCGGGGATGGATGAGGTCAAATACCTTAATGTCATATCCCTCGTCCTTCAGAAGATACCCGGTGCTGCGAAGCATCTCGCCCTTGGGGTCAACGATCAAATAGGAGCAGTTGACGCTCATAATGCCGGGTTTGCAGAAAAATCGCGTCTTGCCGGAGCCGCTGCCACCCACCACCAAAATATTAAGGTTGCGCCGATGCCTGTAACCGTCCAGTCCAATGGAAACGTGCTTTGTGAGGATAACATTTTTACCGTCTCGCTCTGCGTACCGCTTGTTTAGTTCGCGGGCATTGCCCCATTTGGCTGATCCGTATTCCTCGCCGGGGCGGCGGTTTTCATGATCAGCGTAGTATAAAAGAACACCGCCGCCGTAGAGCAGCAGAAACACCAGCAAAAAACGCGGCGTATACGCTGTCCATCGCAGCAGATCGGGACGCCTCACCATAGTGCTGATGCGCTCCAAGAGTGCAAAAATATTCTCTCCGGGGATATAGACGCTGGCGGTCACCATTGCGAAGTACACAACCGGAAGGCAAAGAATTGCCCAAACAATGGGATGCATCTTCTTCATGGCAACACCCTCTCGCAATACACCACATACCTCTCCCGCCCGCCGCTGGCGTAGGGGTGGCAGGTCAGCAACGTCAGCAGATCGCGTCCTTGCTGGATTTTGATCTTGTCCACCTCGTGCGGCTGGATGATCTCAATGTCCGTCACGGTGTAGGTTAGTATCTCCCACAGGTTGGTGAGCTTCACGGTATCACTCACCTGCAAGCGGTCGATGTGCCGAAAATAATCCGCGCCTTTCCAACCTCGGTGTCCGGCAATGACGCAGTTGGTGCTATTGCCACCGATGGGCGCGGATGTGTTTCCCAACACCGCCGCGCCTGCGGCAAGGTGAGCGTCGGACGCGCCCAGATAGACCGGCATGGTCAGCTCCATAGCGGGTATCTCTAAGACGCCTATGATCTCATCCTCGATGCCGTAGGCAGTCAAGTCGGCGGCGGGTTCTTCGCAGGCTTCCAGATCAATAAGACGGGATTGCTTTTCTGCGTAAAGCTGGCGGTTATACTCTTGTAGAGCCGCCAGCAGTTCGGGGTACTGCTGCTCCGGCTTTCGTTCTTCGAGGAAGCTCTGCACGGCGGCGTCTGTGCCGGATTGCAGCCTATGTCCTGTGAACGCCGGCCACAGCATGACGCAGATACCCGCCACGGCCAGCAACGCCGCCAGTACAAAAGGTGTCTTACGCATGGCGCATCCTTCTTACCAAAAAGTAAGCACCGCCAACCACAGCCACCGCGCCAAGGCCGATACCAAGGCCAATGAGGTAGTGCTGCGTCCACGAGGATGCAGCTGGTTTTTCTGCGGCGGCAGTCGCTTCCTGTTCGGGGGTGTAGGGAACACGGTGGCCACGCACCAGCAGCCGGTGGGTGTTGACGCCAAATGGCGTACACGTCACCAGCGTGACTAAATCCTTGCCGTCCTCAATTTGGAGCAGGCTCGTGTCCGTGGGCAGCACCGTATTGATGGTGTCCACCTTATAGGCCAACACCTCACCCAGCACATGGATGTAAAACGTGTCGCCCTCTGCAAGCTGGTCTATGTCCGAAAACAGTTTGGAGCTTGCCATGCCGCTGTGTGCCGACAGCACCGCGTGGGTGCTGCTGCCGCCCACCGGCAGGGATGTGCCGACTACATGACCCACGGCGCGTTCCAACGTGTCCGCGTCCGTACCATGCTGCACGGGCAGGTACACGTTGATTTTGGGAATGTCCACATAGGCCATGACGCCGCCCACCGTGAGCTGCTGGGCATAGGCCAAGGGAGGGGCGGATGCCCCTCCCTCGGTAATGGTCGCCGCGCCGGACAACATGGCGTTGTACTGCTGCGCCGCCTGCCGCTGCTGTTCTAATTCGTCATCGTTGCTGTCCTCAATAGCGGCGGTGTAGGCGGTTTCTATGTCCGAGCGGTATTTCTCACTCAGAAGTTCTCCCACCAGCGGGTAAAGCATCAAGCCCAGCGCCACAACACCGCAAGTCGCCGCCAGTATCCAGCGTTTCACTGCTCGTGCTTATGCTTGCGGGACTTCACCACGATGAAAGCCGCCGCGCCCAACAGTGCCACACCACCAATAGTGAACATCCACGTGCCGTAGCCACCAGTCTTTGGCAGGTCGAAGCCGGGGTTGTTGACCACAGTCAGCGGCACAATGGCGTTGCCGTCGGTCATGGTAACGTCCTTGCCGTTGACGGTGGCGGAGGCGGTCAGCAGTTTGGCACCGCACTTCTCGCACTGGCCGTTCTCGCTGGTCTTGATAACGATTTTGACCGCGTCCTTCAGCAGCACATAGCCCTTGTCGGTGGCAATTTCGGTCAGAGAATAGGTGTCATCCTCCAGCCCCTTGACCACGATGTGGCCGCTGCTGTTGGGGATAAAGGTCGTGGCATCAGACTTTTTGCTGGTGATACCCTTGGCGTAGTAGATGCCATCCTTCTGTTCCGCGATGATATAGCAGTCGTCTGTATCGTTACGCAGCCGGAACTTGACATTCTTCATATTTCCGCCGTTATCAGAAAACCGCTTGAGTACGTCAACACCGTAGGTATAGACATGGCAGCAGTCCTTGAGGGTATCAAAGTAGGTGTTATTCGTTCTGCGCCACGTCAGCTCGACCTCGTTGGGGTTGTCGGTATCGCCCATCTTGGCGTCGGCAGTTAGGGTGGCAGCGTAGGAGATACGCATGGTGCAGTCGGAATAACCGCACTTTACGCTGTCGGTATACACGGTGGTCTCCTCATTGATCTCGCTCAGGCCGGTATCGGTCATGCGGATGGTCATGGTGTTGGCGGTATCATCGTAAGTCACCGCAAATTTGCCGGAATCCTCGGCCCAGGTGGTGATCTTGTCGGTGCAGGCGGAATCGCGGAAAAACTCGATGACCACATCGTTCTTGTTGTAGCGGATGCCCTTGCTCAGCGTGTCCACATAGGTGTACTCGCTCAGAGAAGAAGCCTTGGAGGTAATCGTGGGCAGGGTGCTGATGATCTGGTAGTCCACGGTGTCGCCCACGGAGGCGGTGGCGGTGTGGGCGTAACCATCGGTAGTGTCGGTCAGGCTGCCGGTATTCTTGCCGGTACTGTTCTTAGCCTCACGCGCGGTCTTTTCGAGGTTGGGGTTGCCGGTCTGGTTCTTGGGATAAACAGTGACATCGTAGCTCCATGCCGCACCGTCGATGGTAGTCATGGGCAGAGATACGAAGAAGGGATTGCAGGTAGACGTCACATTTTCAGGGACTCTGGTCTCCACGACGAGATACAAACCCTGCTCCAACTGATCAGCGGAGGTGTGTCCGGTGGCATCGGTCTCCGCCATAGCAACACCACCGTTCTTCACAGCGGCCTCCAGAGCATTCTTGACAGTGGTGGCATTGGCAGTCAGCGCAGCGGACAGCTTATTGTTGAGCATATCGCTGGTGAAGTAGTTGATACCGCCCTCGCTCTTGTGGGCATCCGCGGCGGTCAGGCCGATGGCAGACAGCACGGCGGTGCTACGGCCAGAGCTATCGAAGCCATACAGCACACCCACCTGACGCTGGCCCTCCACGGCCTCACTGTTCATGGTGATGTTGGCCACGCGGAGGTAGGTGAACTCCACGCCCTGAATGGCGTACTTGCTCAGCTTGTCAATAACCGCGTCGTCATGCAGACCGGTGGAAACGTAGGACTCCGCGTCCCACGCGCCGTCGTTGCCGGCTGCGGTGATGTCATATTTATAGATGCTCAGGGATGCCTTCTTACCGGGATCGATGATAGGCGCAGAATCTGTTGCGGCAAATGCCGTGGTCATCAGCCCAAGGGCCATAAGCGCCGCCAGCAGCAGTGCCAATACACGATGGATCTTTTTCATTTGGTTGTCTCCTTGTTCATAATTTTTGAGTTGAGTTTTTCACTTTTTACGGGTATACTGATGGTATCAATCCGAAGGATGTGCTTGCAGATGGTCTATACCGTGGAGCAAATCGCGCAGCGTATTTTGCCTGTTGCACAGAAATATGGTCTGAAGGCGGTTTATCTGTTCGGTTCCTATGCCCGTGGCACGGCGACCGAATCCAGTGACATAGACCTTTTGATCGACACCTCGGGGGCAAACATTAAGAGTCTCCTCTCGCTTTCCGCTGTGTACTGTGACTTGGAAGATGCGCTCCAAAAAAGCATTGACCTGATTACGGTAAGCTCGCTGGAGCAGCGGTCTCAAATGGAAAACGATGTACGCTTCCGTGATACGGTGCTGAAAGAAAGGGTGAATCTGTATGTTGCCGCCTGATGCCCAGCGATTGGCGCACGGAGGCTCTATGCGAGTTCTGCGAACAGCAGCTACAAGTCTTTCAGAATTGAACCATCAGCCTGTCGTTTTGCGGCGGGCTAATTTTTTGCAAAAATAAACACCCATGCAAAGCATGAGTGCTGCAAACACAATGGGTGCAATAAAACCGTTGCTGCCCGTGAAGGGCAGGATGAAGCCTGCATTGTTGCAGGCAGTGATGGTAATGTCTCGGTTATTGCTGTCCAACGTTCCTGTGAACAGCGGCTCGGTCAGCAGCGTGTACCCTGCTGGGGCTTTGGTTTCCGTTACACGGTACTGTGCGCCGATTTTAAGATTCTCCCACTCGGCAACGCCTGTGCTGTCGGTGGTAATTCTGCCCACCTCCGTCCATGTCTTGCCATCTGCAGAGGTTTCCAGCAGCAGCTCCGCACCAGCAAGCGGACTGCCCGTCACGTCCACCTTGTGGACGGTGATGCTACCCTTCTCCTCCACGGCTTTGATTTTAATGTACGCCTTCACGGGGTCGCGCCCCACGCCGGTGTAACCGGCCATCGCCTGATACCGTCCCGTCCGATCATACCAGCAGATCACCGCTCGATCCGGATCGATCTCATAGGCACTGCCGGTGGCCGAGTAGGTTTTCTCGGTGTCGAGATTCTTGGCCGCCGCTGCCGTGGCCGTGATGGTCAGGGCGTTGCCCTTCCGCGAGAAAGCAATGCCGCTCCCGCTGTTGGCGGCGAAATTGTAGGCACTCAGCACGCCATTGGTATCGGTGACCGTAGCCGTATAGCTGCCCGCCGCGGTTCTCCTCAGCTCGATGGTGTCGCACCAGCGCGGTGCGTACTCTGCAAAGCTGGGGATTATCGTGGCGTTCTGCATCGCCGCCGCGATCTCGTCATACCACAGCCCGAAGGTCGGGTAGCGGCTCGTGTCCACGCAGCCATAGAACGGGCTGTATCCCCAATCGTCGTAGGTATAAGCGTTGCGGTATTCGCAGATCAGCTCCCAGATGACGGCCTGCGTGGCCGCCCACTTTTCCGCGTTGATGATGGCACTGCTGTTCCGGTCGCCGGACGCAGTGCCGTAGTCGGCACTGGGATAGCCCAGGGACATTGCCAGCGCGATACCGCTCTGCACAGAAGCGGGCAGGTTATACCAGCTGGCACTGGATCCCTCCTTGTAGGTGCCGCTGTCATCGGAATGAACACCCGGCTCGATGCAGTAAGCCACCGCGCCATCCGCATATTTCATGTGGTAGAGGGCGCTGCCGCTGCCGAGGCCGCTGGTAGCCGAGATGGTCAGATTTGTAATGGACGGCGTTGTGCTTTGGCTATAATCATACTGGCGAAATGTGATCTCGTCAGAATAGACGTAGACCCTGTACTTGACCGTCACGCTGGCAGCATAGGCGGTCACCGCCAGTGCTGCCGCCATGACCAACGCCAGCACAAAGGCTGTCATGTGTTTGAATGCTTTCAAATGGCTTCCTCCTCTACAAAAGATAAGACCTCTCTGTTTCCAGAGAGGTCTTCGCGTATTGTTTTTTCTCAGCCTGCATAGAGAACATAGATGAGCAGGCTTGCACCGTCCTCTACGATGCAGACGTTGCAATGGAAGCCCGCGTCCGCGATGCTATCCATGCCCGCCTGCATCATGAGCTGCCGGAAGGTGTAGTCCACCATGTCCCGTGCCTTGGCCTCCAGCACTTCCTGTGAAGCATCCGCTGCCACCGATGCAGGGAAGCGGTAGGCGCTGTTGTCCAGTGTCAGGCTGCCATCTGTGATGACACCGTACTGCGCGGCAGCATAGGCGTTGGCCGCCTCGACAGCCGCCCAGCGGTCTGCCGGTTCGGGTTTCAGCTCCGGTGCAGGGACAGGTTCGGGCACAGGCTCTTCCTCCTGTTTCTCTGCCGGTTTCTGTGTAGGTGCCGGTGTGGGTGCGGGAGCAGGAGCAGGTTTATCCTCTGGCACAGGTGCGGGTGTCACCAGCTCTTCCGGTACAGTGGGCGGTGCCGTTTCAGCGGGTGTAGGCTGCTTTTCTGCGGCGTTATCCGCATTCTCTGATGTATCTGCCCGCTCGACAGGCCGCGGCGCATCCGCACTGTTCTCGTTTTTGCTGTTTTCTTCCACCGCCTGTGATGGCAGTAACGCGGTCGCCACTTCTGCCGTATCATCGGCTTTCCGCGCCGAGGTCAGTTCTGTCTTTGCGGAAATTGGTGTCTGTGTCTTGCCCGATGCTTGCGCTGCACAGCCCGCCATGATCGCCACGCAAAGGATCAGAGCCACGCAGGAAATTGTTCGTTTCATTGTAACATCATCCCTTCGTTTTAAGATACTCCCATTATGTGGTCATAAATATCTGCCGTCAAATTTTTGCTCATCTCTCTACGTTCTGCTCCTGTTTCTTTTCCTGCTGCTGCGGTGCAAGACCGCGCTGGATGCTGGCACGCTGTGCGGCGAAGGTCTGCTGGAAATCAGCAATAACACCCATTCTGTCCCGCGCCTCCATCCCATCGAACAGCTCCACAAGATTAGTGACCTTGGGCTTGTCGCAAGGCACACCGTAGCTGCGGCACAGCATATAGCTGACACTGTCCGCACTCAGCACGCAGGACTCCCGACTGTAATAGGGGAAGTTCCCATGATCATGAATACCCGCATGGACGATCTCGCGGCTCA
>ERZ772855.525-NODE-525-length-44910-cov-21.073615_pt1 | contig 44910 bp, 78 predicted proteins | sample MGYA00511900_ERZ772855 | MGnify/ENA primary metagenome ERZ772855 (study PRJEB29015, sample SAMEA2737701) | human gut metagenome | biome: human gut; feature: human-associated habitat; material: faeces | place: China | collected 2012 ... | reverse complement strand
TTCATTCTGTCATATTCACAATCAGAGAAATTAGTCCACTGGTCCAGCATAGACAACGTCCTATTACTTTTCTCTTTCTCGATCATCTGCTTCTGTACTTTTGTGTAAGCTTTCAGCAAATCCTCAAATTTTTTCTTTACGCCAAGCTCCTTGGCTCTGTCCAGAAGTGTCAGTGTAAGACGCGCCTTATATATCTCGTCTTCCTGACTGAATATCTCGTCAAATACTTCTTCATCCAGAATAGAGTCCTTCGTGAGCTTGCTTATCATTTCCATTTTTAATCACCTTCTTCCAGTCCTGTTATGAATCCATGGTGATATAGTGCAAGTTGCAACCTGTTCCATACTTCACACCATCCGTCAGACAATGGTTTCGCCCTGTCAAGGATAGCCCTGTAGAAATCTATATCGGACAAGCATTCTTGCAGCTCAACCTTTTTCTTCTGTTCTTCCTTCTGCCGCATTTCCATCTGTTTCTGATGGTGATATATTGCCATTCTGGATGAGAAATTTGGCTTTTGGTAAGTTCCTCCGAGTAAGTTAAAAGCTGTCTTAAAATCGCAATTATCCATGCTCTGAACGAATGTAAATATGTCTCCTGTCGCGCCACATCCGAAGCAATAATAGCTGTCTTTGTAGATTTTCATGGATGCAGTACGATCTTTCGGATGAAACGGGCACCGAACGAATCCTGCTCTGTTTGGAACCATGCCATATCTGCTTAGAACGTCCCTCATGCTATTCTGTTGTTTAATTGTTTCTTTGTCCATCTGGACTGTTCCTGTATTCAATCATGTGATTCTGAAAATCTCCATATGATATTTTTCCTGATTTCATCCTTGCATACATCTTCTTATATTCCCTCATATAATCTTTATCTGAATTTTTAGAATGATATTTTTGCACACACTTAGGAGAACAAAAAATCCTGTATCTATCATTGACAGTTTCGAATTTTCTTCCGCATTCTTTACAAGTGTAAGTGTGTTTCAATTTTGGAAAATACTTGGTTTTGTATTGATTTATAAGCTCTTGATTTCCGCTTAATATTTCAAACAAATCTTTCTTTGGAATCTGCATCTAATCACACCCCATTCTTTAATAGTTCCATTATCCGCTTTCCGGTATCTTTCTTGTCGCAAAACAGAAATTCAACATCATACTTGCGTTGCATCGTGCAAAGAATCTTATATAAGACGTCTCCATGCATAACTTTCTGTTCCTGCTCTACCCAGGTGCCATTCTTTTTAACTCTTTTCTTTGCCCGGGGGTTCTCCCACCAGAGAACGTCATCCAGCTTTTCAATTCCTTTTCCATGCTCACACAGAAATATGAGCTTTATTCCTGCTTCATTCGCCCGGATAATCTCAGCACGGAATCTCTCATGCTGCTGGCATACATTTCCGCATAATTCAGAGAGATTTTGCTTTCGGTCAACAACTAACCTGGGGTTGTCATAATTCATATAATCCCCGACGTAGAGCTTTGACACGAACCATTTTTCTCCTGCTGCATCAAACGCTTTCTTAATGCCATCAATAACTTTCTGATGTTCCCTACTGTCAATTTGTATCATGCGAACGGCATCTCCTCATCAATTCCATCTGGAATATCCATAAATCCGTCCGGGTCTGTTTCCGGATGTGGTGTCTCTGACTTCTGCTGGCTCTGGTTAGCACCTTTACTTTCACCAAACTCAATCTCTTCTACAACAATATCTGTTGTGTACACCTTCTGCCCATCACGATTGGTGTAGCTGCCGGTCTGGATTCTTCCAGATAAATCTGCTTTCATTCCTTTTGTGAAATATTTTTCGATAAATTCCGCAGATTTTCCAAATGCAACACAATTAAGGAAGTCCGCTTTCTGATCAGAACCCTCTTTCACGAATCTTCTGTTTACCGCAATAGAAAACCTTGCAATAGATGCTCCATCGTTGGTGTACTTGATTTCTGGATCACGTGTAAATCTTCCTGTAAGAATCACTTTATTCATGCTACTGCTCCTTTTCTGTATGCTGTTTGTCATAGTCAATCAACATCTTCAGACATTTCTGACCTTTTTCCTTGGTAAGAGACTTAATATCGCTTACTTTAAATCGAGTCTTGATCTGTTCCAAAAGCTTAGCTTCCGGGTACTTATCAATGATATTTTTGATTGACATAGTAGTCTCGGAACTAATCATCTCGGTTTCTTTTACCGATTCCGCTTTTCTGCCGGACGCTTTTTCTTTCTCTCCTGTATTAGTAGAATCACTGTCTTTGTTATCATCAATACAGAACAGCCCATTCAAAGCGTATTTTCTGGCATAAGATGAAGCTGCACCTGTCACCTGTGAAGAATCCATGCCTTTCTTAGACTCTTCTTCCCTTGCATAAGCAACAGTTGTGATCTCACCAGAATCTTCACAATCATTCAGATGAGCTTCTGCCCTGACATATATTCTGTCTCCAACAACTTCCATCCGATCTGTGACGCTTAACACAGTCTTTGTTTCTGCCAGAAGCGGCTTTACAGCCTCCAGAATATCCTCACAGCTCCTGTATTTGTATTTCCCGAAGGAATTGTACTGTCCTTTAGGGGCTTTCAGTTTTGACTGAATAACACCTAACTTCTCATATATATTCACTTTTATTCCTCCTTGTCATAAACCACATGCTTACTGCTCTCGATAATCAGCAAACTTGAGATATCTTTCATTGATAAGGTTGATTCGTTATAGATTTCAACCAGTGCGTTGTATGCGTCTGTTGATACTTTCACGACCGGGTTATCCTTATCAGTTGCAAGCTGTTTCTTCCTTGCCGGAATACGGATTTCAAAATCACTCATTGCTTTCCTCCTTATATACTTTCCGGGCCGTCAAAAGCCCATTTAGTGCTTGCGTGTAACTCGCCAACGTCCTTGCCTTGTACTGTTCCTCTATTGGATTATCTGGAGCAAGTGCAAGCTGAACATCAATCAATCTCAAGATTTCCTGTATTCTTTCGTTCATAGACTGGCTCCTTTAACTGCTTAAAAAAACAATAGATTGCGTCTGACTTATCTCCCATGCCCGGAACTGTCTTGCCGTTCCGAATAGAATCAGCAGCATGATACTCGAGATGGTCGATAAACATGTCTGGATTCTCCAAATCAACAATTGGTGTATCTCGCTTGTTAAGTTCATCCAGAAGAACATTTACTGCCAAAACCATATTCCATTTTGGAAGAAGCCTTAATTCTTCAAGATTCATTTAACGGACACCTCCCATTAATAAGCAGTTCCAGAAGACATTTCTTTGCATTTTCGTAATTCTGAGATTCGGACTCAAAGTCGTAAAACTGGCACAATGAAAAATGTTTTGCAATTTCCCCAGAATTATTAAAAATATAAATGTGAGCTACAGACATGTCATCATGCACCGTATAATCAAACTCCACATACGCTGTTGTTTCATTCGAAACTCTCAGACACAATTCAAATAATTCTTTAATTTTCTCCTCGTTCATTTTTTCTCCTTTCATAAATTTCCTATCAGAATCAGACTTATAGTCGCTGCTGCCAGAATCCGATCAAGTCCATTTGTCCACTCCCATACTGGAAGAAATGTTGAAAGGATCCCGATTACTATTGACATCAAGATTTCTCGTTTACGATATTTTTTCATTCGCGTCTCCCCTATCTAAGAACTACCCATGCTGCATTCGAAAGAATCAATGCTGCCATGGTAATTCCCCATGCACAGAACCATTTCTGTGTCTGTTTCTTGGCTTCTCTTACGACTTCCACTGCATAGAAGTTTTCAAAATCCTCAAAGCTGGTTACTTTTGCACTGTCCATTGTGACTTTATCCTCGGTTTTCTTCATAAAAAATCCTCCTGTTCTCTTGCGAAATACAGGAAGAAATGTTATGATTATCCTGTAATCCGCTAAGGTTGGTTTAGTGGTTTACGGCTCCGGGGCGGAGGTCGTGACTCCCTCCGGGGCGCTTACGTCAAATTTGCTTCTTTTCTTCGATAGTAGCTCAAGATGATTCTTGAACACTCATCTACAATTCTCTGATTGTCTTCCGGTGTGTTATCCTTGCAGTAATCATCATGTATCCTGATTACCCCAGACCCTTTTTTGATTGTTTTGATTGCTGCCATCAGTAAACCTCCTTTTTATGCATTCACCATGTTAAGATATGCTGTTTTCCACATTTCTGCTTCTAATTAGAATCTGCTTCTTCACGAGTATGTGGAATCTCATTAAAATCCCGGCCTTTTTCATATTTGAAAATACTTCCAATCTCACATTGGTTATATACTTCCTCAGTTACATAATAAGTAGCTGTGTCATATTCTTTTTCTTCCTCATTGTAATCGCGAATATCTATTTCATAAGAATCCGAATAGTAATACACATAAGGCATTACAGTTGTATATGACATCTTTCCATCAGTATGAACTGTAGAGATTAGAACTGTTTCTGTATGCGCAGGAATAAATTCTTTATTGTAAATTTCTCCCTCTTTCAGTTTCCCTTTACAACCAGAGAGAAAAACAATCCCTGCAGCTATTGGAATAATTAATAATTTCTTTTTGATATGTACTCACTCCCTTTTTATGCTATACTCTCCTTTGGAAAGGAGGTATTAAAAAATGACTTATGATGAATTTATGTCGGTCATTAACTCTGATGTTGAAAGAATCCTGTCGGAAAATTCTGCTAATATTGCTCAGAGCCTGTTACAAGGTCTGCCGGAAGACGAACCTTGCATATCAAAAGAACAATTCCAAATCATCAGAAATGCCGTAAATACATCTATTCAGTCTTCTGTTCAAATAATGTTCGATTACCTAGATTCATTCGGAATGTTGGAATACGAACACCTGACTGAGCATCACGAGCCACCTGTTTTAAAAGTGATTCAGGGCGGACGTTCGGACGCTGAGAAGAAATAATTTGTTGCTGGTCTTGAAGTTGTGATTCAAGGCTGGCAATTCTTCTTTCCAGGGAATGGATTTTTCTTCTTGTTGATTTGCTCAACTGTTTTCACTTCCTTTCTAGTTAAGAACTTTGAACTTTTTCTTTAAAAAAATAGTCCTGTATATCATCGGCAGAAAGCTCCAACAGATTAACTGCTTTGCAAATATCTGACTGTTTCCAAAACAGCTTTCCGTTAAGCTTCAACGATAATGTACGCTCCGACCATTCCATAGCATTCGCAAAGGAACTCTGACTATCATATTTTTCAATGATTCTTCCCTTGAGTTTACTATAATCAAATGCCATATCTGCACTCCTTTCTAGTTCAATGTTTTGAACTGATTATAATATAACATCGCCATTACGCTATGTCAATACATTTTTTCAATATTTTTAACTTTTTTGTTTTAAGTCTTGAACTTTTGTTTCATATGTGATATATTATCATCAGAAAGCGAAAGGAGAATAATATAATGGAAAAAGTTAGTTCATCAGAAAGATTTAAGACTTTGATGAACGAACGTAATCTGAGACAGGTTGATATTCTTAATCTTGTTCTTCCATATTGTAAGAAATACAATGTGAAAATGAATAAGTCGGATATTAGCCAGTACGTTTCCGGAAAGACAGAACCTAGTCAAGAAAAACTGGTTGTCTTAGGAATGGCACTAAATGTTTCAGAGTCGTGGTTAATGGGATTTAATGTAGGACGTGCTAGAAAAGACACACCTAATCAGGCGAAAGAAGATTTTAATCTGATTTCAAAATTCTCATTATTAAGCGAACGTGATCAGAAAATTGTTTTAAGTCTAATTGATTCCATGCTTTCTAATTAAAAAAGTGGGGCCTAATCGCCCCACTTCTCCAGAAATAGTTTTATGAATGTGTACAGGTATTCTAATGTACCTGTCTTTTTTATTCCATTTATCATCCCGATAATCTCTTTCTTATAATCCATAAATAACCCTCCTTGTCACAACTATCACCTACATTACAGTATATGTGCGTTTTGTGGGAAATATAACCGAACATTCGTTCATTTTTTTGCTATTATATCACTAATGTTTGCCCTTGGAAACTGCCAGATATACACCGATATGTTTATGATTGCATAGAAATTATTCGTAACATCAAAGATATAGTCTTTTCTGTTTAGTGGCAGAGCGAATAAAAACGGCGGCATGGTCCGCTTTGCTTCATGGACGCTATTCTTATGTACGGTAGAAGATCTGTACGCATTTTGGACAGAATACACTTCTGACTCTTCGCGGATATAATCGTCTACGCACATTGGCAAACAAACAATGTAATTAAGCAAAAGCACAGCTCCTATTATAATTAGTATATTTTTGATTATTTTCATTTCATAAATCACCTACAAACGTCTATTTACAACTATATTGCATGATGCTATAATCAACTATAACATATAGAATTCTTATTTAACGCAAATGGCGAAAATGACAATTTAAAGGACTGATTTGCATGAAAATTGCGATTTGTGACGATAATTCTTTACAGATTGATTTTTTTAAGGCTCATGTTGATGAGTTTTTGAAAAAGCGCGGAGACAAGAGTTACACGCTAAACGCTTATAGTAGTGGAAAGCCGCTGATTGATGATATAGCAGACGGTCAATGGTACGATATAGTCGTGTTGGATGTGGTCCTTGATAATGAGAATGGCATAAATGTTGCAAGACAGCTCAGGAAAAATGGATATAATGGCAACATTGCCTTCTGGACAGCATACAAAAACTATGTATTTGACGCATTGGACGTCTTGCCAGTGCATTACATCATCAAAGGCTCTGAGCATGGACGCATGTATTCTGTCGTAGCACACACATTGGAAGATATCCGTGAGAAAGCCTTGACTATCAAAAACCGAGATCACTTCCATCGGGTAGAATTCCGTCACATCGAATACATAGAAAGCCGAAATAAATCAATTCTTGTCCACTGTACCTGCGGTATCATACATGTAGTACGTGGAAAGCTGTCAGATATAGAGCCTCGCCTTGACGGAAGATTTCTCCGTTGTCATCAGAGCTACATCGTAAACATGGATGAAATCAAAGATGCGTCAGATCATTTCGAAATGATATCAGGGGATATCGTTCCGATCAGGCAGAGGGAGGCTGCAAAAATAAGGAATCTATATAAGAATTATATCGAAAATTTTGAGTAATCGTGTCAAAGGGGGAAACTATGAAAAAGATACGAAATGTGTTGATGATTATTTGGACTGCATTCATTGTGCTGATGATTGTGGCTTTGATGAGTTCAAACGATCTTTCATCGGACAATATTATGGTCGTTGTTGTACTTGAGACATTTGGAATTGCTGTTTTGTATCTTATTTTTGCACTTTTGCTGTCTATTAAAAATAAGGTTCAAAAACCTGCAATATCAAATAATTCCGTAGCAACCCAGCCGGCGGTTGTAGAAAAACCTGTTCGAGTATTGAATCTGAGAGTTATATCCGGTAAGGAGGATTTTGAGCTTGGTTCCAAACACACAAGATTTGATTTGAAGCAATGGAAAGATGGATCTGTTACAGTGTCAGATGCTCCAACCAAATATGAACTTTTCGACTATGAATGGAACGGGCCGGAATACAGAACAGTAGAAAAGACAACTACAACATCTCACACTAAAGGGAAAAGTAAAGAAAAAACAAAACGAAAAGGAAGATTAGCTGGTGCTGTTATTGGTACGGCTGCTACAGCTGTCACGCTTGGAAACCCTGTTGTCGGCGCAGCTGTCGGTGCAGCTGTTGGAACCGGAAAGAAAACTAAAGGAAAGAATAATTCCACTACTACTGGAACTGCTACCACAACAAGTGATAACATTGAAGTGGATTCTTATGCATCTATGAAAATGCGGAATATCGAAACCAATCAAATAAATATTATTGGATTCCGCTGTAGTTCAAATATAGATATGCAGTTAAAGAGCTTCAATATTTCCAAAAGCTCTGATGCTGTTGAAAATGTTCGAAATCAGAAAACATCCGTTGAACTACTGAAGGATTACAAAGAGCTTTTAGATAGCGGTATTATTACTCAAGAAGAATTTGACCAGAAAAAATCAGAACTTTTATAAAAAGAACCGGCTCCTGCTACCAACGGGAACCGGTTTTTTGAAAAATAAGACAATCTCGGTGATAATCTTACCTACACATTAAGTATATCATCTCCGTGATTGCCGCACAAGTGTAAAAAGGAGAATGATAAAATGAATGAATCAGTATGCATCTATTTGAGAAAATCCAGAGCCGATCGGGAAGCTGAAGCACATGGAGAGGGCGAGACTCTTGCCAGACACGAACGGATCCTGTTAGAGCTTGCAAAGAAAAAAGAGTACATTGTGGGTGCAATTTACCGCGAAGTGGTATCTGGAGAAACTATCGCCGACCGTCCTGTCATGCAGCAACTCCTCCGCGAAGTAGAATCCGGCATGTGGGATGGAGTTCTGGTTGTGGAAGTTGAACGACTTGCCAGAGGTGATACCATCGACCAAGGTGTTGTATCCAGAGCTTTCCAATACTCTGACACGAAGATTATTACCCCTGCAAAAATATACGACCCAAACAACGAATTTGATGAAGAGTATTTTGAATTCGGACTTTTTATGAGCCGTAGAGAATATAAGACCATTAAGCGTCGATTGAATAATGGTAGAATCTCATCGGTCAAAGAGGGAAAATATTGCGGCAACAAACCACCTTACGGATACGAAAGAGTGAAACTTGAAAAAGAAAAAGGTTATACCCTTAGACCTGTCCCGGCTCAAGCCGAGGTTGTAAAAATGATCTACACATGGTATGCAGGTGATGAGTGTGAGCAAATCGGAGTTGCAAAGATTGTGCGGAAATTAAATGATATGGGAATAAAATCTGCATCAGGAAACGACTGGACTCCTACCAGTGTGCAAGGAATCCTCGCAAATCCGGTTTATATAGGGAAAATACGATGGAACGGGAGAAAAACTGTAAAAACTATACAGAACGGACAAGTGGTCAAGACACGTCCACGATCTAAGGATGTCCTTATCTGCGAAGGATTACATCCGGCTATTATATCAGACGATCTGTATAATTCTGCACAAAAGATACGTCAAAAGAATCCGTACCGTCCGATCAGCATAAAAAACACAGTTCGCAATCCACTTGCCGGAATTGTCTATTGCAGCAAGTGTGGTCGTGCCATGGTTCGCCGTCCTTACCAAAAACGCGGGCAGGAAGATACTCTCATGTGTCCATATACGTCTTGCTCTACAGTGAGTAGTAAATTATCTCTAGTTGAAAAAGCTGTGATTGATGGAATTAGGGAGATTGCGGAGGAATATAAGTTAAACAATGATATTAATGTTCCGTCTAACACTATTGATTCCGGTATAACATCCAAACAAAATCTTATACGTGAAAAAGAAAGTGAGCTGGAAAGCTTAAATACCCAAAAAGCAAAACAATACGATCTGCTCGAACAAGGCATCTACACTACAGAGATTTTTCTTGAGCGCGCCAAAACTATATCCGCGTCTATTCAGTCATGCTCCGATACTATAGAAAAATTAAAAGAAGAAATCAAACATGATCAGAACATTATAAAGCAACAATCAGATTTTATTCCGCGCTGCGAAGAACTGCTTGATAACTATTGGAGCCTTGATACAGAATCGAAGAATAAAATGCTCAAGAGCTTAATCGAAAAGGTTGTCTACTCAAAAAATACCAAAAACGCTTATGGGAAAGGAAACGAGATTGGTTTTCAGCTAGACATTTTCCCAAAAATTCAAGAAAAATGATTAATGATATCTTCTATGTGCTGACGAACTGGCTCATTGATGTTATCATTAATTCAGAAAAGAAACTCCCGGGGAATTAACCCCGGGATATTTTTATGCTTTTGCAAGTACTTAAATAGCGATCAAATCTTTCCAAGTGTTCTCGCCACACTCTCCGTCTACCACCAGTACTCCATTTCTGGACTTCTGGTACTGCTTTAATGCATAAATGGTATTTGCATCTGCTTTTCTGGATAAGCTCAGTGTTTTTCCGTTTTTTCCTTTAAATCCTCTTGCAATCAAAATTTCTTGCAGTAACAGGACCGATGTTCCTTCACTACCTAATTTAACAAGTTTTGGCTCAAACATATAACCGGCTCCTTTCGATGTGGTTGTTGATGGCTTTGCAGTGGCTGAACTATTGCTAGCCGTTTCTGCTACAATACTCCAATCCGGTGTACAGAATTTTGTTCCAGGCATCTGGCTGTTGAGATAACTCTTTGCACAGACTCCGCCGCCATTTGCGATTATACCGGATGCACCGGATGTGTTGCCCTCAATGGTATAGAATCTGTCTCCATTTACAGCTGTCACAATGCCAGTGTGGGTAAATGTGCCGCCATGATAGAAAATTACGATATCGCCAACTTTCGGATTAGCATTCTTTACGAAAAGCTGTCCTAAAGTCGGGCAATATACATAAGGCCAGTGTTTCAAAAGTTTCTTTGCTTTATTCAATCCGAACGCTTTCATGAAACACCAACTCACGAACGCTGCACACCACGGCTGTCCCTGATAAGATGATTTTACATCTCTCCAGTACTTTGTGTAATTATTCGAACCGGCATTGGCAGTCTTACTGTCAAGCTGACTGTTGCTTTTCTTCTCAAGATAACCGATTTCGTTTTTGGCAATCTTAATGACTTTTCCGATGACTTCTGCCTTTGTCATGCTTGTGTTTTCTCCTTTCTGATCCGTCCGGTAATCCGTATAGAATACATCCATATCAACGTCCTTTGCATTGATTCCTGCTACTTTTCCACTCTCTGAATACTGCCAGCCGATACCAACGGACGGTCTGAGCCGTTCTGGAATAGTGCCGTTGTCATTATTTGCATATCTTGCAAGCCAGAGGTCGTATTTCTTGAGGTTTTCGGACAGATAATTATTGTACCAGTCCATGTTGCAGTAAATACCAACCTTATATCCCGCTTTTTTTATTCTGGTCAAGAATGATACCGCAATATTCTCGATTGCCTGTTTCCCCAGACTTTTCTGCTGTTTCCATTCAAGGTCATAGAAAACCGGGAAGTCCAGTCCACGTCCATTCAGCACCTCGATCACGTTCTCGGCTTCTTCAACGGCCTGTGCTGGTGTTAAAGCGTAGCTGTACTTGTATCCACCAATAAGAATTCCATTGGATTTACAGCCCTTGTAGTTGTGTTCAAAAGATGTATCGACTCCAGATTTTTGATGGATTCTTAATATTGCAAACTTAACTCCAGAATTCGATACTTTTGGCCAATCTGGTTTTCCTTGATAAGATGATACGTCAATACCTTTAATCTCCATATGTCTCCCTTTCTCCGGTCTTGCGCCGGCGCAAATTTGTATTAAAATAAGAGTCTTGCGGCTCTGATCTGATTTTCATGTTTTTTCTCCTATATTGCATACTTGCGATATGCATTCTTCACGTTATTCTGGTTGATATAGCAATAGATCTGCGTGGTCTTTCCCTGCAGTGATTGTAATACTGCCTGAATGTCAGGTGGTGAGCATTCTGGAGAAGGAAGTTTTTATATGCTTCAGTTTATTAAAAACTATTAAACTGGTACATATAAAATTTGTACGAATATTATCACATATTCAACAGATTGGGAATTATCGATATGTCTACCCGCAACAGAAAGTTTTTGTGTAGCATAGTCTATCCATATTTTGTTGATAGCATACCATGATGTATTGTATAGCCAATAATTAGCTATACAAACTGGTTTATATCCACTTAAAGAAATATCTTTATCAATACCAATATATCCAGTACTTGAATTTCCTTCAAGTTTGTAATTTTCAACTTTCCATCCGTTTAACTTCGTGTTTAGCAAATTAATTCCCAGCTTCTCTTTCAGCCATGCGATCAATTGCGACACTTTTGTTTTTTTCATTACATCTCCAGTTGCATTAAGGAAATAATCTGTATCTGCCGGTGCTGCATTGTCTACGAATGCGCTGATTTTCTTTGCATCTAATGCATCTGCCATATTATTCACCTCTCATTTCTTTAACTGCCTGTTTCAAGGATTCAATTTCTTCTTTCTGCTGTTTAATCATTGCGAACATTGCTGGGATCATCATACGGTAGTTCCAGTCTTCTACTTGACCGTTCATGTGTGTGACTGCCTGTGGAAAATGTTCTTCTACATCCTCCGCAATGAACATAGGCAGGTAGCGTCCCTCGTTTTCGTCGCCTTCTGCAAGATAACCGTCTTTGTATTTTGCCCAGACTGGTTCTATTTTGTACCATTCTTCGATTTCGGATGGAATTATGGATTCACCGATATCCTTGTAACGTTTGGATGAGGATGCAGATCTAGTTACTGTTCCATCTATCATGAGTAACAAATTATATGCATTGGTGTTTTGACTAACATCCAAAAGCTTTGTGGATTTCGAAGTTAATTCGTCAAGAGTAGCTTCCCCCTTGTAGCATCTAAAACTATTATAGATAGTTGTGTAATAATAATCACTTACAATAGGAGTATATGGATTTGTTTTCGAATCAATGCCATTAGCCAAGTAAAACTCAATTTGGGATTCTGCCATTATTTCCGTTACATAATAACCGTCTGATTCGTACCAATATATTCCGATATCAAGATATGAAAGAATATCTCCATCCCATTCCGATAATCTCAAACCATTTTTATTTGGATTAATAAATTTTAGTTCTTTGTTGTTTAAATCATCGCCATATAATAAACCTCTGTTTTCAAGAGAAACTACCAAGTTTCCATTCTTATCATAATTTTTCAGTATACCATTTCCGTTGTTTTTTCCTCCCAGCTTCAACAAACCGCCCATTGCGGCACTGAATGAAATGTACAGTTCCCCATCCGCACCCCTGTAAACGCCTTTCCATTCTCCATCATTGGTCAGGAGTTTCAAAATATCTTCCTGCGTCAGAGCCGTGACTTCTGTGATAACATCAAGCTTGACTGTGTCAATCAGATTCGTGGTTCCACCCGATGCGTACAAGCTGCACCGTAATCCTACGATATCTTTTGAACCGACACCAATCAGTGAACCGTCGCTGTCTGCGACCAATACTCCATCAGAATCCGCAAAAACGTAATCTACATAGTAGTTAACACTGGCCTCATCTGTTACACTCGAATAAGCGGTCTCCCATGTCTTTCCGTCGGACGTTTCCTCAATCACAAATCTTCCAGAATAATCTCTTCTACCTGTATTCTCACCATCACGGTAGTGCGCACTAAATGTCACAATATTCGGCGTTATGCTGTTTTCACTTTCTCTTTTCAGAATTGTAGCAGATGATTCTAACACGTAAGTTCTTCCGGGAGTACCAGATTTCTGTTTAGATACGCTGAATCTTTTGGTTATGGTGATGGCATTCAGATACACTGCTTTGATGTCAACCCATACATTGTCTGCCGTAACTTCGCTAACAGTATAAGTGTGCGTAGTTTTATCCCAGATTCCGGTCACATTTTCAGATTCCGTGATTGTATAACTGCAATCGTCCGTTACGTCCATCGTTCCGTACATTACCTGCGCGGTGGTCTGCACCTGTGGAAACTCTCCGGGGATATTTCCGTTCTCATCAGTAGAAATCGCCTGATATTCATTTGAGAGCGTCATGGTCATGTTCTTAGCTGCGGCAACATTTTCATCCAGTTCTTTGATTTTGTCAGACAGACTTACATCTCCAATCATCAGATATTCCGGGTTGATGTACACAGAATTTGTGTCCATGTTGACGGAAAAGATTATATTTCCTTTCCCGTCCTTAATAGTAAGCGCACCGGCGTTGATAAAATCCGCATTAATTCCCTCTGCGTATAACAATTTTGCTATCATGGTTCCGGTTAATTGGAAACCAAACGGATATGTTTTACCGCCATCATTGGACACACCAATAGCTTCTGCTGTAAATTTGATGACATTCTTAGATTCTGCGAGTGTAGGTTTATCATGCAGGTAAGTTATAATACTTCCGTCTTCTTGAGGTACCGAAGTTTCGTACAAACCAGAAGAAGTTTTCAAGGTTTCCTCCAGTCTCTCTACTGCTTTCTCTCTGGCTGAACGTTCTTTTTTGACAAGTCGTCTTGCTTCAACAATAGCTTTCGTTCCATCAGAAACAAACTTGCTCATTCCTCTGATGGGATCGTCGGCTTGAGTTTTCACAGCGGTTTTTCCATTAACGGAACAAGAAACGTCCGTCAGCGGAGTTATATATCTGTTCCATTTGCGGTCATAAGTATATGCCATATCTCCAAACTCAATGAGTGGGTTATATGCAAGTTCTCCCGACATGCTGCGGAATTTGACTCCGATTATGGAATCGCCGATTTGAGCAGCTACCGTATCTAAGTCTGAATCCGCAACAAGGTCGTTCTCCAATTCAATAACATATCCTGTACTTCCGTACATGACTTCATTTTCTCTATTTTTTAGCTTGATTCCAGTAATTATAATATCGTCACTGGAAACAGTTGGACTTGTAAAAAAGTCTTTGAGCTTTTCAGATGCATCAGTAGCTGATTCAATCAGTGTCAAGAATCCATCATTGTCAATTGTCCAGTTCCCTGTTGGGCTGACAAAATTCTCTGGGTCAATATTTGCGCCGCCTTTAAATGTTACATTTCCATCAGCGTCCACTACTGCGTTGCAATCTTCTTGCACATTGGAAAAATCCCATTTGATGAAATGCAAGTATCCTTTATTGTCTAGGCGAGCATTCGCAGTTTCGAGCATCGCCGCCCATCCGAATAACTGGCGAAATGTCATATTCTCTGGAATCTCTGATATAATCAGATTACCATGCTGCATTGTTCCGCCAAATGGAATGTCAAGAGTTTCGCACGCATCTCTAACAAGGGCCTCTACCGACTGTGGAAGAGTCAGATTAGATGTATAAGCCGCATTCACTTTATACATATCATCAAGAGCCGTAAAATTAAGCGTTTCACCGTACTGCTCCGGCGCCGTGATCGTATATGTACCTTTGTCGATGGCCTCAATAGTATCGGCGTCAATCTGCATTTTGAGGTATGAATGGACTTTCGCTTGATAAAAATAATAATTCTTCCATTGATCCTGAGAGTTGTCTAACTCAAGTGTCATTGATTTGCAAATAACACAGCCAATTGGAAAACTGCTACTTTCAGCGCAATCAGAAAAGGTGCAGTTTCCACCCATAATTTCATCTTTTACGATTTTTACAGTTCCGTCAGGGAAAGTGATTTCCACTTCCTGCCAGACTTTCTTTCCGTCCTGTAGTCTTTGCTTAAATGCGTCTGATACATTAATCAAGTGGATTCACCCCCTGCATATTGCAAGATATTTTTGAATAGTATTCTTCGCCAGGTGCCACGCAAGCCAATGAAAATGTCCCTTTTCCGACATAGAATGATTCTGTACGCCAATCATGGTGTCTGATGGAGTAGTGATACAAATTAAAAGGTTTCCCATGTATTATTGCGTTTATGAGTTCTTTTGCTTCATCTACCGGTATATTGCTAGCCTCATAGCTATACTGAATAACTGTAAACAATGGAACCAATATGGCTTTTCCGAATTGTGTGCGGTTGCTTCCTTCAGAGTAAGTTGTTTCAAAATTACACGCCATATCCTTATCTGGCTGAGGCATGCGCTTGCCATTTATCTTATATCTATCCGTTATAGATTTACTTAATAATATAGACGCCACGCTTCCACCTCCTATGCCAGTTCAAACGGATTTCTTCCGCTTGTATCACGTCTTAACTTTGCTTCTTCAATGATTTCGTCAAATACTGTTCTTCGGTTAATCTGAGCAGTAAAACGATAATTTCCACCACTCTGCTGTCCACCAGATTCCTCACGAACAATCTTTCTGAGCAGTGCTTCTGGTGCTTCAATGTTGTTTCCTTGCTTCTGATCTCCTAATACAGCGAGGAATTCTGATCTTGGAGGAATAACGGCACCTTTTGCAAGATATGGAATAGTTGGAACTCGCGGAAATGTAGCACTGAATCCTATTGTTTTCTTACCAAATGGAGTAGGCACTTCCCACGGGCCAAAAGAAAACGCGGATTCAATTCCACTGATTGCACCGTTCACCGTACCAATTGCACCATTTACGATACCGATAACTTTGTTGAATATCTCTTTAACTTTGTTTTTAATACCATCGAACGTATCAATGACTTTATCTTTGGCAGATGTAAATTTTTTCACAATTCCATCTTTAATTTTTCCAACAAGATTTCCTACTGTCGACCAAATTGCAGTCCATTTCTGATGCGCGCTGGATTTGATGTTATCCCAAATCGTCACAATTTTAGACGCGAGATTCTTAAGGCCAGAGCTTATAGTGCTGACAAATGTTAATGTTTTACTTTTAATCCAATCCCATACTTTGCCTGCAACTTCTTTTATTTTGTCCCAATTTTTGTACAGCAAAACACCAATCGCAATGCAAGCCGTTACTGCTGCTATAAAAATTCCACCCGGCCCGACAGCTGTCGCAATAGCTTTGATTCCACCCATAATTCCGCCAGTTCCGGTCATGAGTGTGATGAGCCCTTTAGTGATTGCAATAATCCCGGATATGCTTTTAACGATGCTCGATGCCAAACCTGCAATCTTTGTTGCCGCAAAAGCCCCAATCAGAGCTGCACCGAATGCTTCGACAATTGACTGATGATCTGCGAAGAATCCAGCCAAATCCGATACCAGATTAATCACTGTCGGAAGTCCTACCTCAACGACCCATTTCAGCATCGGAAGAACGATATTGTTATAGATCCATTCAAGTACATTTCCGATAGATTCCAGAATTGGCGCAAATGTACTGGTCAGATTACTGATAGATTCCAACAACGGATAGAAGTTCAAGTTTGCCGCCCATGTTGCTGTATCCTCTGCGATTTTTTCGACAAACTGCATAACTACTACAAGGGCATTTGCAATGTTCTGTATGATCTGCGTTCCGACATTGTTCTTGTTCCATGCGTCAGCGAAACCGGAAGCAATGTTTCCAATAGTCTTGAGGACATTCTGGGCAATTCTCAGCATGGTTTCTAGCATTGTTGTACCAGTGCCATTCGTCCAGACTTCCACAAGACTTTTACCTACGCTTACAGCGAGCTCTTTAAGTCCATCAAGTGCGGTTTTTGCCGCATTAATAGTATTCTTGCCCTCTTTTTTCCATGCGTCCAGAAAAGGTTTCCAGAGCTTCTTGAGCAGATCAGCAAGCTTCTTGGCAGAATCACTGATTTTGTCCAGCGCATTTTCTCCCTCTGCCAGACTGCCATAGTCCACACTGCCAACCGAACTCGGCAATCCTCCGCCCCCAGAACCAGTTCCACCGGATCCAGAACCGGATGGTATTGAAGATGCGCTCCCTGTAGAGCTAACTTTGTGCACTTCATCAAGCGATGAAAGATAGTTTTTTGTTTCCTTATTCGCTTTTTTTGTTGCTTTTGCATTGTCGTTCGTGGCATCTGCAAGTTTCTCTGCATTATCGGCTGCCTGTCCATACTGATCTGCCGTATCTGCAACTGTATCCGTTCCGGCAAGTCCTGCGCCGCTTCCACCTGTCTGACCTGATGATTTCTTACCAGTAATAAGTTCCGTAAATGACTTGAATGCATTCGCCAGAGTTGCCAGTTTGCCGAGAAGAATATTAATCACTTTCAGAACAGGTGTGAAAATATTAATCAAACCTTGTCCGACTGTTGCCTTGAGGGACTGTAGCTGTAACTGCATAACTCTCACCTGATTCGCCCATGAGTCAGATGTTCGGATGAAATCACCAGATGCAGCCGATAATTGTTTCTGCACAAAAGCCAGACGGAGAGCTACTTTCTCCTGTTCGGTCATTTCAGACGTGGTTTTGCCGTAGCCATTAGCCAGTGCATACTGGTCAAGTGCACTTTGTGTCATAACGACACCCAAATCTTTCAGCGTTTCCGTTTCGCCCGTAAACACTGATTTCAGTTTGATATACGCCAGATCCTGACTAATGTTATAAAATGATGCCACATCACCAGTTAGCTGTGTCAGAGCTGTTGACATATCGTAAGCTTGTGCTTCTGAGAATCCGAACGACTTAGACATTGCTCCGAATGTACCAACATACCGCTTTGCCATTGTCTCTGATAGTCCGGCTGAGGTCATAGCATTCTTTGCGAATTCGTTCACCTTATCCGACATGGTGGTAAATGTAACATCGACCACGTTCTGCACTTCTGCGAGGTCGGAACCAAGTTCTATAGACTCTTTACCAAACTGAATTAGCTTGCCAACAGCAAATACAGAACCAACCAAAAAACCAATTCGCTTTACTATCGTTCCCAATCCTTCAAACTGACGGCATAAAAGATTTACTTTTCTACTTGCACCGGAAATGTCCATTTTATTAAATGAGTTAGAAACCGTGGTGCCTGTTTTTTTTGCCGAATTCCCCATTTTGTCCATAGAGTTTTCGACTTTTTCTGATTTTTGCTGTAAAGATTGAAACGAATCTTCGAATTTTTCAAATCCATCGTGAAATATGCTATTAATATTTGCATTTATTTCCTTGACCGAGTTTGCTAAATCTTTAAATGCCGCTTGTACTTCTTTGACACCAGACGATATTCCGTCAGTATCTATTCTGGTATCAATGATAATTGAGCCATCAGCAGCCATGTGTCCACCTCCTAACTATTTGAGGTTCAACATCTCATTCAGCTTATCTTTATAAGCTTGCTCCTCGTCGCTGAGACGTGTTTTTATATCAATAATGTTCTTATTTTCCTGATAGAATTTCTTTTCCCATTTATCGAGCTTTTCGCCCTTTGCTTTTTTACTGCGGATTCCAACAACCGTGTTGAACAGGCATTCACCGGATTCCATGAAATATCCAAAAAATGTCCACCAGTGCATATACGGCACCGATCTGATTTCTTTACCAGCGACCTTGTTTACCGCCGGAACGATCATATCGCCATCCTGTTCCCAATCCATCAAACGGGGTTTAGGGTGGTTCGGATTATCGTTAGATTGTCCACAGTCGATGAACTCTGACGCTTTCTGGCAGGCCTCGTCCAGACACTCAGGCGGTATGCTCTGCCAGTCCTCAAACAGAATCTGCAACATAACAACTGCTTTCGCCTGCTCGTCCAGTTCCGGGTCGTTCATAGCTATAAGAATATCAATGATTGCTCGAAAATCTGTCCTGATAGAAAAATCCACCCCACTGATGTTTAGTGAGGTGGGAAGCTCATAGGCGGTCATTTTGTATACTTCTCCGTATACTTATTGACTGCTGCCTGCATTTTCTTTTTTCTCTTTTCGATTTCCGGCTTTATTGCATCACTGATTTTATCCAGAACGATATAAGCAAATACCTGACCATTACCGAATACAGTGGTTGCCGTGATTGGCTCCTTGAACAGGTCTTTTGATGCTTCATATCCGAGCAGGTAGTTGATTTTGTCTTCAATTTGTTTGTTCAGTTCAGCCATTTCTTTGCCGGAAGTGACCTTCTGAATAGAATCTTTAAGCTGTTCAAAGTACCCTGCCGATTCCTCTGCACGTGCTGCTACATTAATGTCCGTCGGATTCAGTTTGAAAGAAGAAAAGACTTCATCTTCATTGTTGGTGAATGTGAATGTAAAAATCCCATCATCAATTTTGGTGTTAATTATTTTTGCCATTTGGCGTGCCCTCCTTGTATATGTGCTTATTCGCTGTCAGCTGTGAATGCGCCGGAACTGATATCAAATTTTCCTTTTACACGTTCTCCAACATAGTTCACGGTAAATGGAATCTGATAACCAGATGTGTCACCGCCGTAGGAGGTCGGCACAACGTAGCAATCCTGCTGGTATGCTTCATACTTGCCTGCTGTGGCTTCTGTCCAGAGATGAACCTCGACTGCTTTTGTTTTGAGGTTGTCGTCTTTGAGACGCCCATCTACAATCTTCTGTAATGCTGTGAACAGATTAGAAGTAGTGTCTGCATAGAACGGATCAGCGTCAGAAGAAACTTCGTAGCCGTTGTGTTTGAATGTGGATTCTCCAAGAATATTTTTAGATGTTTCAGTATCCGGGTTGAGTTCGATGTTGTACTCTTCCAGATCCTTTCCAAGACGCTCATATTTTGGTGTCAGTCCTCCACAAAGAGAACCTGCGTCGATATAGTGAGCCATGTATTTACGGTCAATCCTGCCTGTAACTGCCATAGAAATGTCCTTTCTGCCTATAACTTTTAAAAGGCTGTGTAAGTTAGCGACTACCTCCAATTGATAGCCGGTTATTACTATTTAATCGTCGGGCAGGCGTTGCGGCTCCTGCATCTCTTTTAACCCATAGGGTGCGTGGTTGCAACGAAATCTACCACCTCCGACGATATTTATACTACTTCATAAGTATTTTCGTAGCGTACTGACAATGGCAATAACCAGTCCTGTACGCCGTTCTCCTGCGGATCTGTACCGTAGGAGTTTCCACGGGTTATACGTTTTATCACTCGCCCTTGCGAAAGCTCTGGAAACGCATTTAAACGTGTCTCAGTGCCATTTATGACAACTGGTTCTCTGCATATCCATTTACCGAGATTATCCAAAAATTTCTGAACAGATAATTTCTGCCTCTCCTTGTCGGATGCTGTTCGGTATACCACATAAAATGGATACTGGCATACCTGATGCATTACGCCACAAATATCTTTTTTTTCTGAATAGATCAGCGCCCCGTCGTCTGCTGAGAACGCAATTCCCGATTCTTTGCCAAGTTCCTCGAATTTGATTATTTCATTGTCGTGTAGTCCCGGATACTGGTTTAGAAGTGCTTTCATGGCGTCTGTCAGAATGTCATATCCGGTTGCATCTACTCCGATAGGTTTATCTGCCATGCCGTCCACCTCCTGCTTGTGCTTTTACTTTACGTATCCATGTAGCTCCGTATTGTCGTTTAGCGGCATCAAACCATTCAGCTTGTACCTGAGTATGCGGTGATTTTGTATATTGAAGATTCTCTTTTGCATTCGTTTTACCGGAATACTGACTCACAAGAACCTTTTCCGCATCGTGTCTTGCCCATGTGCTACCTGTTGCGGGGTCGACCATGGTTTTTCCAAAATAAAGAAAACGTCCATATGGTTCTGCCGCCGCACATACAAATCCAGTCCCTTGCATTGATGTACTTTTGGCTCTTGTTCGGTCAATAAAATCTCCCGAAATCATTGGCATAAACTCTATCATACTGTCCATGACCATCCCGTCAAGGAGATACTGAGCTTCTTGGTATTGTCTGGAAAATCTGCTCATATTTAGCTTTATTTTCATATCTCCATCGACTACGGAGAATCCTTTAAAATGATGAATTTTGCTCATATTACTTACCCAGAATCTCGAAGTGTGGAATCAGTGTATACGGACCACCTACACTGGTAATCTTAAACACGTTATCCTTGTTCTCGTTCATGTACTGGTAGAATCCGTTTCGGTAATCACTGTCAGTTACTATTCCACCAGTCCACTCACCCTCCCAGAAGAACGATTCATCTGAGAATGTGATAGTATCTTCCAGGGCGTTGTTAATCTGTCTTTTCCACTCTTTAGGCGGTACATATGGGAGAATCTTTCCATTCTTGTCAGCAATGGTTATATCGCCGTTCTGGACAGTATAATGGATGTGTAACTGTGCGTTGTCTGTTGCGTCTGGACCGTACTTTTTAAGGATTGCCCCTTTGTCAGTAATAAGGTCAACGTCAGATAGCACATGAGGATACCAGTACGCATCTCCTGTCGTGGCACTTTCGTAATAGTTGAAAAGTGTAATTTTAGACGAATACATGATATCCTCTCCTTAATTATTCTTTCTGCACTGTCTGCTTAATAATCTGATTCACGCCAGTGGCCGACAGTCCGTTAAACATACCGACTGCAACTGCCGTGATATAGTCCGTTGCCGGGAAATCCGGGATAATTCCCATTCCGACTGCTCCGAGAACACCACCAATAACCGCCATGATCACTGGAATCCATTCATCAGAGATTCTTTTTGATGCTTTGCAGCCCATTCCTACGATGTAGCATATCATAACGATTGCTATGCATGAGCCAAGTGTTGAAATGTCCATTATTCAGATACCTCCTTAAATTCTTCTTCAAACTTATCCTTTGCCATTGTATCGAAATATCCTTCTTCATCACGCAAGATGTAATCACCAGGTTCCATGAATGCTGCACCGCATCTTTCGTCATCTTTGAATAAATTAGGATATGTTGAAACTCTAATGCACGGGGTTCTGAAGTTATTAACAATTTTTACCGAATTGCCAACAAACTTTTCGATTTGAGCTATACTCTCTGGAGTGGCAAAACACTGAATAGCTTCAACTATAATCGGTTTTATTCGTACATATTTCATACTCACACCCCCGCATTTAAAATTGGTATGCCATCGTCTGTCATTACTCCCATCAGAAGCGGCAAAGCCGTCTTGTAAAGTAAATCATTCGTTTTCTGTACATCTCCGGCGGCGGCATACACTGCACTCCATTCCTTTGCACCTGATGCTTTCTGCTGTGGCGTTGCATAAGAGATGGATTCACTGCCAGATGATACAGAGGTTACTGCACCGGCTTTGATGTTCCCGACATTTGTGTCGGCAAGATTCGTTGAAGCCTGACTGATTGCATTCTTTTCAGCAAGCTCAATCTGATACATTAATTCAGCCAATGAACAGACCGCCTTTTTGATGCGTTTCTGTGAGCGTTCATTTTCTGGCAGTCCATCCACCAACCTGTCGGATGTCATTAAATCCACAAAATCACTGGCTCTTTCCGCCAGTCGTGGAAAGTCTGCTTCTGGCACGACATTGCCGAATGATTCTGTATAAAATTTATAATCTGCATAAGCCATGCCAGCTACCTCCTGATCAATCTACAGGTTTCACAGGAAAAGCCATTTCTCCTGAAACCATTTCCACTCCATCACCCGAAATGATGATTTTCTGGTGCGGGTTGCAGTTCTTCTGAAACCATTCAACCGCTGTTTTCATAGCTTCTTTAAAATCTTTTATATCGCTCTCCATATCTGCTCCTTATCATTTTGCTGTTACGCTTGCACTTCCGGCATTCAGCGCTTTGTATGTTCCGTCACACTCAACCACTGTGATCTTCTGTCCGGTTGCCGCTGTGATATCAGATTTTCCGTCCCAAGTACTCCAGTTTCTGAGATTCTGTCCATATCCAACAGTTACTGCGTCTGTTGCAACTTTGTATTTATATACGTTGTTAGCATTTTCCTTAGCCGGATTTACAGTGATTTTCGTATCACCAGTTGCTGTTCCAGCTGCAGATGTTACTGTCAGGGTACCAAGTGTTGGTGTTTCATCAATGGTAATTACTGCGATTGCGTCAATGTATTCTGCAAAAAGAGTCAGTCCCATAACCGCAAACGCTTCGGACACTGCTGTGTGGTAGTTGCCCTGCGTATGGAATCCAATCAGGTTTGTCTCGCCAGATACGGTATACACCAGACCAGCTCTTGCAAAGTCAGATTCATTAGGGTCTACATAATACAGAACAATGTTCTCAACAGGTGTTGCAATAACCTGTCCTCTTGGAATCTCACTGTCAGATAACAGGAAGATTGTGTTGAATCCCATGAAATCTTTCATATACTGGAAACCGAACTGATTCTGAATAGTAATCTCAGCCGCTCCGAGATATTCATATACGTCCAGAATGTTGACAAATCCAACAACGCCAGTCACATTTCTGTGCATCTGTTTGAATTTGTTCTCAACTCGGCCCTTGGCCATTGCCAGAGCCATCTGGAAAGTTGTTTCTGTGGAAGTAAGCGTACCGGTTTTCAGATAGTTGTAAAATCTTCCGGTAACATCAGTCTGAAGCTGGAAAAGGAATTCATCATCAGTCATCTGAACGGCGTTCTCGTAACCGTGATCCTTGATTGCTTCGATAGATACAGCCTTTGCGTACTTCTCGATAGTCATTTCCGCATAGTTCTTTTCTTTTACAGTAAACTTGCTGTAAGGGATTTCCTCACCCTCACCAACATTTCCGCTCTGCAAAGTACCCTCTGCGTATTTGGACTTGAGTACAGCACCCGGCTGTTTTTTGATAGGTCTCATGATACCCAGAATGTCACGTAAGTGCTGCCAGTTTCTTTCGAATCTGGTAACGAAATCAATCTCACGTGCTGTGACCTGAATATCATTAGTCATAATAAGATTTGTTTTTGCTGGCATAAAAAAATCCTTTCTACCCATAATTGTTAAGGTATTGGGTTAGCGGCTATACTCTGGCGTATAGTCGGTGTAAAAAATCACTGGAATAACTGGATATTCTGAGCAATTGCAGCCTGTCTCTCGGACGGGTCTTTGATCGCTTCGATATCCTTTTTAGTCATGTTTCCCGGTGTCTGCTGCTGTCCAACATGAGTAGTAAACCTTGCCTGGTTCTGCTGGGCCTGCTGCTGAGATTCGTCCACGAAAGCGGATGCGTCAGACTGTTTCATCTGCTCAATCAGATCATTCAGCCCAAGGATTTTACCATCTTTCAGTTTTAATCCGGCTTCTTTGATGTCTGCCATAACCGATTTCTTTGCAGCTTCACTGGAAAACTTAACATCGTCGAGTGCCGCTTTGAGTGCGTCCGAGAAGTCGCGGTCATAGATTTTTGCATTAAACTCTTTTTCTGCATCTGCTGCTTTCTGTTTCCAGGTCTCTAACTCGGTCTTAACATTCGCCGGGTCAATGCCATCAAAACCTTTCAGGGTTTCTTCTGCTGTCTCAGCACGTTCTTTCCAGCTGTCACGTTCACCCTCGACTTTCGACAGAGTTTTCGCTACTTCTTTTGCGTTCTTATAATGCTCAGAGAGTGCTTTCTTCACATCTGCCTGCTTGTCCTCCGGGACCTCAATTCCAAATGATTTTAATGTGTCAATAAGTTTCTGCATATACATCCTCCTGGTCGTGTTTATTGACCTGCCGCCGCAGGTAAATGGATTAAGCCAGTTAGACCACTGGCAGGGTAGCTGGAATAACAGGAATCGAACCTGTGACACTCTGATTAACAGTCAGATGCTCTACCAACTGAGCTATATCCCATTAACCCGGATTCCCGGGTTAGCAAGGTATTTATCGTGTTATGCCTACCACGAGTTGTTTTGAATGTTCTTTCCTTTCAAAAGAAAAACGTGAATAAAAACTTTATTCAAGGAGGTGAACCATCTTGCGTGCCAGATGGCAAATACACATGGTAGGGTTCGAACCTACTTAAACATTCGCTAAAAGCGCGTCTGTTTAACTTTCCGCTAAAGCGTGTGTACCAGCTACTTTAAGAAATGAGGATAAAACGAAAATGTTAAAACAACCGTTGTGCTTTCCACTGCACAATTACATTATAACAGATTTATTTTAACTACCTCTCTACCACTTTTTGTGTTTTTAGAGCATATCGCGAAGTTTTTCCACGTATCTCTTGACAAGATCACGTTCCTCTCGGCACTCTGCATCCTTGGACATATCACTCATTTCTGTAGTGAGTTCGTCAAGATGTTCTTCCAGAGCAGCAAGCATCTTCCTCTTGCAGTCCTCAGACTTGCCGGAACGATAGCTTTGTTTCTGCGTCATATAATCATCGTAAGCGTCTCGTCCATCAGAACGACTGTAATGCCCTCTGACATAATGTTCACCACGTCTAGCATAAGAATTGCCCCTGTCGTAATCCGGCATCATTCTGCCATCATTTGCGCTGTATCTCCCCATGCTGTCACGTTTTCTTCCGCGCTCGCTGTAATCGTCATTGTATCCGCTACGCATCTCGTCAAGGACGGTGTTATAATACTCCACTTTCTTATCCCAATACTGAGTGTTTTTGATATCTTTGTACATATCAATCAGTTTGTATGTCATTTCCAGATTTCCGGTGGTCAGTCCATTATCAGCGATTTTGGACAGCTCGTCTTCGATTCTTGCGCATAAGTCTTTAATATCTCTCATAATCACACCTCCTACGCTTCTCTGGTCACAACAATGTTTGCGTTCGCAACAGAAATAGCCTGATCGCTTGTGTTTTCTACTGCGATATTAGCGCAACATCCGCGAGGTACATCAATATAGATGCCAGAGGACACATTATTATACTGGTCTACTGCTGCCGGTGTGGAGATCATCTGAGAAGAAAGAACCGGCTCGCCAGAGATTGCAATAGCCAGAGAGATAGCCCCGACAGTACCGCCTGTTGGAATTGCGATATTGCCAGAAAAATCCACGAAGAATCTCGCTTTGCACTGGTTAGTAAGCCCTCTCAGTGTAATAATTCCGCTTCCCTCTCTGTGCTGAATACAGTTAGAACCTTTAACTGCTGTGTTTGAAAATACTACGTTTCCATTTGCTGCTACAGTCTGAGCAGCTACATTTGTAAATTCTGCCATAAAAATACTCCTTTCATATCACAAAAGGACAGGTCTCAGCCTGCCCCTCTGTGTAATACGGCATAAGCCGACATCCGAAATCAATCGAAAGATACTCTCAATATGAAGTTATCAGCAATTGCATCCAGTGTTGCACCCGCATCCGTAATATGTGTTCGGGTTAGGAACCTGATATGCCGGAATCGGTGCTGGATTGATTGCATTAATGAGCTGCTGTGTCTGTGAAGCCATTGCAGTTGTGAGCAGTGCGCTCTGGCGATCCTGAGAAGCGGCGCGTCTGAGATCATTGTTTTCAGCCTGTAAATTGGAAATCTTCTCGTTGCACAGGTAATCAAGGATTGCCCTTGTTCCGGCGTTCTGACTGTCGATAATATCTCTAGTGTTGTTGTTCATAGTGTTCTGCAATGCACAGGTATTCTGTGCCATGTTGTAGTTCACGCCCTGGATTGCTTCTCTGGTTTCGCAGCAGCAGTTTGCAAGCTGCGCCTGGAGTGCATTGGTATTCTGCATATTCGCTACAGTGTCAGCGTTAATAGCCTGCTGGATACCGAATCCAGTCTGCATGATGTTGGTGTTGATTCCATTAAATCCGGTAAGCATACCGTTATTCATGGCATAGAAGCCATCGCACAGGCCACTGTTGATTCCGTCAAGTTTGCTGATTACTGCGGAATTGTCGAATCCTCTCTGAATATCTGCCTGAGTAGCTGCTGTGGCTGTATATCCGCCGCCGTTGCCATTGTTGCCCCAGCCGTTGTTTCCCCATCCGAAGAAAGCAAAAATGAATAAAACAATAATCCACCAGCTACCATCTCCGCCAAACATGCCGTCGTTATTTCTACCGTTTCCAGTAGCAGCGGCAATATCTGCTAAGCTATAATTTCCATCCATAATATAATCTCCTTTTTTGTATTTACATCAATCTGGCCAGATTGTAATGTACTATTTCATTCCTTTCAACATGTGTTGGAATTGTCCTGCCATCTGTTGGACCTGATTAAGTTGCTGCTGAGAAATCCGTCCAGACTGTAGCATCTTCTCAACTTCTGCTTTCGGGTCCCCCTTAAAATTCTGCTTGAACTGCATAAACTGCTGCATCATCTGCATTGGTCCGTTTCCCTGCGGCATCCCACCGCCAAGTGTGTTAAATAATGGATTACTCATCTGCATTTCCTCCCTTGACTGCTGATTCCTGCACGGTATTAGCCCTAACAGGTTCAGAAAAAGAATTTAATCGGTTTATGATAGCTTCGTATTTGCCCTTTAAATCATCATATTCCTGTCTGGTGACATATTTATTATCCATGTTCTGAACAGGCTGTTTAGGTGTCATCTGAGTACCTACCTCATGGTATTCAAACGTCCGTAATGGCTGTGGCATACCGGAAACGTCTGTGGATTTTATGTAGAACTTTTCACTCTCTGAATCCATCAGTAAAACGCTTGTCCCGGGTGCTACCAGATAGGATTTTGCGCCGACTTCGCCGGAAACCCACAGGATACCATTGTTATTCTGCTGTGGTTGCTGTACTGTTTGAGCTGGAATCTGGACAGGCTGTTGCTGAAACTGGTTCATCTGCCCAGGAACGCCAAAACTATATTGATAAGGATTGTTATATAATGCCATCTTATACACCGCCTTTCTGATTATATTTTTACATAAAAAAAGAACCGGAAACAGGTCGTTTCTGGCTCTAATTAGTATCCAAAAAGTATCAGCACACTTTAATTATTTTATTATTTACCCTCCGGCTTAACCGCTTTGCTGTTGATATGCTCACATTCATCTGCTCAGCGCAGTATTCGAGCGTATATTCCTTGCATCTCAGCCGGAACAGTCTTTCTTCGTCCGGTGTGAAATTACACTCTATCAAGAACCTGTCTATATCTTTTTTCGTGAACACATATAATTTCATGAGCATACCCCTTACTAATGCTAACGCTGATTCTGTGCAAGATAATTTGTAAGCTTCTGTTTTGTTTTTTTTAATTCTTCTACATTATTCCCGCTGATCTGACTGTCCAGCATGGTCGACAACACTTCCAGAATCAATGAATCACGCTCCGCAATCCTCTGAAGGCTCTCAAAGTCACGCTTATCATGTTCTTCCAGTGTCTCTACTCGCTTATTAAGTCGGAATGCCGGGGTAATCCATTTAAAGATTACGGCTGCCGCCCCTCCGACAATAGACACCCCTCCGCAAATTGAAAGGAATACTTGTACAAATTCTGATATGCTCATTTAGCTACTCCTTTTCCCAATAATATACCGGGATCTCATTGCCACTATCCCATGTATCGTAATATTTGCCGTTCTGTACCGTCACCACATGACCATCTATGCAGAGGATATACGTACCTGTCGGATGGTCTGTGCAAAAATCATTGACTGTATAGATATACCGTTCTGATTGCTCAATCAGTTTGCGTCTGTATCCATGCTTGTAGAGGTACGCTCCCCAAACGTAATTAGCTGATGGCATATCTGACAGAGTACATGCCTGTATCATCAATCCGGCGAATACCGTTTCCCAATCAAGCCCGGTTGCCTTACATATTGCCCGGACAACGCAATCTCCTGTTCTCTTGTCTTTAACAGGATTCGGATTGAAATATTCCCATTTGTCCATCAGTCAATCCCCTTTGCTGTTTTATATCTCTTCGCCGCTCCTCTGGCTTTTGCGGCATTCTGGCGGTTCCACTTCGCTATCATGAGCCGGTCTTGCAGTTCTCTTAGATCATTCTGCTTGCAGTAAGCCTTGTATGCAGCATTTTGTTTCTGCAAAAGATAAGACTTTCGGTCAAGGTCTTGCTGTAATGCGAATTTTGCCTTTTCATTCGGTGCATTGTCAACTCCTGCTTGCAGTCCAAAAACCTCTCTCTTCGTCTTGCGGATTCTTCGCTCATAAGTACGTTGCTGCTGTTCTTTTTCGTACTGCTTTCCCTTGTCGGCTTTATCCCGTGCCGATAGCTCTGCATAAGGATTAAATTCCCCGTCACTTGCCCCAAAGCTATGCCTACAATTGACTCCTGACAGTCCGCTTGCTGTTCCGTATCCAGTCAACGAAAATGGCGGAAATTTCTTACTCTTTCCAGAACGAGAGTATATCTTGCCTTGCCACCATGAGTGATTTCCCGGATTCTCACCGCCATCACCTGTTCTGGCTCCCATGTGAGCACTGACCAGAACTAAATCCCAATTCATTTCTTCCATGCGTTTGAGGGATATATCTCCTGTAGCCTGTGCCACACCAGTTCTAACAGAACGTGCTACTGCTGTTTCAATCGTATCGCGTCTTTTCTTTCCTGTCTCTTTATTTATGTATTCAACATATACGCCATCACTCACAACATTATTAACTGCCTCTTTGATGGCTTGTGTATATCCGACTGCCCCATTCATTACGTGATTATATGCAAGGTCGCATTGCTCGATATAGAGCCTCTGAGCGGCACTTGCGGTTGTTCGTGTGAAGTTCTTCCACTCGCCCATAGTCGCAAGCATATTTCGCTCCATGAGTCTTATCATAGCTGGCGACTGTTCGAGCGGTACAGGGCTTAATCCTGCCGCCTTGTATATCTTATCATCGTAGTTCATTGCAGTGATTCCGGCATCTTCGAACGCTTCAAGAAGTTCCTGCTGTTCGCGTTTGGTATATCTGGATAATTCTGTCAGAATGTCCTCTAACAGCTCACCAGATTCCTGTAGTGTTCTGATCCTCCACGCATCGGCATTAGTCAGAATATAATCTTCACCTCTGCCAATTCTTGCCATCATTCTCGACACGATCTCAGAGATGATATACTGATGCAATTCTTCTGCAATCTGTTCACTGCCCTCTGTAATTTGCCGTAAATATTCTGGACTAAGCATAATATATCACCTCTTTCGATAAAAGTCGTGGTACATGTTTGGGCCCTTTTGATGGTTAATTAAAGCCCCTCTTTAGTTAATTACTTACTCTCTGGATATTCCTCTTTATACAGCATTTCATATTCTTCCACAGGAAGTTTTCCTTTTTTCACATACTCAATACCATATTCTCTTACTTTGTCCTGATATTTCTCAGGAATTGCATCATATGTAATAGTTCCTACAATCAATCTGTTAAAATAAACTTTTGCCATCATTTTATTTCTCCTTTTCTTATTCAGCATTTCCAAGTGTTTCAAGCAGTTCGCAGACAGCAATCTCAAGGTCATTGATACGTTCTTCATTGCTTACCACCGTTTCTTTTTTCTCAAAGTCTGATTCAGCCAAACCAAGTTTCTTAATCATCTTTTTCTGCATTTCAGTCATTTTGCTACCTCCGCTAAAGATATTACATATTCCTCAGAGCTTGGTACAGGGATTCTGTAATCATTACCGTTGCTGTTTTTGAACGTCAGTGTACCGCCTACTTCAACTTCAAGAGGATCTTGGAATGTATCTCCCATAATGTCTGATATATCAATTGTCCTGTCCCCTTTGTGATATTTATTTTCCACAAAATCAACAAAATTCCCACTCTCTCCATAACCATCTAGGTCAAGAATGGCTTGCGGAATTGGATAGGATGTTTCTTGATTTTTGGTATCTAAATATACAACCTCATTCACAGAAGCACTCATCAACTCGCCTGCATTGTACGGATAGTAGTCTGCTGGAAACATTGCTTCAAATTCTTCGGGCGTGGATGGTTCGTTACCTGCGCCGAACATCTGGGTGAGGTCAAAAATATTCATTCGCATCGTAACGTTATCCACGGTTACTTTGTCTTTTACAAATATTATTGGATTAAAAGCGTAATTAATAATTATTGCTTTTTTTAGTGGGTAGGTCATGCCGTTAATTGCAAAACCATAATTTTCATCAGAATATTTATCGGCTTTAACTAAATATTTATGACCTGATACATATTTTGGTGCAAATAAATATATGATTGTATTAATTCCTTTATCGTTAGATACACTGCAAGTTCCATTTATTGTCCACGAACCATCCTTATTGTTTATAAAAGAAATACCATTTTTCGTAATAGATTGCTCATTATTTAAATTCAACTGATTCCAAACAATCGTCTTACCTCCGATGCTTTTAATGCTTGCTACTTTCGCACCACTTGGAACCGTTTTCTGGTAAGCTTCCGCATCATCTGCCTGAAATTCATAGCTGATACCCTGATTGAGTTTCCAGAGTGCATCGAGTTTTCTGTCAGTTTTGACAAGGGATGTTTTATCGGCTTTAGATATTAAATCTTCCTTTAGCGACTTAACTGCGCCACCAGTTGCTTTCGCATCAGCAAATCCACCGTCTACGGATAGGGTTTTATCTGATACGTATTCCGGCGTAATTCCTTCTCTTGCAAACGTTCTTTTTTTTCCATCTGCTGTGATTATTCCCTTGAATGTATCAGCCATTATTATTTCCCTCCGTTGCTTTCAAACTCACATACCCATATGTGTCAATATCAAGCCCAACGCCCTTATCGGACAGGTATGTCTGGACTGCTTCTGCTATAGCTTCTTTACTGGTTCCGATTCCGTCTGCACAGAGTTTATACAGGTACTTTTCTTTTCTCGTGATCGGCTTCGGAATTTCACCTGTATAATCACCTGTCAGATATGCGAGGTACTTTTCTTCTCGCGTTACTGGTTTGTCTGCCATCTTCTTACTCCTCTCCGAATAATGTTGGTTCTTTTGGCTGTGCTTCTTCAACCATTGCTTTCGCTTCATCCTCGGTCATTCCCTCGAATTTCACGAAATACATCCATGCCGGAACTTTGCCAGTGGTCACATACTGCCACCATCTTGCACGGTCGTTTTCTCTGACATAGAGGATATCTCCGAAATCATAATTGACTTCATAAGCCCCAACCGGTGCAAGTCCGTACAGATCAGCGTAGACGTTCAATGCGTAAATAACTTCATCTAAGCAAGATTCCAACTTATCCCTTACATCCTTGACAAACTGCACTGTCCTCTGCTGTTCTGCTTCTACTCCTGTAGCCGTCTGAATGCCGCTAGATTCGTTAAAAACAAAGTAGCCGTTGGAGAATCCAATCTTATATCCCAACTGGCTTAAAATGGCATTTATGCCGCTTATACGGGTATCTGTGTTGAGTATCGGATTTATTTCCTGATAAAACTCTTTTTCATCTTGTCCGAATACATTCTTGACAAAATGCGGTAAGCTCATCTCATTACGTCTGTTCTCCATGCCCTGTGGCGACATGGCTGATACAGGTGCACCGCTTGGCATCAGCAGTCTATCATCTGCCAGAACAATCTTCTGAGAATCAAAAATCTCTCCGACGTTTCTGCTGTATGCAATATCGAGGTCTTTTAACTCTTCAATGGCTTCGGCAAATATCGGAAGTCCAAGTGGTGTGCTGATATCTACATTGTTCGCTTGTGGTGTCCGCAGCACTCCGTACAAAGCTCCGTCTAGCTTCTCACCGTTTGCCTTGAGTATCGGCGGCGTATCTGCCATAAGGTCAGCCCATTTGGTCTGTTTAAGATCAATTTTATCTCCGATTGACTGAGGGGATTTTGATACATAAGCTCTGTTGGAAACATAATACGGATAGGTTGTCACTCCGTCCACTATTGTCTCAACAAACCTGTGATACTCAAGCCTAGTGTAGTATTTCCGTCCAACAGTATAAGAATCCTTGAATATAATTCCTTTGATCTCTTGATTGTCATAATCCACAATCATCACATCTGCCGGAGTAAATACGTCAAGGCTCTCGCCGTTTGGCTTAACGAACACGGTTCCATAAGCACAGCCGTATTCTACCCAGTGTCGGATCTGGAAGTATACCTTGTCAATTTGCTCCTGCAACCATGTTGCCCTTGCAGAACCGTCTATCTGAATGCCGATCGCCAATGTTGCGAGGCGAGCTGTCTCTGAGCAGACAGATTTCGCAAAATTGATCGCCTTGATGTTATTCTTGTCATCTAACCATTCCGGCGCACCTCTGTAGATGTTCGCACACCGGTTAATCAGCGCTTCCATCTCTGGGAATTCTGCTGCCTCGATATTGAAGTCCTCTTCGGCTTGTTTTTTGAATATCATGTTAAACCACCTTTTTAGTGTTGTTATAAGTCCCATTTAGTCACCTGCTAACTGTTTGCTACGTCGAACATCCATTCCCGGGGAAGAAGCACCGAGCACTCTCTTAAGATATCTTTTCGAAGTTCATCAAGTGGGTATATTCCAGCTTTTATCAGCATTCTGATTGAATCTTCAATTACTGCCTGTTCCTCGTAAGTATATCCCTCTTTTACATCTACTTTATCTTTTAAAAAATCACCAATTTTTTTTCTACAATATTCTGATAACGCCATTATGCACTGTGTCCTCTTCTCATCGACAATGGACTTGTGGCGTATCTAAGGGCGTCTATATAATGATCGTTGCCATCTGGATAATCTGCAATCACTTCTCCATTGCTATCTACTTCATGTTCATAATTGATAATTTCCTTGTATGCTCTAGGCGTTCGTGCCGGATCAATGACTAACGTTCGACACTGTAGCCACTCAAACGTATATTTGCGGCTTCCCGGCGTAACAATAGCCCTACGTGCTGGAAGCCCTGCATCTCGGAAGTCAATAATACTTTCTTCTTCATCAACTCCGCAAGATATTGAATAATCATCATATCCCTTTTGTTTTATCTGGTCAGCCATTGCTGTATTTCGAATTTTACATCCACCAAGCTCATCCAGCAGGATAACTTTGTCCTGATTAGGTACATAAGCCACACGAATAAACGCTTTGGGATCCGGATACCATCCCCAGTCTTGTCCCTGATAGACGCTTTGATACTTCTGAATTTCTTGATCTGAAATTGTCCTGATTTCCAACAGTTCAAAAATGTTTGTGCCAAGTCCAACAGGAAGGCCAAGATATTCATGGTCGTAAGCTCTCTGATTTGTCTTTCTCAAATGCTCCGCATCATCAAGGAATTGTTGACCAAGCCATTCAACAGGAACTGATCTGTAATCGCTCTTATGCCTGTAGCTGTCGTCTCGTGGATCTTCTACATACACATTCGCCCAGTTGCTCCGGCTAATTGGCGGATTGAATGTCTTAAATACAACAAACTTACTGCCACCTCGAAGGACTGACTGTTGCACTGTACGAATTTCTTCAATGCCCGAAAATTCGTCAAGTTCCTCGAACCAGAGATACTTGAAATATCCCTTGCTTGCTTTAATAGATTTAGTCTTTTTTGCCTTGTCCAGTCCTCTGAATATGATTTTCTGTCCAGTAGGTTTATAAGTGTACTGCATAGGGCTTACACTGGTGTCCCATAGTTCATTGGCTCCGAGCGCGTCAATTCCCCATGCTATCTGTTCATAAACGGATTCTCGAAGTGTGTTTCCAACTTTACGGAAAATAACGGTATTTGACATTATGCCGTTCTCTGCGTCCTGCATCATCTGGAAAGGAATCATGACACCCACAAAAGATGATTTAGTAGATCCACGCCCACCATACAAATCATAATAGGTGTGTTTTCCGTCCAAAATGTCCCAGAACACATTGTAAAAGGCAGGAGCTATAATTTCATTCAGATTAATCGGATTCTCATTCATTCTGTTTCTCCGGCCTTGGAATATTATTTACAATCGTAATCTTTCCATCTCCAGAATCATCATTTTTCTTGTCAGCATCCCATCCCTTAAAATTATTTCTCAAGCTGAACTGAGCACCATTTGAACCGTCACGATCAAATAGTCTTTCCTCTGCGTACTGTTCCACTCTGGCTTTCGCGCGCGTAATCGTGTCAACAAACTCTGGCTTTGCTTGATAGTTTAAAAGAGCCTGTCTGCTTGTAAATCCAAGAGCCAGAGCAAGTCCTGTAACGGTCGGAGGGTGAACGTCTACAAAAACAGGAGACCCAAATTTATTAAACATTTGTTTGCCTTTGCTATCAGTTAAAGGATATCCTTTACAATCCTTAAAATATTTTTCGATTTTTTTTTCAATTTCATTCACCGTTTTATACATGGGCGGTTTTCCCATTGGCATTCCCACATTCTCACCTCCAGACATAAAAACGCCCTAGCATAGTTATAGTTATATATACTATAATACCATACTAGGGCGTACATAGCTCTCTACCACTTTTATAAATTTTTAAGTTTTTTTTAAAGCCTGCCAATCAGTTTGGCCAGATGATAATATTCCGCCATGACCTTGCGTTTGTATCCGTAAAAGTCATTCTCTGTTGCAGGAACTGTCCTGATCTTCTCCATTGTCCGATAACCAATACTGTTCACGATGCTGTCATAGATTTGTGATTCGATGCCGGGCGCATATTTGATAGATACCTGTAACAGATTATATTTATCGCTCTCACTAAGATTCCGCAAGTGACTTTGTAATGTCGGTATATCATCCGGCGGCACTCCGTAATCAATCAACGTCGCATTTCTCAACTTCATTTATTTCACCTTCTTCATTCAAGTTCCAGTCACATGGTATGCCTTGAAAACATTCTGGACAGTGTTCGTAGAATCCGCAGCCTTTGCAATCCGCTGGCTGTCCAGTGCAATATTGCTGTAGTACGTGGTATGCTGATATAGCAAGGTTTGGCGTTATGTCTGGTGTAGGTTTGCTATTCATTTCTTCATCTCCTCCAACTTCTTCTCAGCATCTTCACGGGTGAGGAATATTACTTTGCCAAATTCATTGTCAAAATATCTGAAGCAACATCCCCTTTGCGCAACTGGCTCTGCAAAGTAACATATTTTTCCAAATATAGTTGGACGGAGTTCTATTTTTTTAATTTGACATTTTGTATAATGACTGTCTCTTGGTAAAATAACAAAAGCTTCTGCTCCAACCTTACACGGCAATCTCACAAGCAATCCCTGTTCTTCTAAGTCTTCGTAATCGCAGAGTTTTCGTGCTGCCGAAATGTAATCGTGCTGTTTAACCCAGACATCTGATTCTCCGTCCGGCGTGATATCATATCTTTCTGTTAATCTCTCCATCTACTTCACCTCTTCCATCTGACTTTCTACAGTATCTGCAAGTAACTTCAAGGACTCAATAAATGAGTCTGTCAATGCTGTTCTGTCTGGGTATTTAGCGAATGTTCTGACAAGGTTTACTGCGTCCTTGATTTTTTCTTCATCTTCGACAATTTTAGATGCTTCATACAATGTCTTTTCTTTATTTCTGTAAGCAACGTTTTTGTCATCGTAAAAATTCAATACATTTGGAAATGGAATTTTGATAGGGCTTAAATTGTTTTCTCTCACCCATGTGAATCCCTGAAACTTTGCCATTTTCAGAACGCTCAAATATTCTTCCTGCGTTCTTACAAATACGCTTTTTCCTGTTAAATCAATCATCATAATTTCCTCCTGTAATCTCATCAATATCCATTTGCCTTATCCCCATTACCGTTTCGTATTCTTTAACTTGTTTGTCTGTAGCAATTTTTAATTTACTAAGCAAATATTCACCACACCAAGAATCTTTATATCCAGATACCATAACAATAAAATCATCTTCTTTGGCATCAACACATTGATAACATGCTATACTTCCTAAGTTTCCTTTTAAATTATTCGGATTATTTAAATCAACACTTGCATCTGTAATTACAAATGTTCCAATATCTACTGGGAATGTTATAGTAAAACTCATATTTCACCTCCTATACGAAGTCATGTGTTCACAACTCAGCTTTTTCATGGCTCTCCTGTAATCTCATCAATACAAGCGTTCCAGCCAATCTTAAAAAGTGGCTCGAAATCTCCAAGTTTCCGTTCCTTTTCATCGTCGAATTTTTCCGGCAGTGGCTTCAATGGACACCAATCTGGTCTAATGCTCAAATCTGTAATATCTCTTATATTCGCTCTACAGAATGGGTGAAGTATTCCGCTGCGTAAAGCACATGAAGCACAATATTTTGGTGTATCTATCACTAATACTGATTTACTCATTTTCTCTTACCTCTTTTCATCAAAAACATTGTTGGTTCTGCGATTTCATACCCGTTCTTTTGGTAGGTATGTATAGCTCTTTTATTATCAGCATTTACCCATAACACATTACAACCGTATTTTTCATTTAGCATCTTTACAATTTGTGTTCCATATCCTTTGTTTTGATATGGCGGGAAAATGCTCAAACGAGAAAGCATTTTTCCTTTTAGGTCTACTTCTGCCTCTCCTATTTTTTTATCATTCAGGAATATTTCAATTTCTTGATACAGCTCATTTTCTTTAAGATTTATCATTCCGGTACCTCCTGTAATAATTCTGGATTGTCGAAAATATTTCCAATCACCTCAACACATTTTCTTTCATTGACATAGAATCCCAAATTACAATAACTATTGCCATAATCTCTTCCGATTGCATAACTGTAATCCAATGTCCAATCTCCATTTGTCATTTTTACAACTTCTGGATATTTTTCTTTGCGATCACATATATCATTTTCCCAAATCTTATTTCCGTTCTTGTCGTACAGTCCCGTGAACTGGCAGAGGGTTTCTATATCAATTATATTGGTATATACTGTAAACCGATCTGAATCCTTTCGATAAAAAATAATGTCCTTTCCCCCTATGTGATATTGATCTCTTAGGTAATATCCCTCGACCCACTCGCCATTATCAATCCGCTTTGCCTTGAAAAGAATTTCTCTCATTCAACTCCACCGCCTTTCACGATTTCGATTGCTCTGTTCAGTCCAGCATTATATCCTTGATGTACGTCAGATAAGATACATTCTGATTCAACGAATTTATCTCTTTTCAATTCACTAATAACCTTGTCCACATCAAAAACCGTAAACTGCCTGTTGACACAATCAATAAACTCTTTTTGGTCGGAACTAATACTATTTCCAATTTCCCAGATTTTAATATATTCAATTAAATCGTCTGCATCAATTAATCTACCCATTTAATTCCTCCACTTTTCACGATTTCAACTGCTTCATTCAGGCATTCGGCTGTATACCAATCGTCACCTGATTCTGAACATTTATCTTCGATTAATATTTCCAACTGTTGAACAACTTCATCCACATCAAATGCTGTCGGCTGTTCATCAATTTCTTCAACAACACTTTTCAAAACGTCAGCCAATTCAATCGTTTCTGTTTCATCAGGCTTTAATGGCTTCAACCATTTTGCTATATTTCTTTTCAATAAATCAGCATCAATCAGTCTGCTCATATTCTATTCTCCTAACTGTTTTAAAATTTCTTTTGCAATTTTATTACTTTCCTGCATGGAAATTCCCCATCCATTATATTTTCTGTGGCATTCATCACAGTTCCATTCACCATTATCACTTTCTTTAATTTCGCTATTGAATCTGCAATTATCGCAATACATATGATCGAGAGTGCCGTAAATGATGTTTGCAATATCGTCTTGTTTACTATTAGCATCGTCTACGTGTTTCTGTCTGTTTAAATATTCAAACGCTCTCAGCTCATTTTTTCCGACCCATTTAATCCATGCACCGCAATCCCTGCAATACAATCCTGTATTATTCCCAACTTTCTTGACAAAAAGGTCTTTACTATTGCACTTTGGACATCTATATTCTTTCATTTTTTTTCCTCCCACACTCCCAACAACCGCATTCTCTCATACAGTACAGCGACGGTCTTGCGTCTGTATCCGTAGAAGTCTTTCGGGTTCATCGGGATATATCTTTCTCTGCTGATTTTCCTGTAGCTTTTCCGGTGTAGGATATTCTCGATAACCATATCCGCTATCACCGTGTTTTTCGGGCAAGCTGACAAGGCAGCACTGGCAAGCAGGTATCCGTACTCTGCCGGGAAGTCTTTCAGCATCGTATTCAGTTTTTCAATGTCCTCTGCCGGAATACCGTAGTCTTTCAGTTTCTTATTCCTTGTCAGCATACCGTTCTCCTTTCTAATCGTCTGGGTGGTGTTTATCGTACATGATCGCTGCACATGCAAGACCAACCACTCCGACTATGATTCCAAGTGCAAGTCCTAATAAGAATGTAATCATGGCTCATCCTCCTCAACATAATCTTCGCAATCTTCTGCATATTCGTAGCTATCCATCATATCACACCGGTTATCGCAACCGTCTTGTTTCTCACAGCAGATACAACATTGCGTTTCACCGTCTGGACACTCTAATTTGCAATATCCCATTTAGTCCTCCTTGTATGGTTCTGGTAGTGGCATCCATGCAATAACTTCACCGCCTATACATTCTCCATTCCATTCGCCATAGCCATCAATGAATGCTGTCTTTAACCACCTTCCGTACATTCCCATAAAACCACTATATTTAACAGTTGTAATTACATCTTTATTTTTCTCCGGCAATCTCTCGCTGACTGGAATCCATCCGTTTGCTTTCTCACCATCTATATTTTCGATGAAATCCATGAGCTTAAGTCCGAACTCATATGCAGTTCCCTCGAAAGGTCTTCCGTAAGGATTTATTGTCTTTTTTATGTAATCGTATATTTTGCGTTTATCGCTCATACTTCCACCTCCTCGTAAGTTTTTCTGAATATATCTGGCTTACACGGATAAAATTCACCGTGTACACCGCGGATGATATAATCACCAATATTTGCCAGATGTTCGCCCTCTAGTGTCTTAATAACCAATCCGCCCGGGACCTTCCAATGGTCAATATAGAAATTCTTACCTTCTGCCGACATGTACTGGTCTGTACACTGATAGTCCGTCAGAAAATCGAACATTTCTCGATGGTTTGTACCAGTCCACTGTACTGCATCAATTACAACTGGCTTCTTTCTGTACTTCATACAACCACCTCACTATCATCTGGCATCTGAAACAGGATTGATTTTCTTATCTCATTTCCATAGCCTTTTAATACAGCAATTCCATGTGCCACACTTTCTTTTGTATCATAGCTTCCTGTGTATGCTGATCCTGCCAACCCACTGCCAATAATTTCACCGGATTTGTAATCCATGTAAGCCTCCTGAATCATATTCAGAACTTTCATGGCTTTTTCTTTGGTGGAATATTTTCCTAAAATAAAATATCCTCCACTTCTCTGTGCATCCTGCCAACCCCAACATATAACAGTCAATGAATCTGGTAGTTTTAGATTGACTACAATGTTTTCAAACTTTAATAGTGTTGCTTTATCCTGACTTCTGATTAACATTTTGCGTCCTCCTTATCTTTCTCACAGAATCCTCTATGTTCGTGCACTGAACACTCAATTACAGCACTACTGTATTTCATGTACGTGAGTTTTTCTCCTGTCAATTCGCATTTGTGTTTTCTTGTGTTCAGATACTTACAGGTTCCGTCACAGTAGCTCATTTTTCCTCCTTATTTTCTCATATAATTCAAAATATTCTTCAAATGTTTCTGGCAGTTTGATACAATCTGGCTCATAAGGTTTTGGATATACCGTATATCCACACTTCGGGCATTTGATTTCCGGCGGATAGTATTCAACCCATTCCATGTTTCCACCACATTTTCTGCAACGAATGTATCTCTCTACTTTCTTTGGTTTCGTTTTGAAAAATGAAGTGTAATTATTATTTTTCATTTTTATCCTCCTTGTGATAAGCCTTATAGTTTTCGCATTCTCCGCAAAAGTATTCTCCATCGAAATAATTGTCTCCGTAAAACTGACACGTATCGCATAGATTCTGGTCATACTCATCCATTTTGCTGTAAGTTTCTTCATCAATAAGAATACCCTTCATTTTCATCCTCACTTTCCCCATGTAAGCAACTGGCACGCTATTGTGCAGTTGATACATGATTTTATACTCCCATCTTCTTAACCAGATTCTTATTCATCTCGTCAAATCTTACATCTGTGTTCTTTTCAATGTCCTGTATCATGTTCAGAACGCTCATTTCACCTCTATTTGCCATTTCAACGTACTCATTGGCAGTTCTTATCACATCAAGCAATCGCTTCGTGGAAAAGCTATATAAACGTCTCAGAGCCATCATCGTTGTAACAGTGTTGATCGTGTTGCTCCAATCTTCACCAACGGTAAAACCATCTTCATAGGCTTTCTGTTCCATGTCTTTAATTTGGCTCTGGCAGTTCTGCATGGCTCGCCCAAACGCATGAGCCGCCTGATTAGAAGTCTGAACAGGAAATCTGGTCTTTTTCTTGACTTTTAACTTGCTACTCATTTTTCCTTCACCTTTCTGAACTTGTATCCTGTCACTCGGTACGCTCTTGACGCACCGGGGTTGTCTGTCGCAAGTAAGCCACCTTTCAGTAATTCGCCGAAATGATTCTGCACGGTATGGTTAGATATGCTCAGCCCTGCTGCGATTTCTGGAATGCTTGGCGGATAATCATGTTCTTTCAGATATCTTATGATGTACAGATATACGTCTTTCCTTGTCTGGATACCTTCATAGTACTTTCTTGCTGTGTTATATGGCATTTCTATCACTCCTGTCATGCTTTTATATTTCTGCCCATTTGAAGCGGCCCTTACCCGAATTACGCCACTGTCCGATGCCTCTCAGTTCTCCATAGTCAAGCCATTCTCTGACTGCTGCTTCATGGCTATCGCATAAGCACTTGATTGTGAACTCAATCCAACTTCCGGCAGGTATTGTCTCGCTATTTGCCAGTGCAATTCTTTCACCCTGCGGTGTTTGTCCTCTCAGTGGCCTCTGGCAAGTTCCTATTTCACCTTCAAAATGAATTGGAATTTTGCGTTCTTCAACGAAAATCAGACCGTCAATTTCTTTTTTATAAGCCTTGATTTTTGAAGATTTTGAACCAGTTACCTTTCTCAGCATTCCACAAGCATCTTTGAAAAAGCCCTTAATCTGGTAATCCCAGTAAATCGGTACACCGTTATCTCTCGGGAATATGGTCATGGATTTCTCAATCACTCCTTCAATTCCGATTGCTTCAACCTCTTCTTTTCTTGTTGGTGCGTCTGGTGCATTCGAAGCAATAAACGTTTCGTGAATCTCCGGGTCTGCACTTGCTGTTCCTAAAATTTCTTCCAAAAATGTCAATCTTACTTTTAATTCTTTCATTCTGCTATTCTCCTTGTAATTTTTATAGTTTTCTTACATTGCCGTGCTACTCTCTGCCTTAGCTCATTCCGTAGCTCGTCTCTGCTGCTCCCCGCCATTTCGTAGCTATTCTTATCTAATCATTACATTTCTACGCCGTAGCTTTTCCGTTCAGCGCCTCTGCCCAGCTTTTCGTTTCCTTGCGCCGCCACAGCTATGCATATCGTTTCAACACCTTTCGCAGCAACTCCTCTGCGTTTCAATTCACTTCGTTGATATGCTTCTCCTCAGCACATCCTCGCCTTTCCATTGCTGTGTTTATACGACATTCTTTTCCATGCTTCTTATTTTTTTACATTTCCCTGTTGACACATCCTCTGCCCATTTATAAAAGGCCAAAGACAGATACCTTGCCAAACTGTCTGGATAGATTTCATATAAATCCTCGATTTTTTTATGTAATGCATCAAAATATTCATCATCATTTTTAACATCGTAAAATTCTTTTATCGCCTTCCAGAACTCTGGCATGAACTTATGCATGACCGGAATATCTTTAGCTTCTACTTTCATTATTCACCTTCTTTATGAGTAACCTTCGTTAACCGAGAAGTAACCGAGCGAAAATCCGCAAACCCTTGATTTTACTGGTAGGTAACCGAGTAACCGAGTAACCCTGACTTTCTCATATAGGGAAACTTTTATACTCAATATGTGCATATAAATACTCAAATATATATATGCAGAATCAAAGGTTACCTAGGTTACCCGGTTACCTTTTGGACGAATTGTTTATCAATCAAATACAATATCGTCTGTAATCTCAAAATCATCATTACAATTCACGAATCCTTTCGGAATTTCATCTACAATTTTCAAAAACACACATTTGGTAACAATTCCATCCAGTTTCTTTGCTTTGGTCGGATAACCTCTGCTGTCGGTTTCCACAAGCCCCTTCTTAACAGCCCATGACAAAAATGCTTTCCTGGAGAATCTTCCGATTTTGCATAAATCATCAAACGCTGCGCTATAGATTATTGCGGTTGACGTCTTCTCTGCCGGATCATTGTCAATAACTCCCCATCTTTCTGTCTTAACATCCGGGTTATCATCGAACTTAATTCCGTTCATAGCAATCTTATCAAGCACGAACCAGTAAGCGCGTTCGTTTTCAGATACCATTTCTTTCTCTGTCAGAAGATTCTTAGCTGTCTCAATGTCAATGTACTGGCCATCATGGAACAGGTGATCTGTTGCAATTTTATCCGCTGCCAGGATAATGCTCATTGATATGCTTTGCTTCTGCATCTTGTCATCGTCCTGTATAAGGCCCTGAAAATGCTTCTGCATGGCTTTTATATCGTCAATGGACATTTCCTTAACTACATTTACAAAATCAATTCCTGCGTAGCCGTAGTTCTTTTTAAGGGTATCTGCGGTAAGCTGTGGATCATCAAATATCTTTTCAGAACACTCAATCTCAATAATTCGGTTGATCGCTCCACCCTGGCTGACATACCCGGCCAGTGGGCGTTCACCGTTAGTCAGAATGCAGTTCTGCCAGCGATTCTCCCGATTCACGCCCAGTTCCTTGTTAGAACGACTCTTTCCTTTGCCGGAACACAGGTCGTACACAATGCCCTCGAAGTTATCCCTGATCTTGGCAGATACCTTGGAAGTATCATCCAGAATTAGCGGAAGATTGTTGAGCATATCAGACTTTGCTTCCAGAGCTACATCTGTTGTTTTGAAATCTCCTATATACCTTGATTCACCCGGATTCGCCCAGACAGAAGCTCCTAACATAAGCGTCACAGTCTTACCACCCTCAGTTTCTCCCCAGAGGTCTACAAAGAACGGAAGCGCGCCAACAAGCTTAATCAGAATACTAGCAAAACTTGCAGCCAACATAATTTTCGGTTCTATTCTTCCAGTAGCACGAACCTTCTTCGCATGCTCATACCATTCTGTTCTGCTGCCACCTACGCTGATACTTTCGTATAACTGTCGAAATCTCATATCACCATCAAATACGATATCCTTGTCGTAAGGCAGAAAATAATCTCGAATCCACCCGATTTTACTAGAGGAATATTGGATGTTGATATAATCATCATTGGCATTTTCTACATCTGACAGATATCGGACAAGGAACTTCGCATTCTCAGAAGTCACTGAAATGCCAAGTGCAGACAAGCCCACAATTTTACTGGCTGATGCAACCATGGTTTTTGGAACAATAACCTCTGACCATTTATTATTCCTCTTATAGATTAACTTTATCTGTTCTTCCCCGGTCTCCAGATTCTTCATTCGTTCGATTGGAAGAATAGGGTGATAACAAGCTATAATATCCGGTGATCCTGGATTCGTGTTTGAAATTCTAATTCCATCGTCGTCTGCTATCCAGTTAAGGCATTTCATTCTGTCATATTCACAATCAGAGAAATTAGTCCACTGGTCCAGCATAGACA
>ERZ772855.501-NODE-501-length-46233-cov-3.003616_pt1 | contig 46233 bp, 44 predicted proteins | sample MGYA00511900_ERZ772855 | MGnify/ENA primary metagenome ERZ772855 (study PRJEB29015, sample SAMEA2737701) | human gut metagenome | biome: human gut; feature: human-associated habitat; material: faeces | place: China | collected 2012 ... | reverse complement strand
ACAAATCGCATCAGCAGCAATCAGACGAAAAGGGTATAAGAAAACCCCGGAAAACCTTGATTTTCCGGGGTTTTTGAGCTTTTAAGCTGTAAATTTGCGGCCGATCAGCGCTTGGAGAACTGCGGAGCGCGACGGGCGGCCTTCAGACCGTACTGAAATAGTCTGTGTCCTGTTTTTCCTTGATATTTCAGGGCTTTTCCGGCTTCCGCCTGCCGGTTGTCCTATCCATTAACACAAAAAATAGGTGCCATTTCAATCCGTACAAGCCTGATGGAACGCGGCATTCACCACGCCCAAAAGTTCATCGGGCTTATTATACTTGATTTTTGCATAAATGTCCATAGTCGTTTTGCTGTTTTCATGTCCAGCCAGATATTGAACGGTCTTAGGATCAACTCCGGAATAAAGAAGATTGGTGATGTAGGTGTGACGAAGCTGATGTGGCGTCACCTCAAAATCCATACTGTAAACAATCTTCGGATTATTCTTCTGGTGGCTTCCCAGAGTTGGCTTGACCGTGTACCTAATACTCTGTCCATTCACATATTTGTAGTATGTCCTTTCTTTTGTGGAACGCACAACAACATACTGCCAAACCCTCTTAAATTGTGAATATGAAAGGGGCTGCCCTTCACTGTCCGCAATCACATAGTCTGATATAGATGTCTCTTTGGCTTCTCGAAGGCAATCCACCAGGCACTTGGGAATTGGAATATCCCGTTTTGCCGCCTTGGTCTTTAGAACTGTAGAGATTACCGGGCGGTTATGCTCAGCGCGCCATGCCCTCTGAACCGAAATATACGGCGTAGGCACGTCCAGAAACACACAATCCCATTGCAGCGCAAGTGCTTCTTCCCGGCGAAGGCCAGAATACAGGCCGATCATGATAAATACATACGGTGGAAGCCCTTGCACTGCACTCAGAAGCTGTTTTACCTGTTCGTCCGTCAGTGCGTCCTTCTTCTTTGTTGGTTTACCTCCCTTCGCAGAAATTCCAACGGTGGGATTATAGTCAATTAGCTGGTTGCGCTCTGCCGAATAAAAGATGCACTTAAAAAGCATATTCACTGTATTATATAACCCTGCCGATTTTTTCGATGCCGGTATAAGTGCCAGCCGAATATCATCTGCGGTCACATCAGACAGATACATATCTCCCAGTGGCTTGACTATGTAATTGTTCACATCAAAGGTATAACCTCTTAACGTAGCTGAAGAAACCTTTGCCGACTGCATCAGCAGCCACTTTTCACAATACTCTGCGACCGTAGGATTTTTTCTGCGGAATATGATCTCCTCCACCTGGCGACGCGCCTCTAATTCTTTGTGATACAGTTCCTCACAGGTAACAGCGTACAAACTCTCCTGTTTGCCATCAGCGTCTGTAATCCGGGTTCTGTAATATTGGTTTCCCTTTCTCATAACCGTTCCATACTGGGGAATACATTCTTTTTTCTTTGCCATAGCTCATCATCCTTTCTGAAAAATAAATTGTTCGTATTTTCACCCTCTTTTTATCAAAAATCAGGGAGTTCATCAAAGGTACGATTTATGTAAAAGCAAAGAGCGGGGAAATTACTCCTCGCTCTTGTTATGTGTTCTATATTCTCTTTCGTATTAAGCACTCACATAGCTTCCCACTGGGCAAAGGCATTGCCCATGGTTTGAACAAGCTCGTCCGGCCTGTTGTATTTCACTTTCGCGTAAATATCCATCGTGATCTTACTGCTCTCATGACCAGCCAGATACTGAACCGTTTTCGGGTCAACCGATGAATGGATCAGATTTGTGATATAGGTGTGGCGAAGCTGGTGTGGAGTCACGTCAAAGTCCAGTGAATAAACGACATTGCCATTGTGGGCTGCTTTTTCTCCCAGCTTTGGATAGATTGTGCGCTTTACCGGTTTCCCGTTTTCATCGTGAACCACTTTATTGTCCTTATACACTCTATAGGTTCTCGGTTTTGCCGTTCTGGTAACAATATACTTCCAAAGTTGCCTGAATTGCGTATAAGACAGTGGCTGACCTTCGCTGTTTGCAACTACATACTCTGATTGAGAAGCGGCCTTTGCCTCTTTCAAACACTCTGCCAGACAATCCGGAAGGGGGATATTCCGCTCCGCCGCCTTTGTCTTTAATTCTGTAAGGATCACCGGTCTGTTGTTTTCCGTATGCCACGCCCTCCGCACGGTCAAATATGGTGCGTCTGTGTCCAGATACACAGAGTCCCATTGCAGGGCAAGAATTTCTTCCCTCCTTAATCCCGCATACAGCCCCAGCATGACAAATACATAGGGTGGCAATCCTTTAACCGTATCCAAAAGCCTTTTCACCTGTTCGTCCGTCAGTGCTGTTTTGTCCTTTTGCGGAACGCCGCCCCCTTTTGCAGAAAGATAAATTGTTGGGTTATTGTCAATAATTCGGCTCTCTTTTGCCGCCCGAAAAATAGATTTGTACAGTATGATAACTGACTTATACACCGATGCAGACTTCTTTGAAACCGGCACAAGAGCCACCTGAATATCGTCCAAAGTCACATCTGCCATACGCATATCACCTAATTCACTGATGATATGGCGTCGCACCTTAGAGGTATAGTCTACCAAAGTATTTGCACGCACATGGACCGACTGCAGCATCAGCCATTTTTCGCAATACTCTGCAACCGTGGGCGATTTTTGATGAAGCACGGAGTTATCGTTCTGCTCCAGTGCCTCCATCTCTTTATCATATAACTCTTCACGGGTTTTTGCATATAAAGGTACTCGGTTCCCCTCTGCATTCGTTATGATGGTTCTATAATAGGTGTGTCCATTGATCTCGACTGTACCGTATTGGGGGATATGCCTCTTTTTTGCCGTCATTTTTATCACCTCCGAAAATATTTGCAGCGCTGCTACTATTGTTCTATCAGAATGGAGCCATTTCCTCAAAGGTGCGATTTGCTTACACTTTGCCGCTTCGCACATTTCGGTAGGTCTCCCTTTTTTCTATAGGCTTTGCCCGGTGTGTACTTTTAGCGATATATTCCTGGAGACCGACGCTGGTAAAATAGACACACCCATTCGGTACATACTGAATATAGGAAATCAAACCGCTGTTCCTGGCTTCGTCCAGAGTAGCAATGCTGATCCCTAATATTTTTGCTGCCTCCTTACGAGTAATCAGTTTTTCCATATTCAATCCTCACTTCCTTCTTATTAAAATGGGACATGGGAAATCTTGTTGCTGATAACGCAATCATCATTTTTTCACCACGATATAATCAAAACCTCTGCGCTGGTCGCAGTAGGTACATTTTTCTTTCTGTATCTGTCCGGGGTTCACTCGGCGTAAAAAATAAGCACCTGTGGAACGGAAGTTATCCGCACAGATGCTACAGAGACACATAGTAAGTGCGCCTGGTATATAACTGACAAGACCAAGGCTAACTGCCAGCTTATGGTCTAAATCTTCAATTTCTTTCTGAGCAAGATGCCCGATGTAATTTCCCAGCCGTTTCTTGTCAAGTGTGCGAATTTGCTCCAGCAGCACCACCGAAGGCCGATCCAGGCCAGTCTCTGACCCAATGTAATAATGGGTGGGCAGTTTCCCTCTGGTTTCTTTCCGACTTGTAATAGCGGCAACAATGACGGTAGGGCTGTGCCGGTTGCCTATATCGTTCTGAATAATAATAACGGGGCGGCAACCATTCTGCTCTGAGCCAATGCCTTCACCCAAATCTGCATAATACAGATCACCGCGTAAATATGTTCTGCTCATTTGTTTTAACCTCCCTGAAAGAATTAGACGGATAGTCCGCCTATGTAGAGGTAAATCCATTTGTCCTCGACACCCCGATTTACCAATGGGAAGTCATCAAACGGCTGGCAGCGAACCAGCGCCACGGGAATCGCACCCCTCCGAGGATCTCTCCGAGCTGCCCCCACTTGTTGCGACGGATCACGGAGCAAAGGCCCCGCTTCACGCTCGACTTTATGGCCGGACAGGAGTATCGCCCCATTGTCTGTCATCGCCCTGACGGTAGCTGCCCGGCAGTAATAGCGCGCTGTTTCTCGCTCCGCACTGGGCAAAACAGACCTCGGACCAATCAAAAAAGGTGGCGTCCCTGCTGTCTTTTGCCCGGTGCATCATGGCGCAGCCGCTAAGGTGGCTCATGCTCATCACAATAACAATGGGAAAGTGCTTGATGAATGGGTATTCGATTATCAAAGAGCGAACCCATTCACCGCACGATAACGGAAAACAGGTGGAGAGTTTTCGCTCTCTCCACCTGTTTCCTAACTTAAAGGGCAGAATTAGCCCCTCACTCTAAATTTTTTTTCAGATTTTTTAGTGCCGCGTCAATAGACCGCTTGACCGGCATAATCGTACACCTCTCCATTTCTGCAATCTGTTCGTAGGTCAGTTCTCCAAAGTAGTAAAGGATCAGCCGAGCGCGCTGCTTTTCAGGAAGCTGTGCAATCGCTGTATGTAGCTGTTCATTCTGAAAATGCTGCAATGCAATCTCCTCCACCGTTACCGGCTGACAGAACGCCCTGGCGTTCAGAGAAGCCTCCGTCAGCTCGGAATGCTCATAATGGTTGTCCACCTCATTGAGAAAAGAGAGATCGTCCAGTTCAAATTGGTTGAGCGTTTCAAATAAGGCCTTGCCGATCTCCAGTTCACGGTGGATGCCCTCACAGTCTGTAAAGGCAATATAGAAACGAGGCCGGTCAGTATGGATTCCGACCGTGTAAAGCTCGTAAGGGTTGTCCTTTGCGCGCCGCCTCTTAGGGCGTGGGTCAATACTTTTCGGATGGTTTCCATCCATTTTATTTTCCTCCTATCAGTCTGAATTTTGAGAAATCCAGACCGGCAGGAGGCCCGCGGCAATGCGGGGTCAGCGGTTCAGCGCATAGAAAAACGCGCCTATCATACGGCAGAGATTGCCGCACAACAAGCGCGTGTGATTTATTTATGTCATAGATATGCTGAACGGAAAGTTCATGTCTGAGGCAGGAATCGTCTATTTCATGGCCAAGACTTTTTTTGACCGGCTACAAAATAGTCGCAGGGCAGCAGTCAACACATATAATCGCTGCTGTTGACCGGCAGCGTAACGCAGGACAATGACCAGCGCATAAAGAATCCCTCCAATCCCCAAAACTCGGAATTGGAGGGAGTAGGCATAACGAATTGCCCCACCAAATCCTTGTTTTTTTTATTTGGCGGGGTTGCCATAGTTCATTTTTTTCTGTACTGTCAGGCCACTTATAATTGAATTGTCATGTCATTAAAAACATGGCCTAAATCCGTATAATTATAGATGGAGGTGAACGTAAAGTGCATAATCAACCTGACACGCTCAGCATGGTCATTAAGACCGCCCGCGAAAAGGCCGATATTACCATTGAAGCGTTAGCGTAAAAGGCAGACATTACGGAGCGATACTTATATCGGATCGAGAACGAAGGCAAAAAGCCCAGCTATGAAGTCCTCTATAAGTTGATCCGTACATTAAACATATCACCGGATTCGATTTTCTACCCCGAGAAGCCGTCCAAAGATTCCGAGGTAGAAAATCTCCTCCGTATGCTTTCAGCTTGCGATGATCGGTCATTGGATGTCGTCAAAGCAACTGCGAAAGCCTTAATTGATACTGCACCCGAAAAGTAGCCGCAAGGCTGCTTTTTTCAGCAAATGAAAAGAGCCGATGATCCGTGAGTTGCCTCACAAGTTCATCGGCCCTGCGTCTATGCGTCTGGCTCTGTGATGACTGTTATATGCAAATTCTTTACTTCAATCAATGTTTCCCGCCTGCACTTCGGACAGTAGAGAGGATAATTCATCAAAACAGTATCTTCTCTAATCCTATTACGGGTTTTTCCTCCGCAAATAGGACAACATATCCATTCCATATTTTCTTTCTGCACACAATCACCCCGCTAACCTTAACCATTAATTTCAGACCAATTTCTTTATTTAGGAAATCCCAAATAAATCGCAAAAAGAACAAACACTATTCCGAGCGCAATAAGGATTATAGGCAAAACCTTGTGCTTTCTACGAGAAAATCCAAAAACAATCAGAAATATCCCCAGTAGCATCGACGCAATCATTCCAAAAAATCCCATTTTATTTACTCCTTTCAAGATGAATTACTCTATCATGACGATTTGCTATTTCCAAATCATGAGTTACCGTAATAATGGTAGTGTTAAATTCCTTGTTCATTCTAAAAAGCAAGGTTACAATTCTTTCTCTGTTCTCCACATCGAGAGATGCCGTAGGCTCATCAGCTAAAATAATTTGAGGTTTCATAATGATTCCTCTTGCAAATACAGCTCTGGCTTTTTCCCCTCCAGAACATTCAAGTGGTTTCTTTTTTAGTATAGGCTTAATCTCAATCGCATCAGTGACCGTTTTGAAATCCTCGTCCTGCCCTAATCTCCCTTTTTCAGAACCAGCATAAAGAAAAGGCAGTTTGATATTATCTTCAATCGTCAAAGAATTGATTAGTGCCGACTCTTGAAGGACAAAACCAATCCGTTGATTTCGCCATTGTGCTAATTCACTTGTAAGTAAATGTGCCGTCGGTGAACCAAAGAGAGTGTACTCACCGTTATAATTCCTATCAAGCAACCCAATAATATTGAGCAAAGAGCTTTTCCCTACTCCAGATTCGCCTACAATGGCTATTTTTTCACCAGCATTAACTTCAAGATTAAAATTATTCAAGATTGAGAGCTGCGATTTTTTGCTCTTGTATATTTTTTCTCTGATTTTAAGGTCGATAATCTTCGACATTGTAACACCTCCAGTCATTGTAACACCCCCAAAGAAATTGGTACTTTTTTAATTTTCCTCAACATATTTTCGACGATAACGATTCCGATAACAACATCCAAAAGAACAACTACCAACAAAGCCAGCCAGTCCATTCCTATCAAACCGAATAATCCGTAAGTAGCAAAGGTAGCGTCTTTCCTTAACCAGCACCCATATCTGTTTGAAGCGGTGAACGCTGAAATAATCATCAGATTGATAAAGGACAGTATTCCAAAATAACCGTAAAAAACTTTTCGCAGCTTTGAATAACTTAATCCGACCAACAAATTAATCGTAAAGTCCTTCAACATCAAGCGAACACTTACCAACGCATTCCAGATAGAAAAGCAAGTTATAATCGCAAGTAAAGCGAGGGTTATCACAGCCATAATCTTTAATGAATGAACATAATACTCATTAAAATAATCATAATTTTCTTGCTGACTGAAAAAATTGAATTTTGCGCCCAGATTATCTTTGATAACATTGCCTAAATCTGCCACTTCCTCTTTGGTTGTTTCCAGAATTGTTATGTCCATAAGGCCGTTCCATTTGAGGTCTATATTAGCATGGTTAATAAATTCCTCATTTACTGGAACAAGAATCGAAAAGTTGTAGTATGTCTTGGAGTTGAGCGCATAAAAATTAGAATGATTAGCGTTTGGCTTCAAAATTCCCTGCACTCTTAGAGTTAATGGCCTTTCAAGGACAGATTCTTCAATTTTTATTGTTGACCCAATGGGATATGTTTTGCTTAACCCTTTCCCAATCAAGACCGGTATTTCCTCGTCAAATTGGTAATCGAAGTCTAAATCTGTTCCTTGTGAAAGTTCAAATTGGTTTAATTTATAGTACGCCTCATTCATATAGCCCAAGGATATTTCCATATCATCAGTGTTAGGTACAGATACCATGAATCCGTCTGTATAAAATGCGTAATCAAATTATTATTCAAATAGTCATATACCGCTTGCGTTCCGCTTTTATCAATCATTCCCATATCAATAGGACTATATGGGTCTAAGTTGGCAATGTAAATGCCATCTTGATTTATATATTTTGTTTCCTGATACCCTTGAAAAGTGGATAAGACTGACCGAGCTGCGGTAAAAGTTGTATAATTCGCCATGAAAAGCAAGAGAATCATGGCTATACCAAGTATCGCTTTTCTTAAAAATATTTTTGAAATAAAGAACTTAAAAATTTTCATATTTCTCCCGCACCTGCCTTGCGCTAATTAGTATATAGATTATAAAAATAATGACTAAGTAAAAATTGCTGGTTAAGTTGACATTCAAACAAACGCTTTCTACAGCCGATAGAAAACAAGCGAAAATAAGTATCGCTATACAATCCAGCACATACCGAATTTTGATATTAAATACAGTATCTCCTACAAGTATTCTGCAAAATATTTCTGTATTTTTCCGATGCAGCATTTGATAATGGAAAACAATAAATGTGAATAGCAAAACAATCAAGGGCTGGTAATCAATAAAATTTTTCAAAAAGGCTTTTAGAATATAGGAATCTAAATCTAAAGTCTTTGCATGATCCAAAAGCACATTTATGGAAAAGCAGAAAATATATGCAATACACAGCTCTAATACATCAGCAATTCTAAATAAGGATTTTCTCATGCTTTCTCCTTTAATCATTCATATTCACACCTCTTTTCCTTTTTTGCTTTATAAAGAGATTTCCAAGTCAACATTGCAAGATAAAACAGTATGGCAACCAAGACAATAATGCAGAAATCCCGTTGTGATGAATATGTTGTAAAGTTGATTCCTTTCGTGCAAAGTTGAGCTGCCATATAGGAAATTGGGAAAAGTATAGCTCTATCGAACCATACAATTATTTCTGGCTTGTTTTTCAATATAAACCTTAGAACTGCAAGTATAACAAGGGCAAAAAAGGCTAAGATGAAATATGGCAATAAAATTTGCCTTGGTAATGTCACAATATCCTGTTGAGCATTATCATCTGCCCCATAAATCAGCACATCTTCCGAACCGTTATTTTGAGTAAAGAAGATTTGGATTTTAGTTGCACCTTCAGACGGAATAACCATATTCTGGTTTCCGCGATTCGATAAATATAAGTCCCAAGTTGTAGTCCACGCATTTACCCAATAAACTTCTGTTCCTGTTTCATCATGAAACTCTTTCGTACAGCTATAACCTGTTACCTTATCATCAAAGGTTACGATAATATCCCCATTAGGGCTATCAACAACATTCAACAGGTCATCAGAGTAGGGGAAAAATTTAGGTGATGTTAAAATTCCAAAGACAACCGTTACAATGGCACATGCCAAAATCGCTGTGAAAAGAATTGTCTGTAGGCGTTTGATAAATAAATCCCTCTTTATTCTTTTTAACGGAACAATATCAGTATCAGGGATAAAGTCCGCAGGCTTCCGCATACGCTCAAACTCTGCATGACATTCTTGACAATGTTCAAGATGTTCACTAACAAACTCTCTTGTATCTGTACTTACCATATCTTCTACATAAAGTGGAAGGATGTCTTTAATTAAATTACATTTATTACTCATCATTGTCCTCCATTTGTTTTAATATTTTATTTCTTGCTCGGTGATAAGTGACACAAGCCCAGTTATCAGTTTTTTGAAAAATATCTGCAATTTGTTTGAAACTCAGCTCTCCAAAAACCCGCAGCATAAAAACTTCCTTATATGGTTCAGCTAAATTATGTAGCAGGAGATGTATTTGCATAGCATCACTTCGGTTTAATATTTGTTCCTCAATGGTGTCTTTGTTATCGGAAAATTCAATATCATCAATATCGTCAATATTTACAACACTCTGCTGCTTTTTCAGGTGGGAAAAGTAACAGTTTTTTGCAATTTGGCAAAGCCAAACACGAATGTCTGTTTCACCACGAAAAGTATCTATTGAACGCATCGCTTTGAAAAATGTTTCGCTTGTGATTTCCTCCGCCATGCTTTCGTCTTTTGATAGCTTTTTGAGGAAAAGGAATACATCATTAAAGTATCTTATATAAATTTTCTCAAATTCTTCTTCGAAGCCTGCCACTTTCTCACCTCCTCACTTATAAGACTTCGCATTTCAAAAAATCTTACAAGTTTTTTGAAATATTTTTATTTTCCTTTTTTCGGGCATCCAAAGGCTTTTTTGCTTCTTTCGGTATAAGCCACACTCGGCTAAGATGCACCACACCCTCAATGCGGTTAGCCTTGCATAATTTCTGTACCTGTCGTTCTGAAACTTCCCATAGCTTTGCGGCTTCCTGTACCGTCATATATTCAAACATAGCTGACCTCCAAATCGTACTGTATCTATTATAGTCGGTCAAACGAACTATATCAACAATGCGAATTTGAATTTTTCCTGATTTCTATGTATCAGCCGCAAAAGCGGCTGTTTTTAATACGCCGGACAGCCATACCCAAGTATCTCATAATGTCCTACGGCATAGTGATTTTCTCGGCAGCTATCGCCGGAATTACCCTCCACGGTATAAACGATACCGTTCTCAACCTTTTCCACGATGCCTACATGGTCGGATTCTCCGTCCTGCGGGCCGGAGGAACCATTCGGTGAATCCCAATCAAAAAAGATAATGTCACCGGGCTGCGGCTCATAATCTCGTCCCTGCCAAAGTCCTTGGGATTTGAACCAGCTTACGCCGTCTACGCACCCGGCAAACTTGGGAATAATCCCAGCCTCGATATACCCGCACTGATCGGCGCACCAGGATACAAAGCAAGCGCACCACTCCTCGCGGCTCTCGAACCCATACCAGGACCAATAAGGCTGACCTCCCTCATTGCCAATCTGCGTCAGGGCAACTTCCACAATGGCTTGGTTGCCTCCTGCAGTGAATGCCCGCCCGTAGGGATAGTAACGCAGTACATGAGATACATATTGGGTATCGCCGTAGCCGCTCCAGCCCATCCGTTCCGCCATCATAGTGGAGAACTCAACCGCATTGGCATAGGAATAGCCGCCATAATTGTTTTGCGCCCAGGAGATATAGCCGTTTCCAAAGTTATAGCCCTGCAATGCCAGCTTGATATGCTCCATGTCTATCGGATTCTCCACTTGCGCTGCATTCAGGCTGTCCGCCAGTGTTTGAATGCCCACGTCAATGGAATACTCCGGGTCAGTAATGGCTCCCGGCGTATTGGGATAACGGGTATTGTAGCCGCTTTCCGATGCCTGCATGGGGTCGCTGCCCCGGCCACCGGATTCCTGCATCATCACAGCCTTAATCAGTTCCACATATTCGGAAATACCGTGCTGTGCGGCATACTGCCGGATCAAAGGATCATAGGCTTCCACCTCCGCACTTACCGGGGTATAGGAATTACTGCTGCTCCCGCCGCCGAACAGGGAAACAGCACAGCCCAAAAGAACAATAATCAAAATAATGACGACGGTAATCCAGCCACCCGCAATCAGGGCGGTGATCAGAGCCTTTGTCCCGGCGATAATCGCCCGGACTGCAGAGACGGTGGCCTTGGCTGCGGCCTTTGCTGCCTGTGCGCTTTTTTGGGCGGCAACCCTTGCCGCCTGTGCCGCCCGGTGAGTGGTTTTGGTGGCGGCCTGGGCGGACCGTCGCGCCGCTTTTGCTGTAGCCTGGGTGGTTTTGACCGTTGTGCGGGCTGTCTGCCCGGCACTCTTGACTGTGCGCTCTGTGGTTTTGATTGAACTCTTGGCGGTCTTTACCGTAGCTTTTCCGGTGGAACGGGCAGTCTGCCTGATGTTTTTGCTGCTGCGATCCAAAGTCTTAACTGCCGTATGCCTTTCCGGAACCGTGCCGGTGGGCTGAGGAACCGCATCGCCAGAACGGGCAGGGGAAGCAGAGGTGCGGCTGCGGGCGACCTCGGCAGCTTTCTTTTCCGCCTGCTTTTGTGCTGCTCTTTTCGGCTGGTCAGCCTTGCGCTGTTCCAGACGTTCCTTGGTGGCGGAAATGTTGTCTTTGGTCGTCTTGACTGATTTTCGGCCCCGTTTGTCGAACTGATGGGCTGCCTCATAGGTGACTGCCTCCGTACTGCCCGAAAAGCGGTCAGCCGCATATTCCTCCGGGGAACCCTCGGCGGTGGAAACGCTCTGCTGGGCTTTATCCCTGGTGCGGACATAGGCTTCTTTCATGCGCTCCCCGGCAACTGCCGCTTTATCCAGCGTCTTAATCGTTCCTTTGACGGTATCCCTCGTTTTAATCTCAGGCATCGCCGCCCACCTCCGCGGGCGGGTCCGCGATGCGCTTCGCCACAATCACCATGCGCCCATTGGTGCGGCTGTACTCACAGGTGGAAAGAGTTAAAAGCCGATCACCGTATTCGGCGGTCACACCGGTATCATAGAGGGCCAGCGCCCGACACTGTGCCAGATACTCCTCAAAATCCTCTTCACATTCCGCATTGACAAAATGGTAATACTTAAAACCGTCCTGGGAGTATGCCACCGTCTTGAACACCGTTACGATCTTATAGTTTCCGTAGCCAGACGGCGTATCAAAGGTAAAGGTGCTGTGTTCCCGGTAAAAGTCCTCGCTTTCATATTTGCACAGGTCGGCAAACATGGAGCCGTCATTCATGTGATGGCCGTAGAGGATTATATTATCGGACAGCTCCAGGTCGCAATTTTCCTGCGCATACGGTACGCCGTAGTCACTGTAAGAGCCGTCAAAGGCGTGCTTAAGATAGAAATTGGGATTATCTATGCTCTGCATAACAGGATAGTCAATGTTCGTGCCGGGGATTGTAAGCCAACCGGCAAAATCCGGGTTCTGCTCATAAACTGCCACATATTTCTCATAGGCCGTTACCGTCGTTTCCTCCGGGGTTTCGTCCTCGGTCGGCATCATGGCCGGGGTATCTTCCTCCGGCTGGGTTTCCTGTACCAGCGCCGCCACCTGATCAAAGGCTTCAGCGCTCTGCTTCTGGTCAGCGTACTGCCTTGCCAGCATAACGCCGGAAAAGAGAAACAGGGCGGCAAATGCTGCCGCCCCGCAAAGGAAAATTCTCTGCTTGGTATTCTGTTTCATATTGCACCTCCATCAATTATCGCGCCTGCTTGGTAAGAACCGGCGCTTTTCTCCTGTTATCATGTTATCGCGTTTGCTCCTCCTGACGCCTGGCCGGGGAAAGCTCCCGGCAGTATTCCGGGTAACGGAGTTTAATGCCTTCAATAAAATAAGGGGCAAATTCACAGCAGAACAGTTCCTCCGGGGTAAAATCCCGCCCGTGCTGTTCCTCGGTATAGCCATTCCAGAGATTGAAAGCCAAATGACAGGACCTAACCGTCCCGCTGGTCTGCCAGCCGCCGTGCATTCCTTCCGGCTCGATCCAGTCATGGGTGAAATCAAACATCTGGTGAATGTTTGCCCTGGTTTCCGGGGCAATCCCCATCACATAGAAAAAGGCCCGGTGATAGCAGTCATTTTTTCTGCTCCGAGCCATCATATCAAAATAGAAGTCGCGATGTTCTTTTGACGCAAACTGAATTTTTACGGTACTCATGCTCTCACCTCCCGTTTTTCACCGCCGAACACACCCTCTCCGGGGCGGGTTGTCATTAGTTGATAGAGCTTTGTATCACGCGGCCAGCGATTCACAAAAGGCACCAGGGCGCTGCCGTACTTGATAAGGCCGCAACCGGCATCAGCGTTGGTCACATAGCTCATCTGCTCGTTAGAAATATTCAGGAGCTTCGCCAGCTTCTCCCGGTCGCTGGCCGCCTGGTTCAGCATGATGATAAACTCGGAGTTAGAAAGCATGGTGCTTGCCTGAACAGAATCCAGAAGATACTCCACATTTTGCGTGATAGCGGTGGGGTAGGCGTTTCTCTTACGGAACTGCCGCCATGCGCTGTTAAAGAAGTTGCCGCTGTATTCGTTCTCAAAGACCACATGAAATTCATCAATGAACACATGGGTACGCTTGCCCCGTTTCCAGTTCAGCGTCACGCGGTTAAGCATGGTATCGGTGATAACCAAAAGGCCGGTGGGCTTTAGCTGTTCGCCCAAATCATGGATATTGAATACCACCACACGCTTATCTAGGTCCACGTTGCTGCCATGGCCGAAAATATCCAACGAACCGGTAGTAAACAGTTCCAGAGACAGGGCAATCTCCCTCGCAATCGCCTCCGGCTGCACCAGCAGCTTTTCCCGGAGTGTGGACAGGGTAGGAATAATGCCGGTCTCTGCTGCTTCCTGATACACCAGAGCCGTACAGCGGTCAATGATGGATTTATGCTGAGGGCCGACACCGTTTTTGTCGATCTGCTCCACCAGGGACATAATGAACTGCGATTTTTCTACAATGGGGTTGTTCTCGCCGTAGCCCTCCACCATATACATGGCGTTCAAGCGGTCTTTCCCGCCTGCAGTCACATGGATTACCGTGCCGACATCATCGCCCATGGCCTGCACCATCGGGGCAAATTCTCCTTCCGGATCACAGATCAGCACATCGTCCTGGGTATTCAAAATCAGGAAGGCGATCAGCTCCTTGGCGGAGAAGGATTTTCCGGAACCGGGTACGCCCAGAATAAAGGACGACTGGTTCAAGAGGTTTTCCCGATTGCACAGGATCAGGTTGTGGGAAATGGCGTTCTCCCCAAAGTAAATACCGCCCTTGTCTTGGATCTCCTGAACCTTAAAGGGCATGAACACCGCAAGGCTCTCAGTGGTAAGGGTACGGAAGGCATTGATTTTCCTTGTGCCGATGGGCAGCACCGTATTCAGGCCGTCTGTCTGCTGGTACTTTAACACCGCCATCTGGCACATTTTCTGGCGGGAAAGGGACAAAATCTGGTCCGTGTCCGCGTCAAGCTGCTCCTTACTGTCGGCACAAAGCACCATGGTCAGAACGCCCTGCATCATGCGCTGGTCACGGGCTGTCAGATCGTCCAGAAATTCCTTGCTCTCCCTGCGCTGCTGCTCCATATCATAGGGAATGACGGCAGAGAAATTGTTATTGGCATTTTGGCGGCGCTGCCAGTTGGTGATGTTGGTTTCCACACCTAAAAGCCGGTTTTCCACTTCCCGCACTGCCTCGTCCATGGGGATTGGGATAATATCTATGGAGAGCATCATGTTCCGGTTTAAGTCAGTCAGCTCACATACGAAGGAGTCCCGGATATAGTTGGCGTAGTCCTTCAGATAAAGGGTACGGCAGTATTTTCCGCCCAGGATCAGATAATCGCTGTGGCGCTCGATAAAGTCCGGGCAGATGTAGTCCCGGAAATCATGGCCTTTTTTCATCATATCCCGGATACTAAAGTGGAAATCCGCCTCCTCGCCCTGACGGTAAAAGTCATGAAGGATACGCAGGCGCTCGGTCGCGTCCAGCTCCACGCATTTGGAACCCAGCGCCGCATAATGGGCGGCCAAGTCTGCCCCGATCCGGGTAAAGTAGGAACGGGCTTCCTCGATGTTCTTCTTGGGTACGGTGATGGTCAGATACTTTTCTTGTACGATACCGTTGCCCGTAGTCGCCTTGCTCATGATGACGCCGTTGTATTCCCTCCGGTACTCGTCCCGCCGGTCCGACTGCATTGGCATGAGAACCGACTGTTCAAAACTTGCCCGGTTGAGGGCGCGGTTGTTCGTTGTGATCTTGGCGGTGGAGCCGGAATCCAGACTGTTCAACAGTTCCGAATAGTCCAGGAACATCACTTTTTTGTCCTCCAGGCTGGCAACCTGATAGTTGATGTCGGAGAATTTCCAGGTGCGGCTGAACTGGCTGCCCACCTGAAAGATACCGTCCTCCCAAATGCGCCGGATCGGGATCAGGTCCTGCACCCGGCGCGGCACCTTGTATTTTTCCTTTTCCTGCTTGCGCAGGCTGCTCAAAGTTTTAAGCATGGCGCTTTGCCTCCTTTCTGCGGCGTCGTACTGCCTTCTTCGTGTATCTTCCGGCTGAATGTCGGCCCGGCTTTGCAATTACCGCCATTTCTTTTTCATGGGCAGCGATGGTGTCTTTCAGAGCCTCGTAATAATAATTGGTAGGAACACAATACAGACGCTTCGGCTCCAAAAGCTCCGACCGCAGCCATGCCCACAAAAACTGCTCCGCCGTCATGCCGTGATAGCTGACAAAGCCCAGCGCCGCAAAGGGAGCCGCGCCGAGAATACACATCCAGCTTACGGTTTCCGTTCCCACATAGGGCTTTAAGAGAAAATACAGCCCCACAGCGACGCCTACCGCCAGAATTGAAAAAACGAACTGCCGCATTGACAGTCCGAAAAACATTGCCTCCGTATAATTACGGATTTCTTTATTGATCTTAACTTCCATTGAAAACTCCTCTCTTACAGGCCCATCATTTCCCGTACCACACGGTCGGCCATTTTTACTGCTCCGACGAGAACCAACATATTAAAGACCAGCTCACCCACATAGCTCCACACCATCGTGACCGCCGCCGCATCAGGATTGACCACGGGCGGGGTGGCCGCGAACAGAGAAAAGATAATGCAGGCCAGCACAATGATGGCTCCCTCCAGGCAGACGGCGGCATAGCTTTTTAGAAAGCTCTTGCCCACATTCTGCGTCGGCTCTCCGGCGAAAGTGGATAATGGCACCGGTGCAATCGCCGTGTAAAGGTACAGCTTAAAAAACCGGCCATAGACGGTCATTATCATAATGAAAGAAAGCACCGTTATAAACAGACCGCCAATCAGGGTCACGGCCCATAATGGGATACTTTCAAAGAAGCCGCAGTCCTCCACGGCGGTGACGATCTCTGCCGGGAGTACCGTCTGCTGGGCAGCTCCAAAGCCTGCTGCATTCATAATTGTGGAAATTACACCCTGAATAATACGGAACAGCGCCATCATCAGCTCCAGCCCGTAGGTGACGACACCCTTCGCCAGCGCAAAGCGGATAAACAGCTTCAGCGCCGTCTCCGGGCGCTTGGTTTCCGCCAGGGAGCCACAGGTGCGCATGACGCCGACCACGAAAAACAGCACCAGCAGGGCAAGCCCGATGGCCTGCAATGCACCGTGAATATTCACGATCACACCCCAGATGGTGCCACCCTTGAAATTCTCTGGGGATTGGGTAATGAGCTGCCAGATCTCCGCCAGCTTTTCATTCCATGTGTTCAGGGCATTTTCAAGATTTTGCACAACCCAGTTATCACTCAACGCATATTCCTCCTTTCAGCGGCGGAAAGGGCGGGGCCGTTCAAAGCCCCGCCGTCTGCCGCAGTTTTTTCTGTGATAACAGCCGGAAGCGCAATCAGCCGGTGATCAGGGTCAGGATTTCCTTAGCGAAGGTGATGACAATGCCGCCAGCCAGAGTGAGAAAGCCATTGGAGCGCTGGGACGGGTCATGGCTCTGCAGGGAGAGGCCCACCTGAACGATGCCCCAGCCCAGCAGAATGAGACCCACGGCGCGGATCAGGCCAAAGATAAAATCGGACAGGTTATTCACCACCGCGATGGGGTCGCTGGCTGCAAAGGCCGGGATCGCATTGGCGAATACAAAGCTCATGGCAACGATAACGGTACAGTAAAAGCGATAGCCCCGCTTTACCTTGCGCTCCAGCGCGGGGTTGTGGGAAATGGTCTTATCGGCCTTCTTGTTCTTACAAAACAGGTTTTTCATGGTACATATCCTCCTTTAAGATAAATGAAAAAGAGCCTCTATCTCCTCATCGGACAGAAGCTCATACTCGGTTTCCAGTGCTTCCGGTGACCGCAGTTGTGCCTGGGAAGCGTCTGTAAAAGATATGGTGGCGACCGCATTTTCCGTGCCGCCGTGTTCATAGGGTTTTCCTTTCCCGTCTGTGGTAAATACCACATTGGGGTGCTTTAAGAGATCGTACTTCTCATCCATGATGGGCCGCTCGCCGCGAATGAATAACAGTGCGTACCGGTTATCCATCATTCTTACTTCGTCGGGTGTCATCAGCTCACGGCCTGTGATCTGATAGTTGGTGCTGTAATTGCCGCTGCGCCCGGTGGATTTCCCGTAGGTGTTCGTGTCGATTGTCTGCTTGCCCAGGTACGATTCTGAGATCAGCTTGTGGGTTCCGGTTTCATTGCCGCCCAGATAGAGCATTTCATCGCAGTTGCCCATGATGGATTCCCACTGCTTTTCAAACAGGGCTTTTAGCTGGGCTACATTCTGAATGATGATGGACACGGAAATATTCCGGGATCGCATGGTGGCCAGCAGCTTGTCGAAGTCGTCCGGCAGGCTGACGTTGGCAAATTCATCCATTAAAAAGTGGACCGGCACCGGCAACGCGCCTCCATACTTGTGGTCCGCCAGGCGGAATAACTGCTCGAAGGTGGAGCCGTAAAGCATACTGACCAGGAAATTGAAGCTCACATCATGGTCAGGAATTAAGGCAAACAACGCCACCTTCTTTTCACCCAGGCTTGGCAGTTCCAGCTCATCGGTCGCTGTGAGCGCCGCCACGCTGGACAGGTTGAACTTTTCCAGCCTCGCCGCCAGGGTGATCTGAATGGATTTCAGGGTCTTGGCGCTACCGGAGTGATAGTCCTTATAATACTTGACGGCGATATGCTCCGGGTCTTTCATTTCCAACCGCTCAAAGAGTTCGTCAAGCGGTGACTGATAGCTGTCATCGTCCTCCCGCACCTCACCGGCCCGAAGCATCTCCATCACCATGGGAAAGTTCTGCTCATCGGGCGGCGCTTCGTAGCGCAGATAAAATATCAGCGCCAGCAAAAGCATACTGGCCGCCGTATCCCAAAACGGGTCCTGGGACTGACTGCCTTTTGGCGTGGTGGCTTTGAACAGGTTCGTCACCAGCTTCTGCACATCGTTGTCCGTTTCCAGATAGGCAAAGGGATTATAACAATGGCTTTTTTCCATGTTCAGCAGGTCCAGCACACGGATTTCATAGCCCTGTTTTTCTAAAAGCGCCCCGGTATCCCGAAGCAATTCCCCTTTACAGTCCAGCACAAAAAACGAAGTGTTCGCCTGAAGCAGATTGACTTTGGCATAGAAGCGGCTCTTACCTGCGCCGCTGCCGCCCACCACCAGCGTATTGAGATTTCGCCGGTGCTTCCTGCCATCTAAGCCCATACGCACATTCTGGGTAAAGATACGGTTGGCAAACGGGTCTTTCCTGTCCCGGTATTTTTTATTCACGGCTCTGGCGTCGCCCCATTTTGCCGAACCGTGTTCCTCGCCCCGGCGATAGTTACGCCGGGACGAAAGAAAAATCCCGATCCCCAGCCCATACGCGCATAAAAAAATAAGGACAGTCTTTAAGCTGTCCTCACAAAGCACGATAGAGAAGGGATTGTTCATCGCTACCGGGAACGCTTTGACGATCTCCGGAAGTCCACCGGACACAGCCGGGGCAATGAGAAGCCCCAGCCATATCACGGGGAAAATACCGAACAGGCCAAAGACCAGCGCTACTTTGCGGTTATCTTGCCTCATCACGGCACCGTACTTTTTTGGTAGGGGCGTCGATGGCCTTCAGAAGCACCTCGTCCACGATGTCTGTGGGGCGTTCTTCTTCGATAAGGTCGTTTCGCATATCGTTCAGGGCGTTGATTACCACGCCATGCTCATACTGGTCTAAAGCAAGGATTCTTTTTTCTTCTTTTCCCATGGCTTATCGCTCCTGTTCCTTGGATTTCGGCTGCTTGCTCTGCTCCAGCACACGGGCCATTCGTCCGGAGATTTCTCCGGCAGTATCACGGATTTCAGACAGGGCAGCACGGACGCTTTGCGGATCGCTTTCACGGAAGCTGTCGGGAAGTCTGCTAAAATCGTAACCGCTGGCATCAATGCCATATTTTCGGCAAAGCAGATACGATGCACTGTAGGCGGCAAACGCCGCACCCTCACGGGTGTAGTCATCGTTTACGGCAGCAAGCTCGGCATGGGCCAGTTCTTTGGACACGCTGCGGAAAATATCCGGTGCGTCCATGCCCCGGCGCACAAAAATCACCTGCTGGTCGTGGTCATAGTAAGCACCCATGTGGTTCGGCAGATCGTCCACCATCTGCATAGGAACCGGGGGACGGTGGATCAGGGCTTTCAAAAGCAGCCGCCCGTCCGTACTGACGGCGGGCTGGATTTTCTCCCTCATTGTCGTCTGTGAAACATCAAAGACCCTTTTTACATTGTAGTAGGTGCCGATGGAACCGTCCTCCCGCTGATATTCGTCTCCCGGCTCCAAAATGGAAATGGCCTTGGGGCGGCGCTTGACGGAAACGCCGCTGTCCTTCCAACCATCATAATCCCTGACCTGGGTAGCCTGGGGCATCTGTGCCAGAATTAAAAGGGCATTGGTGGCGGAGTAGCGGTCAAACCGGGCCTGCAGATCCAGATATTCCCGGAATTTGTTGCCGTCCGTGCAGACAGCCCCGGCAGTGGAATCGGCAAGATCAAAGACCGACTGGCGCTCCGCCTTTTTCTTTTCTGCCCAGGCATCTTTATCAAAGGGCTGGCCGCCCGGATACGGCTGGCTACCCTGAGCATCAAACAGATCATCAAAGTTATTCATCGCGTCATCTCTCCTTTACTTTCTTCTTTTTACGGGGCGGCTGCTTATGCTGGAGCGCTTTTTGTGCCGGTTTTTTCGTGCGTTCCGGCTCTGGCCGCTTCGGTGTATCTGCCTCCTGCCTGCGCTGGGCCTGAATCTCCCTTAATTCCTTGCGGACAGAGGGACGTTCTTCGGCGCGTTTAGCAGTACCCTCGGCGGCTTTGCTGGGCTTCTCTGAGGTAGGCGCGGACGGAGGGCTTTTTTCCGTCCGTGCCGCAGAGGGGTTTACCGGCGCAGGCTCCTCCTTCTTTGTCGGGGCACCCAGCATATCGTCTAACAGACGATCCTCCTCACTCTTTTCCGGCTTGGCCTGCTCCGGTGCGGACGGTTCAGAACCTTTTTCGACTTCCGCCCGTTCTTCGCGGGATTTCTGGATTTCGCTCTTGATAGAAGCCGCGTCCACCGTAGACAGCTTGAAGCGTTCAACGATCCGGTTAATCTTCGATGCGTCCTCTGCCCGGACCATCACATCTACCATGCCATCTGCACTTTTTTCCTTGCCTTTGAGCGCACAGTAAACCACACCGTACCGCTTGGCTTCCTTGGCAAACTGTTTCAGATGTTCCTCGCTGATGGTGAACACCTTTAATTCCTTACCGCTTTTCAGCATACCGGTGAGCCGCTGATGGCCCTTGATTTTGTTCTTGTCGCGGTTTTTCAGGACCGCATAGATGGCGGCGGCCACATTTTTTGCCGCTGAGCCGGTGAGCTTTAAGGCAACTTCTGTCCCCTCAAGGCTGAGCCTCACGACCTGCTCCGCCGCGTCGCCTGAACTGTTCATTGCGTGTTGTCTCCTTTCCTTTGGATTTTTCGTCCTCCCGGACGGCTTTGATCTTTTCGCGCATCACACCGGAGCGCATGGCAATATCGTCACATAGCTTCACCTCCCGCCTGAGTGTAGTAAGTTCCCTGGAGAGGGTGGATATTTCTGCCTTTACTGCCTCCAGCATATCCGGGTCTGTCTTGACGGCGACAGTGCGCCGCCTGCGGTACAGTTCCGTCCGTTTGGCAGTTACAGTTTCGATCCGGCTCTCCAGAGAGCTTTTATACGAAAAAAGCTGCTCGTCGGTATCAATGCGATGCCGTACAAGCAGCTTTGTTTCGTCAGATATGGCCTCCAGCTTTAATAAATCCTCCCGGAGAAGAAAGTGAAGGCGTTTGCGGTTTTGCGGGCGATTCTTTGGAAAAATGCCCAGCAGATAACAATAGTGGAAATACAATGCCCGGAAACCGGTAATCTTTTTTGCTTTCTTAAAATCTCCCCGCAAAGTGGCACGGCGCACCTTGCGCTCCGGTTCTGGCAGGGAACGCTCCGGCCTTTGCTGCATGAGAATACGGCGGCGGATACCCTCCAGGGAATAATCCTCGCCAAAATTGCGGGCCAGGCGTACAAACCGGGGCTTACCCGGTGGCCGTACAGAGATGTCCGCGCCAACCTTGACCTCATAGCCGCGCTTTTTCAGGTTATCAAAAAACTGGCGCTCCGTCATGGACTGACGTATAATCTCGTCCAGCTCTGCCCGGATCAGCCCCCGCCAGGTTGGACGATCCTCCTGTTCAGCCCGCCACTCTCCATAGTGCTTTGACTTTCCCGGTTTCGGGTTTTCAATGACCGACAGACCGTATTCTCGGCATAAAGCATCTGATGCGGTCTGCATATCATGGTAGTCCTTAGCGGTGCGGTGGTACTTGATACCGTCAAGAAAGGATACGGTATTGACCACAAAATGATTATGCAGATGGTTCGCCTTGTCCAGATGGGTCGCAACGATCACCTGGTACTTATCGCCCCAAAGCTGCTTTGCCAGTTTCAGCCCGATCTCATGGGCCAGCTCCGGGGTTGCCTCGCCGGGGGCAAAGGACTGATAACCATGATAGGCCACCGTGCCGTCCTCCTTGCCAAACCGCCTTTTTACAGCCAGCATTTCCTCACGGGCCGTACCGGGGTGGCAGTTGACGCCGGAGACAAACTGCTGTAAAACCACCTCGCCCTCGTTATCCGTTTTTACCTTCCCGGTTTTCTGCTGCTGAACTGCGTAGTCAATGACATCGGCCAGGCCCTGGCTCTGCTGGTCAGTGATCTCACGGCCTTTCACGAAGGTGGGATTATCTGTTTTCTCCGGGTTCTCTACATAGATCACCACCTTGCCGAGCCAGCCCTTAACCCGCCAGATAGACGTGGTCGCCATTACAAGTCCATCGGCTGAGGCAGCACCACAGCCTCTGTAATGGTTTTAATGGCCATTTCCAGTTCGTAAATGGCAGCGTCATACCGCTGCACGTCCATGACATTCAACACATGAGCTTTTTGTGCGATCTGATTCAAGTTGTTGCCGATCCGGTACAGTTCCCGCATCATAGTGTAATAATCCGGGGACGGCGCGTCGCGGGGAACGCTGCCCTCGATAAGATGGCGCAGGTAAGCTTCACGGGAGAGGCGGCTTTTCTTGACCCGCTTGTTCAGCGCCTCCGCCTCTTTGCGATTTAAGCGGACCTTGATTTCTATGTTTCTTTTACTCATTTTCATGCTCCCTTCCTATACGGTTAACCTGCATCAGGCACATCACTACTACACCGAACTGGCCGCCCAGGAGAAAACCGATGGCAAAAAACAACGCTTCGTGCATAGGCAAAATCCTTCCTTTCTATGAGGGGTTTCAGGGGGCTGCCCCTGACAAGTCTGCCGTTTGTCCCCAAACGGCGATGCTTGCTGGTATAGAACAGGCACGCCCTTTCCGCAGGGGCGCACCCTTTCTTCACCGGCTGAAAAAGGACTTAATCTTCGTCCTCATCGTCATACATACAGCCGCCGCAGAGGGGGCAGCGGTACTCGCAATCCTTTTCCGGGTATTCACATTTCGGCTCCAGCTCGTTACAGTCGCCGCAGATCTCACAGGCATTGCTGCACACCTCGCATACGCCGCCGCAGACCTCCTCACACTCCACATCAACCTCACTCACATCGGTGTTGGCAAAGTCCAGAAGGCTGCTGTGATCCATCAGACTGTCTACCAGGTCCAGCGCCTCATCGCGGGAATCGGCGCTCAGCCGGAAATTCTTTTTGGAAGTAGCGGTCAGGGTAATATCAAATTCTTTCATGATGATTTCCTCCATAAATTATCGTTCTTGGGTTTGCTCCTTTTGCCGGATGACGGGTTTTATTCCCAGGCAGCTGCAAAGATAATCATTGTAGTCCTTGCCCTTGGGCGGGAACCTGGCGTCGATGGTATAGTTCTTTGGCAGAACCGTCATCAACGCCTTTGCCGCCATGCGTCCGGCTCTGTCATTATCCAGCCGAAGCATGATTGCTCTGATCTCTGGGTGATCCTTCAGATATTGCGTCAGTGCCAGAGGAACGGCGCTTTCCTCAATCTTTTCCCTAGGCTGATAAACTCCGGCCAGCGACAGCAGATGATCCTTTTTCCAATCTATACCGTTCATCTTCCGTAAAGTGGCAAAGGAAAGCAGGTCAATGGCGCTCTCAAAGAGATGGAGAATGCCACTGTTTTCCGCAGGAATATTGAACGCAAAACGCTTGTCACTGCCGCCCGCTTCGCCCTTGAAATCGGAACCGATACCCCGCAGACTGGCATACCGGGCTTTGCCATACCGGTCATGGCCTACAAAAACTACATTGTGATGCGGCCAGCTCTCATACAGCCGCCCGGTGGACAGACAGAAGTCAATCAGTTCCGTGTCAATTCCTCTGCCTGCCAGATAGCTGACGGCATGGGTAGCGCACCGGCTTGGCTGGGGTAAAAGCAGCACTTTGGGCGGCGGCTTTTTCGGAACAGCTTCCCGAACGGGCTGCTGAATGGCCGCATAATCCACGATCTGTTCCACGGCCTCGGTAAACGGCATTCCCTTGACCTTGATCAGATAGTCCAGTGCCGTTTTTCCGCCGATCCCACGGGAAAACCAGCACCACTTACCGTTGGAGATTTTTAAGGAGTCATGCTCACGGGTACAATAGGTGCTTCCGCCGAAATGCACCAGCTCATGCGGCTCATAGTTCTTCAGATAGGTGAGTAAATCCATTTCCCTGGCTTTCTCAACTACCTCCGGTGGAATATAAGGCATATCGTAACCTCCTTCCCATAGTCATAAATTGACTGCACAGATAGTCCGGCTATGTAAAAAGGGCCGGTTGGATATACCAACCAGCCCCAAATGCGTTATCGTTCTTTCTGTTCCTTTTTTACCTGTTTCTGTACCTCCGCCTGGGCGCGATCTTCAACCGTCTGCCAAATATCGTCCATGTAGCCGGTTTCCTTCTTCTCCCAGTCCTTGAAAATGTCCGATAGGGGAGACGGGGATTTCAGAAGCGCTCTTGCCTGTGCGTCGGTCAGGTTGTGATATTCCAGAGACAGCAAAATATCCTCACGGCAAGTGTACTCATAAGTGCGGTTCAGGATTTCCTCCGGGGGTTGGGAAAGCAGCCATGCCCGGTAGGTTTCCTGTTCCGCAAACATCTTTTCATACAGCGCTGTATTCAGTTTCTCATTGGTCATTGTAGTTTCACCTCCATTCTGGCATAGAAATAGCCGGGTGAAATTCCAAGGGGGAATCACCCGGCTATGTAAGGTTTTCTGCATATAAAACAGGTGGATTATATGCAGAAAAGAAAATCTATATGCCGTTTATGTTGTTCTTAAAACCGTGTGCGATACGACTGAAATGCAAAAGCGGCGCAGATTGCTCCACGCCGCAAAGCTGATCATTATGTCCGCTTGCTGTTCAAAAACTCAACAAGCTCATATACCGTCGTTACCGGATTGCTGTCACGGCACAGGATTGAAACATGATCTTTTCTCAACTGGTCTATCCGCTCTCTTGCACGAATGATTGCATCTGCCTGATAAGCCTGTAATTCATCGAAAACATCAGCACTTTTCTCGTAGTTTTCCAGATAACCTTTATTTTTCAGAATATCTATGACAGTGCTGGAATCCTTCAAGTACCCATTCCGCTTTTCAAAATGAATTAGATACCAATACTCAAAGGAAGGGTTCGAGAATGCAATCTTGTATTCATGCTTTTGAGCGTATTCGGCAGCAGCTTGAAGCTCCAAATCCTTATTATCGTCACAGTCAAATACACACCAAAGCTGATCTCCATCTTTTGGGTAGTAATCCGCCTGCGAAATCAAGGATTTTGCGTGTTTAACCAGATGCTCTGCAGCCTTGTGCTTTGATGAGATCGGAATAATATCCACCAGACAATTTCGGGAACGAAAGTGCTTGAAATAAAGCGTCTCTGTTTCCTTTCCCTCACAAATAATATAAATGATCGGTCTGCGCTTACGCCGTGCAGCTTTATTGGGATCGTATTCTTTCCTCATCTTTGCCACTGACCGTCACCTCCGATAAAGGGAATCGCGCCAAATCTTCCCTGTAGATACCCTTTCCGAACATTCTCTCCTTTTCTTGGCGAGAAAGAAGCCAGCGAATACAGCTCAGTCGCACAGGTCTTTTCATTTTTCTCCGCAAACCAAATCTGATCCCTTCGGAAGAAAGAGAGGTCAAGGAGCATGGCGTCGTGAGTTGTAAAAAGTAATTGAGCACCATTTGCATTGATCGACTTATCCTGCACCATTTCAATCAATCTTTTGGTCAAAAGCGGATGGAGACTATCTTCAATTTCATCGACAACCAAAAGAGCGCCATTCTCCAGTGCCTGCAGCCATCCACCGATACGGGCGAAAAAGTGCTGCGTACCGGCAGATTCATGATCCATCAGAAGCTGAAAATACTCCATGCTTCCGTCCTCGTGAATGATACGGTGTGTGGTCGTAATCGCCGGCGTCTTTCCCGAAATATTCTTTACCGTAACATCGGTAATGCCAAGATCAGCGAGCATCAATTCCTTTAAAATACGGGCTTTCTTATCATCACCGCTGACAATCTGCACCACTGTCTCTGATGCTGCCGGTTCTTCGTCCATCAAAAATGTCAGCTTTTCAAGAAACCACTTGTAGGCATTTTCCGTCTGCGGAAGATTCCAGTCGTTAGAGGATACCAGATAGAGTTTATTGTCTGGGGTACGGTTACTAAGTGTAATCTGTTCATTCACGTTTTCACGGAACTCATAAACACCATTTTCTCTGGAGAAAATCAACGCTTCACGGCCATTGGGCCAGTGGTAAAGATATTCCGAATAAATCTTCTTTTCATCAAAAGAAAATCCATACGCATAACGGACCCCATGATAGATATATACGATTTCAAAGAAAGTGGGTTCTGTGTTTCCTCCAAACGGTTCCCACGGCAATTTCTGTCCCTTGGATACCTTTGCAGCATCTCCTGTTACCATTTCCCGCATGGTCATCATGGCATGAAGCACATTGCTCTTTCCGGCGGCATTTGCCCCATAGATCGCAATCGCAGGCAACAATGCTTTTTTCGCATCCGGGTGAAGCAGATACTCCTCCAATGACTTATCCTTGGAGGCTGCAAAACTGACCACGGCACTTCCCTTTATGGATCTGTGATTTTCCATCGTAAATTGTATAAGCATGAACGGATACCTCCTATTCTCAGTATGCTCGTTTTTTCGCTTACATTATAACAGATAAAAACGGACAGGTCAATATTTATCATTTGAATTTGCGTTTTTTCTTCAAAAACTTAGATTAAATTTTGCAAAAAAGATTTTTACTGGAATTTTAACACGCTTAACATCAAGCAAAGTTTGTGGAATTGATGTTACAAACTTTTGTTTTTTAGAAGTTTGTAACATGACAGAGGTGCGTTACCTCAAAAAATAAAATTCTATTCCCCATTGACTTTGCAAACTTTTTCAAGGGAGTTTTTGAAGGAACCATCAACTTTTTCAAATGACTTTTTATGACAAGCTGCAACTTTTCCCTTAATACGAAAAAAAGCAGCACAGATTGACAAATCCATGCCGCCTTTCCTGTTAAATTGCCCCAATCTTTTTGAGATAGGCCACCGCGTCCGTATGACCCCGAAAGTAAATCTGCTGCCGCTCCATATCTTCCAGCTTATGCTGGAGCCGGTACGCTTCCTGCAGGACAGCACTTTCCTCCGCTGATATGTGAAGCTCTCCGTCTGTTTCCAGCAGCTTACCGATAATGGGGTTTTTCTTTCTCAGTTCGGCAAGCTGTTCAAACAGCGCCTTACATTCCTCGTTATTTTCCCGGAGGTCTATGACAATATCGTTCTCAATATCGGCATAGGCTTCTTCCAGCCTTTCGCCTAAATCCATGTATGTGTCGCTCATGGTGTTCACCTCATATTCGTTTTTCTATTATCATACCCACTGTCCGAAACAATATCAAATGTGCGTTTTGACCTGTCAGTTTAATTCCTGGGATTTATTTTCATGTTTCTAAACTATACCCGTATTATACGGATATAGATTATTATAATATGCTCCTTCCGAGGTTACAATAGGAAAAGTAAAAATACCGCAAAGGAGGGAGAGCATGGAGCTGGATTATAAAGCCATTGGTAAACGTATCAAAATCGCCCGCATCAAAGCCGATCTGACGCAGGAGCGTCTGGCAGAGGCTGTGGCAATTTCGCCCACCCATTTAAGCAACATTGAAACCGGCACGACCCGTGTCAGCCTGACTGCTATCGTCAATCTGGCCAATGCGCTTTCCGTTACGGTGGATGACCTTCTTTGTGACAGCGTGATACAGGCAAAGCCGCAGTTTGAAAAGGATATTGCGGCGCTTTTGGCGGATTGCGATGAATATGAAATCCGCATGGTAAAGGATATGGCCCAGGCGCTTGTAGAAACGCTGCGCCGGGATGCCAGCCTCCGAAAATAATCATACTGCGATAAAGTGACAGGGGCAAGTCTGCGATAGACCTGCCCCTGCTTTTTTATCGCTCGTAGCTTCTGGATTTTGGTTGCTCCGGCGCATCTTCCTCCGGGCCATCGTCAATCAGGGATTTATCCTTCTGATCCATGTTGAGAAGAATGTTCAGTTCTTTAAGCCTTGCTGTCTTTTCGGCCAGTTCCTCCTCTCTGGCAAAGGGAAGCGCCAGTTCTGCACGGGCATTTTCAAGCTGGGCTTGTGTTTCGGCAAGCTCCCCACGGGCATTTTTCAGCTTGTCACCGAAGCTGTCCAGCAGATTATCCATACGGGTGATATTGCCGAATACATCGGCTCCCAGCACTACCGTGTGGGAAAGCGTTCCCTTCATCGTCATGCGGTACTCATTTTTCATGCCGTCGTAAGAAAGGGTCAAAGAAAAGCCCCGGTACTGTCCTAAGAAAACAGCATCGGAGCCGGTCATTTTGGTACAGGCGTCGATGATTGCCTTGCCTGCGCTTTCTTTTTCAGTATGTGTGACACCCAGGATTTCCATACCGGTAAAGCCTTCATCGGGTCTTGGGTGCGCAGCGGCAAGCTGCACGTCCTGCTCATATCCGGCAATGCGTTCCGTCAGCCGGGTTATATCTGCCGGATACTTACGCAAAACCAGCTCCTCCAGCGCATACTTCTGGCTCAAATGACTGGCTTTCAGCACATTCAATTTACCCACTTCCATATCCAGATTACACTTTTCAATAATCAGAGGGTTGCCGGTGGCCAGCGCTTTGATCTCCGAGTAGCTGAGGGCGGTTTCGTCCACATCATCGGCTACCCGGACAGGTGCCTTGCTGGTCATGATTTGCGCTATAAATTTCTGCTTATTCTCTACAAGCTGATAAAGATAAGCGTCAAAGGTTCCCTCCGTCACATAACGGAAAATCTCAACCTCCGGATTCTCGTTGCCTTGGCGAACGATACGGCCCAAGCGCTGAGCCAAATCGGAAGGCCGCCAGGGGCAATCCAGATCATGCAGAGCGATGAGCTTATCCTGGACATTGGTGCCAGCGCCCATCTTTTGGGTGCTTCCCATCAGGACACGCACCTGACCGGCGCGTACTCTCGCAAACAATTCTTTCTTCCGGGCCTCGGTGTTGGCATCGTGAATGAATGCGATTTCTTCCTCCGGGATACCCATATCCATGAGTTTTTGCCGCAGATCATCGTACACATTGAAAGAACCGTCACCCTTTGGAGTAGACAGGTCGCAAAACACAAGCTGGGCGCTGCGCTTTTCTCTCGTCTGATCCCAAATGCGGTACACATGACCGGCACAGGTGGCTACCTTACCGTTTGGATCATCGGCGGCCAGCGGGTTAATCAGGCGCATATCCAGCGCCAGCTTACGGCCATCGTTGGTAATGCGGAGCATATTATCTATGCTTGGGTCAACGCCTCCGCTTCGGATCGCCTCGGCCCGTTCCGCCAGCCCCGCCACCATTTCCTTCTGGATTTCTGACGGTGTAATGACTTCCGTATGAAAGTTAGCCTTTGGAACCGGAAGCTGGAGCATATCCGCTGTCTGAATATCCGCCACCATCTTAAAGGTGGACATGAGTTCCGGCAAATTGAAAAACTTGGCAAATCTTGTCTTTGCCCGGTAGCCGCTGCCCTCCGGGGACAGTTCGATGGCTGTGATCGTTTCTCCAAAATCGCTTGCCCAGTCGTCAAAATGCAAAAGCCCCATAGCCTCCAAAGTGCTGTACTGCAGGTATCTCTGAATGGTGTAAAGCTCGACCATGGAGTTTGAAATGGGCGTGCCGGTGGCAAAAATCACGCCGCGCCCTCCGGTGATCTCGTCCAAGTACCGGCACTTCATAAAGAGGTCGGAGCTTTTTTGCGCTTCGGTCTGCGCGATACCGCCCACATTCCGCATTTTTGTTGCAAGGAAAAGGTTCTTAAAATAATGGCTCTCGTCCACGAACACCCTGTCTACGCCTAATTCCTCAAAAGTTACAAGATCATCCTTGCGGCTCTGGTCATTCAGGCGTTCCAGCTTCATTTCCAGGGATTTCCGCGTCCGTTCAAGCTGCTTGACAGTGTAGCGTTCCGCCTTGGCAGCTTTGGCCTCCTCAATCCCGTCCATGATCTCGTCGATCTGCTGTTCCAGGATCGCCCGCTGACGCTCCGCCGACATAGGGATTTTTTCAAACTGCGAATGGCCGATGATGATGGCGTCATAATCGCCAGTGGCAATGCGCCCGCAGAATTTCCTTCGGTTCTGCTTTTCAAAGTCCTTTTTCCTTGCCACTAAGATGTTCGCGGAAGGGTAAAGCTGGAGCCATTCCGCCGCCCACTGTTCCGTGATGTGGTTCGGCACCACAATGAGCGATTTGGTGCATAACCCCAGTCGCTTCATTTCCATAGCTGCCGCTACCATCTCGAAGGTTTTGCCCGCACCGACCTCATGGGCCAGCAGTGTGTTTCCACCATACATGATATGGGCAATGGCATTGATCTGATGGGGTCGGAGCATGATTTCCGGGTTCATGCCTGAAAAACGGATATGCTTCCCATCGTACTCACGGGGCCGTATCGCGTTAAAGGTTTCGTTGTAGATGCGGCACAGCCGTTCCCGGCGATCAATATCACGCCAGAGCCATTCACTAAACCGGGCCTTAATAATCTCCTGCCGGTCCTGGACGATGGCGGTTTCCTTCTTGTTCAACACCGGCTTTTTGTTACCGTTTTCGTCCTCCACATAATCATAGACCCGCGCATCCTTCTGATTTAAGGTCTGTTCCAAGATATAGTAGGCGTTCATGCGCTTGGAGCCATAGGTGGTGAAGGATTTCACATTGCCCCGGTCGGCGTTTTTTTCGGTAATGGCCCACTGGCCGGTGGATTCGGAACGCAGGATTTTGATGCGGCTCCGGGCATAGACACTGGTGCCAAAGGTTTCCTCCATAAACTGCTGGTAGATTTCCACTGGAATCCAGTTCGCTCCGATGCGCACGCCAATCTCGGCTGCGGTTAGGTCTACCGGCTGCACTGCCTCCAGCGCTGTGATGTTTCCGGCAATCTGATGTTTCTTTTCAGCCGGTAAAACCTCATACAATGCCTTTACCATACGCAGCTTGCGGCGCACATGGCCGGAGAGGTATTCATCGGCGGTGACAAAGGGAAAACGCTCTAAGTCCACAAAGGCTTTGGGAATGGCTGCGGCATCCTCTGCACACTGAATATCCCGGAAGATCACGCCGGACAGCTCAGTTTCCAGTTCCTCCGCCGTTTTGCCGGAGAGCGCCGACATATACTCCATATCCACCCGCGCTTTTTCCGCAATCGACACGGCCAGCGCTTCACTTGCCGTATCCACGCTGGTTACAGCTTCGTGAGGTCGAATGGTTCGCTTGGTGAACATATCCGCCTTTTGTTTTAGATTGCCCTCCTCGTCCAGCACTTCCAGAGAGCAAAGCAGGCTATAACTGGAATCCTCACCAAAGGCCAGACTGTTGCCTCGGCTGGAAAGCAGACCGTATTTCTTCGTGTATTCGTCATACAGGCGGTTTAGCTCCACCTGCTCCTTCTGAATTTCTTTGTCCGGATAGCCCTCAGTCTGATATTCGATAAGTTTCCGCACACAGTCCCGAAGGGCAATCATGCCCCGGATTCTGTTCTCAGCGGTAACGGACACCTCAACAGGGTGCATTCTGGAATTTTCCCGGAAGTACACCGTGCCGTCCTGAATGGTATAACTGAAATTTCTGACAGATGGATCAGCGGGGATCGAATGATCTTCCTCGTCCTCCAGTTCTTCCACCTCATAGGCAGTGATTTCCGCATGAAGATTTTGAATGACCTCCTGAAGCTGCCCTGCAAGGTCAGCGTCCTCATAAGGCTTACAGGTACTGTCCATGCCGAAACGGGTGGACTCCATGACCATTTCGCCCAACACCATTTCCGGGTGCTGCGCAAAGTAGCTGTTCATTCGGATGCCGTTTTCATCAGTCTCCAGATGCACCCAGTCCGGTTCTATATCTATCATGCGGTCGCGCTTTTGAAGAAAAATAATATCGCTGGTGACTTCGGTCCCGGCGTTTGCCTTAAACGCATTGTTGGGCAGGCGAATAGAGCCGATGAGGTCGGCGCGCTGAGCCAGGTACTTGCGGACAGCACTGTTTTCCTTGTCCATCGTTCCTTTACTGGTGATAAATGCGATAATGCCGCCCGGACGCACCTTATCCAAAGCCTTGCCGAAAAAGTAGTCATGAATGAGCCAGTGGTTCTTGTCGTACCGCTTATCCAGTACCTTAAAGTCCCCGAAAGGTACATTGCCGATGGCTGCATCAAAGAAGCTGTCCGGCATCTGCACTTTTTCAAAGCCTGCCACGGCAATGCTGCTGTTCTGGTAAAGCTGCCCGGCGATTCTGCCGGAGATACTGTCGATCTCTACACCGTAGGCTTTGATTCCCGCCATGCTGTCAGGAACCATGCCGATGAAGTTGCCCACACCACAGGCCGGTTCCAAAAGGTTGCCTTCGGTAAATCCCATCTGGGAAAGCGCCTGATACATGGCCCCGATGATAACCGGAGAGGTATAAAAGGCGGTAAGGCTGCTGGCTCTTGCGGCGGCGTATTCGTCCTCATCCAGCAGTGATTTCAATTCCAGGTACTTTCCGTGGCGTTCATCAAAACAGTCTGCCAGACCTCCCCAACCCACATAGCGGGAGAGAATTTCCTGTTCTGACTGTGTAGCCAGACGATCTTCGGCCTCAATCTGCTTCAAACAGCGGATGGCCGCAACATTGGCCGCGTACTTCTCGCTGCGGGTGCCATATCCCAATTCCCCATCTGTGATACGGAAATTTCGACGCTGGTCCTTTGGTATCTCCGGGTGCAGGGTGGTAAAGACCATGCGCGACCGGTGCGGCTTTGGCGGAGCAAGAACGGTGGGCTGTTCTTCTTCGGCAGGTTCTTCTGCGCCCGGTTGAACGGCTTGCAAATTGCCATTTTGCTGATTGCGGTTAATTTCCTCCTGTTGATACCGCTCCTCGGCGTCAGCCACCAGCCTGTCAAAGTCCAGGTCTGCCAGATATTCATTCAACTCCGTCAGATTGCTGCAGGCGTTCTCATAAACGATCTCCCCGTCTACCTGATACACCAGCCGGAAAGCAACAAGGTCGGCAAAGATTTCTACCGTATGCGCACTGTCAGAGGTGGCGCTGTATGCCAAATCTACATGGTTCAGATCGGAATAGTCCGCCTCCTGATCGAATGTCTCCATACAGTACGCATTGATGAGTTGCCTGGTTTCTGCCAGTTCGCTGTCATTTTCCCTCTGCGACTGTTGTTCACTCGTAAGTTCCTCCAGTTCTTCGATGAACAGTTCCAATTCCACGGCCAGATCTTCCTCCGGGTCGATATGGTCCAGAAAAGAGCGCATATCCTCCAAAAGCTCCCTGCGCCGTATGGGATCGCGCAGACGGCTTTCCAGTTCAGCCTGGATTTCTTCCTCTGTACCGCCCATGCCCATAACTTCCCGGCTGCCATCAAATTCCCCATAAAAGTTCATGGCTTTTTCTACAAGGGAGTGGAACGGATCGGATTGTTCCTTTTCAGCGGATATTTCCTGTTTATCCGGCTGGGGCAGGGGAGCCTCCGGCTGCGGTATTTTGCTGGTTCCGACAAGCGGCCTCGGTGTTTTCACTTCCCCAAACAAGGAAAAAGTGCCGTCACGGAAGGCAGAAAGGTTTTCAAAGCCCCTCTTGCGCCATTGGTAGTTACGGTCATCCTGGGTTGTCGATTCCCACACGGGGAGCATCATCTGATAGATTTCCTCAACCTTCGCCGGATCGTCAAGCTGGGGTTCGATCACCTTAATTGCATCATAGAAGTCGAAGCCGTAAGGGTACGGCCTCGGCTGTTCCTGCGGCACACCGGAAAAGAATGCTTGAATATCCCGCGCAAGCTGGTGCCGTTCATAGGCGGGCATAGCGGCGCGATCTTCCTCAGAGATAAATCTGCCGGAAGTAATCAGTTCACTGATACGCTTTTCTACCTTGTTCCAGCTCAGTTCCACTTTGGCATACGGTTCGGTAATGCTTCCGTGGCTGAACAGCAGCCCCTTGCTGGTGTAGGTGCGATTGTCGTTTCCGCCGTGATAACCACTGTATTCGCCATGATAATTTTTCAGGAATTTCTCGCGCTCTTTCCGATCCGGGTTGTTGCGGTAGAAGGAGTAGACGGCCAGCCGGTAATCGGTGCTGCCCCGGAGTACCTGATCCAGTTCATCGCCGGAGATAAAGAAACGCCGCTGCGGGGCAAACCCCTCAGCGGCGGTGAAAGTCAGCGGCTCCCGCTGTAAGTCGGTCAGCCTTTGTAACAGCTCTTTCGGACGGTAACGGAACCGCAGAATACCTCGATCCTTTTCATAGGCGTCAATAAAAGCACGGCAATCGTCCACAAGCGCCTGCAAAGTGTCCGGCTGCTCCAATAGCTTTTTGACAGCGGCGCTCATATCGGGAAAGCCGCCGTGAAGATCATAGGCAGGCTTCATGGACAGAAAGTATGCTTCCTTGCCGTCGCTGTCTATATCCCGGTACATATACAGCAGGTCGTCCGCAAGCCGCGCTTTCTCAAACTCAGACGCACGGTCGATTTCACTCTGTGGCATATACCGGCCTAAATCCAGCAGTTCCCGGATACGCTTTGCTGCGTCCTCCCATAATAAAGCGGTGGCGGAGCGCTGCACATTTTCGCCGCTACTCACCCGGAACCCTTCGGCATTGTACCAAACAGAGTATTGGCGGTCGCCAAAGTAGAAGCCCGCGCCATTCTCCCCATAATGCTCCATAAGGAAACGGGCATTGTCCTGGAGCGGCTTGTCTTTCATAAAGTAGGCACAGATGATCAGACGGCTGTGTTCCTTGTTAGAGCCAATGCAAAGCGCCTCGTCGATAATCTGTTGGGAAAGCTGCGGGTGCAGCATAAAGGAAAGCTGCTCCGGCTCCGGTGAAGGCGCATTGAAGTCCGCAAAATCAAAGAGGGATAGCTGCTGGGTGTCCTGGCTTTTCAGCGGCGTGATTTTGGTGTTAATGAAGTATTCTTTCTTCTCAATAAGCTGTGCCGTCCATTCGGCTACAACTCCCCATGAAAAAACGGACTCGCTGGTACGGGAAAGGTAAGCACCCTCCCACATCAGAAGTCCGTTCTCCTGGGGCTTATAGCCCACACGCACACCGTCCACCAGAATTTCCGTATACCGGTCCTGATAGGCCGATTTCAGATATTCCGCCCGTTCTTCTTCGTCCGGGTGAACGGAAAAGTACAGCTTGATCTGGTGCTTCTTATATTTCAGATCGTCCTCCGGGTTGGCAATGACGGCCATAATCAGCTTATCATTCAAAAATGCGGGAAGTTCTTCACCTCCCGCATTTTCTGCTGCATCTTCATTTTCTGTCTCCGGCTCTTGCTGCGTTAGTTGCACCGCAGGCACCCCTTCCGCTGGCCAATCGTCCTTCGCCTGCGGCTCGGGCTCTTGGAGCGTCAGTTGTAAATCAGTTCGTTCAGGGCTGTCTCCTCCGCTGCGTTCCGGAGATTGTTCATCAGGCCGACCCATTTCATCTGATCCGAGGCTTTCAGTTCCTCCGTCACGCCTGCTTCCTTCGCCATTTGTGACACGATCTGCTCCATGCGGCTCCGTGCCGCCTGCTCGATCTCCATCAGGTGCTGGTTCAGCTTGCCGCTGGTCAGCAGGTTCGTGTACGTCACGCGCCGGTGTTCCTTCAGATATTTCCGGCGAAGCAATGCGTACTTCCCAAGGTGTACCTCCGTCTCCTGGGGCGGCAGCAGATTCGGCAAATTGTAATCTCCCTGCATCGTGTATGTGATCCCGTTCATATATCTCGCTCCTTTCGGGTGCTTGTGTTTCCTGCTCAGCCATAGGATACCGTACTTGTCCCCGGCCTGCAAATGTGTGATTTTTCTTTTCAGCCTGTCTTTGCAGGCTCAAGGTGGTTCGGGAGACGGCGGAAAGGCACATCTGGCCAATATCTCCGGTCGCTACGCCCAGAGCGTTCAGCGTATCCGGGGTATTGAAGTCTGTAATATCCCGGAAGTCATCCTCATTGAAATATGCAGAAGGATCAATGCCGCACCGCGCCAGCAGCATATAACCAACGCTGTATGTCAGCACCCTGCGGTACTGCACCTCGATATTCAGGTCATCCAGTTCCTCCAGGAAGCTGTTTTCCTTGTAATATTTCAGTTCTGCCAGGTAGTCCGCCATGTTGTCCTCCACGGCATTTTTTGCCGCAGAGAGAAGTGCCAAAGCAAAACTTCCCTTATCCTCCAATTCCCCAAAGCTGTTTTCCAGCGTTTCAATGATAGCCTGTGCATATTCCGGGCGGACGGTCCAGATCGGCACAGGACGGGAAAACCGGCCAGCATGGGTATCCAAAACATCAAAATAATATTTCAACTGGGTACGGCCATTGTATTCCTTGTCAAAGAACGCAATACCTGTTGAGCCGCGATTGACCCAGCGCCCAAAACGCTCATTCCAGCCGTTTTTGCCCTCGATGGGAAGGACAGCGGTTGCGTCCGGGCGCTGGGCAAAAAGCAAAACCTGCTCGTCAAAAGACAGGCGGAAATTGTGGCAGGCAGTATTCAAAAAATTCTGCCAGACTGATGGAACTGTAAGTCCCGCCACGGTGTGATGGTACAACTCCGTGATAATTTCGTATTTTCTCGCCATCCGGCGCACCTCCTATCTTGCTATTGCTGTGACCTGCTTTTGTCGAGGAATAGAAAACCCATAGACTTTAGCGATGTCATCGCCCAGCCTACGGGTAATCCTCGTGATATCCGCACGGGTGGCAATCCCGCGATACAGTTTTTCTTTCAGCAAGTCGATTTGTGATTCCCGGACGCCGGGCTTATAGGTGCGGTAGAGATAATGGTTGGTACCATCATGATGAACGGCATCGCAGCGCAGATCACCCAGCCGGTCAACATACCATGTGGAATACATATCATCCCGCCCGGAGTACAAGCAATCGCTGATCTTGCCGCTTGCGATCTCTTTATATCCCATGCGGCGACCATGCCATAGGCCAAGATCACCGATCACAAGAATTGGTTGAGATAGCTGCACATTGAGATTGGCACGCTCGTCATCAAGATAATCACCGTTGATCTCGTACATCAGAGCAACGCGCTCATTCTCGGACAGCTCCGGGTACTCTGCTTCCAGATCAGCCCGCCAGTCCTCATAGTCCAAATCGTAATTGCTCCAGATAATGTGCCTGTCCTCATTCATCGCGCCTCACCCCGATCTCTGTGCTTCGGACGAACCGGCTGCCCATTATCATCATAGTTTTTCGGGTCGGCTCCCGGCGCCTGCCAGCCAAACATGGAACCGGCAAGCATAGCGGCCTCCTGTGCTTTGCTCACACCGCCCCGTCGGTTCAGCTCATCGACAAATTCTTGCCCGCTTTCGCCGTACACCGGGGAAAGGTCGCTGCGGTAATATCCCATTTCACCTTTCTTCACAATGCCGATCTCCTGTGAGGTTGGGAGATAGATATAGCATTGTTCCGGTAGAGAGGAACGCAGTGGGATTACGGTATTTCCGTTTCGCTCCATCAGTTCGGCAAGCTGACAGATGTGATAAAGGCCGCTGCCTACCTCCAGGTGGTATTCGTCGATATACCGGCAGGTACGGTCAATATGCGTTCCGTCTGGTTGGGTAATACGGATTTGATCGCCGTCCGGGATACGGAACAGTTCTTTATAGTCCGGGGTGATAAAACGGATTCCTTTTTCGGCCTGTTTTATGTGCCGGTCCAGCCACTTTGCCTCGAAGCACCAGCAGTAGAAATTGTAATCGCCCTTTACCGGAATACAGCGCAAGAGATAAGCAAACTGTTTCGTGTCAATGCGGAAGCCGTACTCTGTGGTGTAGTTTCCTTCAAAAGCGCTATCCGGCTGGTTCCTTCCGTATTTTTGCATAGCGATGCGGCTGGCAAGCAGACCGCCATACTGCTTATCAAAACGCAGGGCGTCAATAACCTCCTGAAACTCCGCCTTAAATTCATCGGTCTTGCGGCTTTCCACTTCATCAAACCATGTGGAATAAAACTCATTGCCGCTGCTGTCAAAATCTCCCCGCAGATAGCCAATGGCTCCCGTCTGCATGGTGATCTGCTGGCTCTGCGAATAGGAATACAGCCGTTCCTGCGGTGTCATAGGCCGGATTGTCATATCCATCATCGTTCACGCTCCTTTCCCTTTGATACTTTTTCTGCGCTCTCTTTTTTCTGTATCTGATAATTCAGTTCTTGCACCGCACGGTCAAGCAAATCCTTTTCAGCCGCCTGCCGGTCAGAAAGATAATGCCCCCAAAAGAAATTATCCTGGTCTTTACATCTCCATGTAACATACATCGTGCCATATTTTGTTTGGTTTTCTCCAATCACAAATTCCGCATTGCCGATGTGAATGGAGTCTGTAATTACATAGCCTTCATTGATTCTCTGCTCCATCATCGCACCTCCCTGCCGTTTGCCTGTTTCTGCTTATCGTGAAGAATAGATAAATAATGCTTTGCCCATTCAGGCATTTGCTCCGGTTCCATTATCCCCAGCACATCACGCCGTTCAAAACGGCTCTCCCGCCCGGAATAAAGGTCGGTGCAGAATACTGCGGAACCACGGCTATTTGGAGAAGCGCCAAAGCCTCCGCTGCATAGCTTCAACTGACAGGTTGCCCTCCGGTATTCGGGGCGCAGGATCTCCGGCTTAATAACAATAATCTTTCCGTGCAGATCATCATCATAGCTTACCGGCGTACAACCCTCGGAAGTAATCGGTGTATTATCAATGCCCTGGATTTTGGGTTTCGATAACTCCACACGGGTTTTCTGTGCCTGCTCCATAATGCGTTGTCCATAAATCTCCATGATCTCAGGAAAATCGTCGCTTCCCTCCGCATCATAGTACCGGCCCATGATGGCATTGCTTTCATAGAAGGCCACCATATAAGGCAAACCGTCTGTGGCAGCCGGATTTTCTCCAACAACTATTTCCCGGTCGCCAATCTGCACCGACTGAATAATCTCATAATCACCGGCCATGCGCTTTTCATCGCTCATTCTCCTGCACCTCACTTTCCTGTGGCGCCTTCATCAATTCGGCAATCAGACGGCCATTGCGAAGGGTGTTCTGCTCTGCCAGCACCCTGTTCTGGACGCACAGCACCGCGCGGATCTCCGGAACCGTTACCCCCGGTATCTCCACCATCTCCTCCGGCGTGACCGTTAAAATGCGGACGGGCGAATATCCGGCCTGGGCAAAAATACGGAATAACCGCTGTTCAAACCGTTCTTTACTCATACCTTTTAACCTCCTTCGTTTGGGTATGTAAAAGGGGCGGCTACCTTCCGCCGCCCCAGGTCGTTACTTTCTCTTGCTTCTGATTTTCAGAAAAACCAGCGCACCGATGATGAACACGACCAGCCCGATTGCAATTCCGGTTTTCAGTTCCATGGTTATGCGTCCTCCTTTTTCTTCTTATTTTTAATTGCAAACACACCGCAGGCGACAGCACCCACAGCGGCAACACCCATCAGGCCCAGCCAAAGGGCGGGATTGCGGTCATCGCCGGTTTTCGGCGTGTCGCGCAGTTCATTGTGCATTTCCACCTTGGTAACAGTACCCTCGAATACGGTGGCTTTCTTATCGGCAGGCAGCACATAGTTTGCCGATACCCCATCAGATACTTCGCTGACAGTGTACTCGCCAATCCGCAGGCCCTCGATCACAATCTCACCGTTCTTGTCGGTCTTGAATACCTGCTCGTATCCATTCGCTCCTGTCACACGGAAGGAGAAGCCTTCCACCTTCCCGTCCGAAGATGTTTTGATAATCTTCAAAGAGCCAACCTGTGCCTGATTGATAAAGCCCTTACCCGCTTCATTTTCCACCACCACGGTCTTGCCGTGTTCCGTGATTTCAAAATAGTAGGCGTTTTCGTCCAGGTAAAAGCCCTCCGGTCCTTTGGTTTCCTTCACCAGATAGCCGCCATAGGTCAGTTCTGCCATTTCATACACGCCGGTGCTGACTTCGGTGAGCGTACCCAGCTTTTCATCACTGCCGTCCAGCTTCTGATCTCCGTTTGTATCCCGGTAGATTTCAAACTCCGCGCCGGTCAGCTTGTTTTCGGGATAATCCTTATCAACCTTGGTAAGCTGCACTGTGCCGCGAATGAGCGTGTTTTCAATCTCAACCTCCACCACAGCACCCTCGGCGTCAATGGTCACGGGATAGCTTTCTTCCGACAACACATAGCCGGTGGGAGCTTCAATCTCCCGGACGATCCAGTTTCCATAGGGAACCTGGGCAAAAGAAAAACTGCCATCTTCATCGGAAGTGGCAGTCAGCAGTGCATTTTCTGTTGTAAACTCAGTACAGTCTGCTCTGAACAGGCCGATCAGCGCACTGCCCAGGGCGTTGCCGTCGCCGTCCTTTTTCAGCCCGTGAACCTCACCGTACATCAGTCTATTGTCGATTTTCTCACCGTCATTGGCAATGATCTGCACCAAAGCCGCCTCGCCTCCGGCATAGTCGAATACCACGGGGTATCTGGTATCGGAGAGAATATAGTGATTATCTGTAGACAGCTCCTGTAAATAGTAATTGCCAATCGGCAAATCGGTTCCGCAGTAGCCAAAGCCGTCCTGATCCACGGAAATAATCTCGATCATACCGTCAGCCGGAATCACGGAGCCATCTGCGGCAGTCAGTTCTTCGGCGGCATAGAGTGCAAAGGTCACGGCGGTAATCTCACCGTTCATGCCAATGCCAAAGGCTTCATTCTGCTCCAATGATTTGAACAGGGAAACATTTACTTTCTGGCGCTCATTATAGAAGCTGGCAGCGGTTTCGGTGATTTCAACCTCCTGACCCGCATAGACCAGTTCCACGGCGCGCACCTCGGTATTCAGCACCATGCCAAAAGGCGCTTCGATTTCGCGGATTTGGTATTTGCCCAAATACAAAGCCTTACTTTCCGCCATACCGGTTTCATCGGTGGTTACGGTGTCCACCACCTCGCCACTTGACGCCCGGAGAGTGCCGTCCAAAGTGTAGATGTCCTCGGCGGCTGTGATCTCATAGGTCGCACCAGGCAGACCCTGCACCGCATAGATCGGCTGGTACACTTCCTTTTCCACCACAGAAGCGAACACCTCGCCGGTTTTGCTGATCCTGATAACACCTTTCTGCGCCATATTTTCCTTCGTAACTTCCACGACGGTTACAGCGCTTTCTTCGGTGGCGTTATCGGCGGTCACATCAAAATAGACGGGATCGGAATTAAGCACATATCCATAGGGTGCGGATACCTCCACCAGCGAATATCCGGAACCGTACTCCAATGTTTCAGGGGTAATCAGATAGCCCTCATCGTTGGTGTAGAAAGTGTCAATGCTCGTCACTTCGGGATAGGTGAAGGTCTGCGTAATCAGAGAACCGTCCGGACGGTAAAGCTGGAAGCCAGCCCCCGCATAAGGAATGGTCTTTCCGGTTTCTGCGTCCACCTTGATAATCTTGATAAAACTCTCAAAGTTGGCGTTGTTGGCAAGATAGCGGTAGGTCTGTCCGTTCTTTGCGATATACACGTCAAAATCCGGAAGCAGCTCGCGTCCCTCCCAGCCGGATACCTGATGGACGGTATAAATGCCATAAGGCAGGTCCTTTGTCTCGGCAAAGCCGTTTTCATCACAAATGAGATAGTCGCGTTCTGTGTCTTTGGCGGCGTCATAGATGCCAGCGGATTTCAGATACACGGCAAATTCAGCACCGGCCTCCGGTGTCTCAAGCTGGGTTTCTCCGTCATCGGTATGCTTAATCAGGGCAATGTTGCCTTTGATAACCTGTTCGGTTACATCATTTGCTGTGAGATTGTATTCTACGGTGTAAAGTTCCGGCTCTGCGCCTACATGGTAAGAGGTGTCGTCCAGCAGATAGCCCTCAGACGGGCTGATCTCCCGGATACTCCAGTCGTCACCGCAAACATAATAGCCGGTCGTAAACTGGCCTTTTTCATCAGTGGTATAGCTGTCAATGAGCTGGTCGCCCTTATACACACCATAAACGGCCCCGGCCAGAGAAGCGTTTCCCTGAGCGCTGCCAGTCTCCACATCGCTCTTGGTTACGGTAGCCTGCCACTTTTTCAGCACATTGGTGAAGCTCTTTTCCGTGACGGTATTCCACTCCACAGCGGCTTTCTGGCTGTCAGGAACCACATAGCGCACCGGGGTATCCACTTCTTCCAGCGTATAACCAGTGCCAATCAGAACATCATTAAAATAGGCTTTGCCGCTGCTGTCTGTGGTGGCATATTCGTCCACCGGCAGGCCGGAGAGGGAAGTTCCGTACAAATGGAAGGCCATGCCCTCCACCAGACCGTCCTCGCTGGTCTTGGTTACAACCAGATCACCGCGCTTCAGGACGTTATTAAAGTTTACGGTGGCAGTCTGGCCTCCAATCACAGTGACACGCTGCACATTCTGCGGCTCATAGCGCTCATAGCCCTGCTCGGTCACGGTATAAACGCCGGGAACAAGGCCATCAATCCGAATTTCACCCGCTGCATTGGTTTTTACGGTATGATTGATACCATTTCCGGCTACGGTAAAGGTGATCCCTTCCACCACGCCGTCCTCACTGGTCTTTTTCAGCGCCACAGAACCGGTAGGCGTTTCCAAATCCAGATAAGCACTTACCGGCTCTGCATTTTCCACACCGGTAATCAGGTCCTGTAGATCCGGGTCGCCGTAAGCAATCAGCTTGGCGCTATCACTCACAATGGGAATGTTATTGCGGTTCGCTGTAACACGCACAAAACCGGTAAAGGCTTCGGCAGAGCTGAGCGTCAGGGTATTGCCGGATTTTTCCACACTCACGCTGCGGTTGGATACGGAGATGTCATATTCGGACAACACTCCGTTGGTATCCGTCAGGGTCAAAGTGTAGTGCCCGTCCTTGTATTCCAGTTCTCTGGAGCCACCGTTCATAAAGCTGGGAACAGTTTTATGACGGTTCAGCATGGATACGATCTGCTCATAGGCTGCTCTGGCTCCTTCATTGGGGTAATTGGAACCGAAATGCAGCGAATAGATCGTACTGCTGGTCTGTTCATAAGGAGCGCTGGCACTGCGGCATCCGGTAACAAACTCCCATACCAGGGTCTGCGTTGCCAACCATTTTTCATCATCGCTCCCGGTCAGGCTGTCACGGTTTCCCTGATAGCCATACAGCAAAGCCAGTCCAACCGCTTTCTGCTGACTGGCTGAAAGAGCATTCCATGTTTCCGAAGCACTTTCCACCAGGGTATTCCCTGTTTTCAGAGGGACGCCCGGCTGGATACAGAAAGCATTGCTTCCGTCTACATACATACGGTACTTGATGGAGCCGGTTCCTCCAGCCGTGTAACCGTTGATAACGGCACTGGAATTATAGTGCATCATGTTTCCATCGCTATCATAAGTGCGGGTAAACGAGATCGTTCCCACATCGCCTGTTGCCGCAAACGCTGTCGTTGCGGGCAGTGTGGATAAAACAGTGACCGCAGTCATGACAAAGGCTGCGGCCCTCTTAAACAGTTTTTTGATATTCATTTTTACCTCCAAATTGTTCCTGCTTGGTTTACCGGCTGAAAAGAAATCTCAGCCGTAGTTCAAGCCCCTTCTTTCTTAGCCATACAGCACAGAGACAATATCTCTTTTTTCGGCTGGTACAGCCAGGTTAGAGGGGGTGAGGTGTGGAGAGGGGGAGAAGCGAAAAACCAGCCCGGCAGAAAAAGGGCATAGTTTCCCCAGGGTGGACCGGTTATCGCTGCATATCCTTCTGCCGTTTCCGATACAGTTCCAAAGCCTTGATAATGGTATCCTCGATCTTCTGTGCGGGCGTCCCCGGCGCAAAATACTTACTGATACGCGCTCTCGGCATCTTGAATTGCTCCACCTGGTTAGGCTTTTCCTCCTGCATGATGGAAAGGATCACCTCCGGGTTCAGCTTGCCCTCCTCGGAGAACCGGCGCATCTTGATAGCCTGCTCATGGGACGGGGTACAATCCTCGCTCTCCATGGTTTCCAAAAGGCTCTGCTGTTCTGTTTCAGACAGGTAAGAAAGCTCCACCGCCGGGCGCATTGCCATCTGCAAAATGTCCTTTTCTTTCAAAACGGAGTTGTCCACTAAATCCAAAATGCCGGGAATGAGATTAGTCAGGCGGATATATTTGCGGATTTGCTCGTGACTTTCGCCTACTTGCTCCGCAAGAATTTCACGACTTTTCTTTCCTCCAAAATTGGGCAACACTGTTGCACCATTTTCTTTGCTTGGTCTACCCGCCTGTCGTTTCATAGCGTCCAGCTTCATTTTATAGGCAAATGCCTTCTCCGATGGCAATAGCTGTTCGCGTTGCAGATTGGAGTCCACCATAACAATGATAGCTTCATCATCGGTCAGTTCCCGGACAATGCAGGAGAGCGTTTCTTTTCCCGCCAGCTCACTGGCTTTCCTCCGCCTGTGGCCTGCTACCATTTCATAGCCGCCCTCCGGTTTGGGCCGAACCAGTGCGGGGACAAGTACGCCGTATTGCCGCACACTGTCCGCCATTTCCTCCATGGCCTGATCCATACGCACCTTAAAGGGGTGGTTGGGAAAGTCGCTGATTTCCGCAAGCGGAATATCCCGGACGGTTTCCCGCCTGGCCTCGTCACGCTCGGCCTGGGTGGTAAATAGGCTATCTACACTCAGCAGATCTGCCACGCTGTTTTTCGCCAATCTCCAGCACCTCCTTTACCAGACCGTGATAGGCCGCTGCTGCTTTTCCCTGGGGTTCATGCCGGAAAATGCTCTTGTCCGCTGTGCTGATTTCTGCAAGCCGTACCGTAGCCGGAATAACGGCCTGAAGAACCGGCAAATGCTTTCCAAAGTTTTCCTTGACCGCTGTTACCGTATCTCTGCGGAAGTTGGTTTCATTGGCCATCGTCAGAAATACACCGCCGATTTTCAGCTTTGGGTTGATCTGCCGCTTGATGCTCTGCACCGTTCCCAGCAGCTCCGTCATGTCCTCAGCGGCCAGATAGTCGGCCTGCACCGGCACCAGCACATAATCTGAAGCAGACAGGGCATTGATGACCAGCATACCCAGGGAAGGGCGGCAATCCAGCAGCACATAGTCATAGTTCTGCTTTACACTGTCCACATACTGCCGAAGCACGGTTTCCCGGCTCATTACATTCACCAGCCCCACTTCAACAGCAGACAGGACACGGTTTCCCGGCACAAAGTCAAAGCCTTCGTGATGATGCCGGATTTCCGGGTGCTTGCCTGGCGGTATGCCTGCAATGACATCGTTCATGGCTGTCCCCAAAGACAGCGGCAGCTCATGAGGCTTTCGCAAGCCCAGCATCTTCGTCAGATCGCCCTGGGGGTCTACATCTATAAGCAGAACCTTCTTGCCGTTCATGGCCAGCCCTGCGCCGATGTTGTAGACACTGGTGCTTTTCCCGACGCCGCCCTTTTGGTTGGCAACAGAAATCACCTTCGTTTTCGCCATAGCTTCATTCCTCCTTCTTCATAAATTTAGCCGTCTGCGGCGAACAGGCGGCTATGTACGGGCATGAAAAAAGGCCGTCTACTCCATTACAGAATAAACGGCCAATTTCAGGTAGTCATTATGTAGCTTTCATTTTCTTCACAGGTGCCGCCGTGATTTTCACGACCAGCTCGTCAATGCAATCCGTGTAGCGTCCCTCTTGTATAAGAGCGTTCTTAAGCCGAATCAGGCTTTGCAGCACCACACGGGTTTCTTCGCAACTCAAATAGAGATAGCGTTTTTTGTTCTTCCACATGATCCAGCCCTCCTTATGCCTCTATCATATAGAAAAACCGGCTGCCTTTCCAATATGGGAACACTCACACAAGCAAATACAATAAACTATGTTTCGTTAGGTCAAATTCGGTCAAATCCGGCGAAAGTCCACAAAACAGTTCCGCGCATAAATATTCAAAAAAATTCGGCTCT